>Ga0115555_1000594_pt1 | contig 24790 bp, 27 predicted proteins | sample COGITO_mtgs_1104_2_FD_87285 | JGI IMG/M metagenome (GOLD analysis project Ga0115555, IMG submission 87285) | Pelagic marine microbial communities from North Sea - COGITO_mtgs_110407 | ecosystem: Environmental > Aquatic > Marine > Epipelagic | place: Germany:Helgoland, sampling site Kabeltonne... | reverse complement strand
TTTGCCACCTCTTACAAGTAATATCATTTATGGCATATTTCTTGCGAGGAAACAACTGGCTCTTAATGCCGCTGTTCACTATTCACTGTTCACAGTTCACAGTTCACTGCTCACTCACACAACAACAACACACATACACACACACCACCCCGCAAATTATAATGCAGGGTATACAAAGAATGCAAGCACTTAGAAAACACAACGAGCACTTTATGGAAGCTTCCTCATCACCGCAACAGGTATATTCACTTACAACACGGCACAAATTCTGGGAAGCGATCTCTCACAATTGCAAATGAACACATTTTTAGTGAACGAAAAATCATTGACAGTGGGAGTGTGCACAACATTGTGTTTGAAAACACGGAATACCAGATTACAATCAAGGCCAAAATGTTGGGAGGGTACACTTATTCATGCTCAGAGATGAAGGGTGGAAAGACTTTCTGCGTGATGCGGAGTCACTTGGATTTAATTGAGATTGGTCCAAATAACGATTGTTTGAATCTTCCAAGACCAAAGACACCGATCTTTAACTTTGGAAGGTCTCCTTCTTCGAGCAGAAGCAACAGCCGTCGCTCAAGTAAATCGAACATAACCCCACCCAAACCGGGTCAATCATTAACGGGGGTCCCGAGCCCAAAGAAAAGTCCAGTTCCAAGTAATGAGACAACACCAATCCAATTGGGTCGATCAATACTGGGGGGGGGACGAAGCCCAAATAAAAGTCCGATTCCAATGGGCGGTACAGATCGAGTTGGAATGGGTGTGTTGCATACGGACCAATTGGTTGAAAATGACAGGTAAAGGCCCGCCAAGCGCCAGTGCAAACACAGTGAGCGGCATCGTTCGTTTTCTTTTACCTCTGTATGTCATTTCGCCTGGGGGAGAAAAAGCTTGTTTATATGCTAAACCATACATCATCAACACACACAAATTTGATAATCGGCAGTAATAATGGTAGCGAGAACCAAGGATGGAGCTTAAAAATAAGCGGCTTTAAAGTCCACGGTACTGGTGTGCAACGTCACACAACATACCAGCTCGACATTGGGGACAATGACGTTATTGTAGGCTCGACAAGTCACAGATACCCGGAGTTTGTTTATTTTTGCTCTCTACTTAAGTCCATGTACAGCAACACAAGCGTTTCTCGGAGACTGCCAGGTATGCTTCCGAAGGATGGCAAAAGTGCCACCGACCCCTTCAGTGATGCGTTTCTCAATCAGCGGAAGAATAACCTGAACTCGTTTTTACTGTCACTGGAAAAGTTTCCTAATTTGATGGACGTGCCTAATGCAGAGGATTTCCTGGGGCTTCACATTGTGTGAATTTTAAAGAATGGTTTATTAGCTAAATAAGTGTATGTTTCTGCGCAAGAAAATGCTGCTACTGGTTCTTTCACTCTTCCGTTGTTAATTAATTGCTTTTCTTATCTTCGGCATTTACCTCTTCGACGAATTTCTCTTCATCTTCTCGGGGATTGAGGACTATCTCCCTAACATAAATCAATAAAGGTAAGGCAAGTAAGAAGTTCCACTTCATCATGGTCAAAATCCCGCCCAGCATACCAACCTTTTTTGTCATAAACTCATCCACATCTATGGGTGAGAGTGGCAATTTCGCTTTCTCTTCCAGCCTTAGAAACACGCCGATGCCCCTTATTATAAAACTGTTTTCACACACGTCAAAAAATCCGCCTAAGAATGTAATGATTAATATTCTTTAGTGGCCAGTGCCTTGAGTTCCCTTCCCCATGAAAAAAAAAACTCACCTATAACAAACATAGCGGGTATACATTTCCTAGCCAGTGGTTTCGGTGCCTTGGTGTTTACCATCAACTTGAGCTGCGTGGAAAAGAACAGACTCAACAAACCAGCATATCCTAAGGGGAAAACCAAATCCAGGAAGTAGAATAGCCTCAAATTCCTAACCGCTTGCTTGCCACCCTTTTCATGAATTGTCGTGAATAGCTTCAACATTTCCTTTCTAGCCCAAAAGGCTCGGGTATCGAGAAGATCGATGTCAATCAAGCTTGGTGAAAGCCGGAGCACATACTGCATACAGCCCAAAATCAACACAGTTAGGAGGAAGAAGAAGACGAGGGAACGGACTTGCTTTGATTTATTCATTTCGGAAGTTTTTTTTATTGTACGTTGTACGTGCACAACAGAGGGGTGTTGTTTGCGTCCAAATTGGGGTTTCTTCAAACTGGTGTTAGTTTACTTATTAATTTAATCTCGAAAATCTCCACGGGACAAATCTCTTTTCAAGCACTGTTTCCCATAAGTTTCCTCTAATCTCGTGCTGTAATACCCCACGGTTGTCCATTACAACATTCACAATGACCTTCCCGGTTAGATTTAGCAACTATTTCCTTATTTCCCTCCTTATCATAACCATCATGACAAAGCACATAACCACTGCTGCCCCAGAAGACTATGTGGAACCCTCCCCCGAAGACGAGGACTGGGAGGATGACGAAGAACTGATAATTCGCGACGATGGAACAGTTGCTGGGGAACGCCCGAAGCTAGCTGCACGTCCACCTTTCACCCTTCATGATTACAACGAAACTCTGCATGCCTGGATATCTCCTATTGACGAGGTTAAGACCCTGAGAGCAGCGGTTGAATCATCCTACCAGAGAATGTGCGTAGAATTTCAAGAAAACCACCTCAAAGTAGCGCATCTTCTCCCTTTCATGCAGTATATTTTGAATCCTGATGACCAAGAAATCACAGAGGATGAGACTGCAGAGATAGAGAGGGCTGTGACCAGTCTCAAGGAGAGTGAGGCGATGATAGATGAAGGCGCTGGTCTATATGTGGGGTATCTTAACAAGGGATCGCCGTTCGAAATGATAAAGAGCACATTCGTTAAGATGCGGAATGGTAGAAGGGAAGGTGGTGGAGTTGGGGGAGGGCAGGAAAGGAGACAGCTCAAGACGGAAGAGAAACATTTGGATGGTTTATACGAGCACGAAATAGCAGTGGATGTCCCTTTGCCCTTGCCAGACGGCCACGAAAGCAGAGTCCTTCTGGACTAGGGGTGTGTTCTGGACTAGGGAATGGTTAGCGATAAGATTTATGGTGTGTAAGTGCCAAAGAAATTTTTGAGGTGGATTTGTTCGTTTCATTTCATTCACAGTTAGAAGTTTGTCTACTCTATTTCTTTTAAAAAGGACGACATGACGTCAATAAGGGATCCCACTTGCCCACCCTCGAACAAATCATGCGCCGCTGATGGTAAAAATAGTGGCTTCACACCAGAGAATTCTGACATCTCAGTCACGCCCGTTATGTCCACTATACTGTCTCTTTCTGCACCTACGATCAAGGGGGGGGGGGAGAATCCATAGTCGCGGACTGGTTCACCCTGCGAAGGAAGCTTCGTCGCCAAATCAATCAAGTCAATTGTGTTCATGCCGTCTCGCGAGAAACCGTGCATGTATCTGGCGACAGTGTCTTCGGAAACACTGTCATCAAAAAATAGCATCCTGAGGAGCAGAAGGTGTTAGGGTCTCGATCGATGGCAAAGAAATATATCTTTAGTTAAGAATGAATAATCTCGCACACACCTTGCAATCTTTGGACTGCTCATCACAAGTTTTGCAGCAAGGCCGAGTGTTATATAAATTGATAGCACCGGTTTTCGCAACAAAAATCTCAGGGTCATGTTGCCGTTACCTGTCGGAGGGACAGGGCAAAGGGCAATGAACGTCGTTACAATGTCTTTGAGGTCACCGCGGACCTTCAGATGCTGCAGCGATTTTAGCAATAGCAAGCTCGAGAAAGAGTGGGAAATGAGAACGAAGCGTTCGTTCTTGTTCCGACTTCTGCGATAATCGAGAAAGGAGACGAGATCTTTTTTGTGCTCATCTATTGTGACCTTATTCTTTTTGTTATATGGTGCGGGGGGAAGGCCCTCAAAAGTGCCGCGTAAGGGTACTGCGATGCATTCATGACCAAGCTTCGAGAGAGGTCTCATCAACGACTCAAAACAAGAAGGATTGTGATAGCTTCCGTGAAGGAAAAGCAACGTAGGCTTCGGTTTGAGGTTATGCACAACATTTCTAGAGAAGGAAAGAATGTAAGGGTAGGCGGAAGAAGGGGGGAGTGATATCTTTGTTGACGATGAAAAGGTCCAGGCAGAAAAGAGAATTACATTAGAGATACAAAAAGTCCAGAGACTCATCAGCAGACAGGGTCGTGCTTCCAACGCAACAGTAAGCAGACAGGGTGTGCTTCCGACGCAACAGTTAAGGTGATGCCTCCTGTAGGCTGTGTCAGTATTTACGTACAGGTATTTACTTTGCTAAGCACGCACGTGCAAGGTTTTTGGTTTTTGGTTTTTGGGATTCACCGCCGAAATTTAGTTCTGCACTCCACTTGACATATTGCGGCTTAAAACCCAGTCAACCAGGTGATGTATGGTGCTTGTGTACCGATTATATGCGCTTGGTTATTGACCTAAATCCACAACCAATGCAATCACAAATCTTATCTCGAATTTGCTCATGACTAACCTCCCCTCCTCTCTATCCCTCTCTCGTCCTTTCTCGACCTGCACTCTTGATTCTTTGTTGACGGTTATAGATACAATCGCGACTCTTTTCTATCTCACTCTTTTTCTCCTCCTACCCCTCCACCAAAGTACACTCTCCCCTGATCAATACAATTTTCGCGTCCCCCCTCCCTTTGCCTTTAGTCCGTCCGAAATGAGCACTTTCGCTTCCATTCAGCACGCTCCCACTTCTCTGACCGCACCGGTTCACACAACGCAGAATGACTCCTCCCTCCAGCACACGAAACAGCCCATAGTAACTGGGACGTCTGTGCTGGCAATTAAATATTGTGACGGTGTCATGATATCGGCCGACACACTCTGCTCCTACGGCTCCATGGCGAAGTACAAGGATGCCCGTCGCATCAGGCCTTGTAATGCGAACACGCTTATCGGTGCGGGAGGGGAGTATTCTGACTTCCAGTCCATCATGGACATGCTATCCAAGGTTGAGAGGGCTGACCTCAACTTTGACGACAATGGGACCAAGGAGCCGAGCGAGATATGGAGCATGCTGAGGGCTACTATGTACCAAAGGAGGAATAAGATGGATCCTCTATGGAATGAACTCGTTGTTGGCGGGTATAGCAAGGTTAAGGGGGAGGGTTTTCTTGGTGAGTCGTCCAATTATTAAATGCTAAGCTGGGAGGCTTGAGGCTTCATGATTGGACGGGTAGGCTAAGCGAGTCGACGAATACAACGTTGAGCAGATTTAGACGAATAGGCTTAGACACAGAGATTGCTAGCCGAGCTGAAATCTGGGCATAATATACTCACGCACCTCTACCACTTTTTTCCCCACAAAAAATATATGCTCATGCAGGATTTGTCGACAAGATCGGTACAGCATTCGAAGACAACATGGTGGCGACTGGGTTTGGCGCGCACCTGGCCATGCCAGTTTTGCGTGATAAGTGGAGGCCGGATATGTCCGAAGGCGAGGCCCGAAAGCTCCTCGAGGACTGCATGAGGGTCCTCTTTTACCGTGATTGTCGTGCCCTCAACAAAATCCAGATTGCTAAGGCAACAGCTGCTGGAACACTCGTCAGCGAGCCCTATGAGATTGAGACTAGCTGGGATGCGCCAAGCTTCGTCAAGACGAAGGGAGGGATTGATTCCGAAGACGGTGGCTGGTAAACATTGAGGAGTAAAAAGTGTTTGTAATTATAGCAGCGATTTTGAGGGGTGTCTACGCACCGTTTTCAGAACAGTTTTTTACAACCGAAAAAATTCTATATTTTCTACCGATAATACATTACGTTCGGCCCTTCCTTTGTGGTAAATTTTACAGGGCGGTCTTCCGAGTTGCCCTGTCCTTTCTGTTATGGTTGCCGACCTTGGCCTTGTTCTGGTCCTTTCTTCGCTTCTGTATCTTGCTCATCTTTTTCAAAAAATAAATAAAGTAAAATGAGGGAGGTTAGCTCGGGTTAAGAAAATGAATGCATCGGTTCTGCCTTTTCCGAAAGCGCTCTCTCTCATCCTGATAAGCCCGCTCCCCTCGGTGAAATAAGCCGACAGCGAATGCTCACCTCTCCCCCCTTCGCCTCGTTGTTCTTGTCCATCTCCCTTGACTTCTTGGTGGACTCCTTGGCTTTACCATCTGAATTTACTATTGTTTTCTTCCCTCTAGCCCCGCCTTTACGGACAACTTTGCCATCGGGTCCAAGCTCCCTTCCACCCCTTATTTTATCTGGCCCAAAATCCTGCCGCTTCCCCTTCCCTAACGACCTGTTATCATTTCTGGTTTCTTCCCAGAAAGTCGCCTCGACTTCATCGCTCTGTTTCGCCGAATTGTAGGCCCGTATTGCGTCAAAATCATACCCTGAGGCGGCTTCTCTGCCTCCGCCAACCTTAACAACTCCCCCCATACCATCATCGTACTGGTCGTCATAGTCATCGTCATACTCAGCCTTCGAAGCGAGGAAAGCATCATTCTCTTCCTTCCTCTCCCTCTCAACCATCTCCCTCCTCGCTCTATCTTTCTCCTCTTCTGCCATTGTCTCTGGTTTGTAGGTCTTCTCTGCTCCCCTCTTCCGAGCAGGCAGTGCACGATCGAGATTTGCGAGGCGAGGGTGGAGAGAAGAGGAGAGGAGGGCGTCCAGGAACAATTCTGGGGAATTTGAGTAGCAAGCCAAACCGGCCTCAATGAACCCAAGGCCAAGGGAGGGGAATACGGCAAGGACTTGATCTATTTTCAGGTTCTGCGAAACCGATGAAGAGTATTGCTGATGTTGCTGTTGCCGTGCTGCTGTTGCCGGTGGCGAGGGTGGTTTGTTCAACGTGGAATCCATGCTGCGTGGTGATGGTGATGGTGATGGAGATGATGGTGCTGGTGCTGGTGCTGGTTTGAAAACCTTTGCTTCGCTGCTCAGCTTCTTCTTCCCTGATTTTTTTTTTCCGCCTACCCCCTCTACACACCCCCTCACCATCTCCACGATATATCCATCTCCTAAATTCCCAGCATCTTCCACTAAATTCCCACAAGCCCCATCTAACTCGATATCTCCTACTAGCTCCCCTCCTGCATCTACCAGAATTGACATGACACTCATGGATAGCTCAATCAGAATGTCTTCCTCCATCCTGCCGCCCACGCTAAATAAAACCGACAGGACAGCGTATACTATCTTCCTTATAGAAGCCCTTAGCACCTTAGGCGACGAAAGGCTTATGCCATTATTGTCGTCCACCAATACCAAGCTTTTGTTGTCATCATAAGTCCCCAAAAGTTTCTCCACCAGCCTGTATGCTACAGGCTCCGTCTCAGCCTCACCCGTCTCCCACAAGCGTACAACGTGTGAGTCCGGGGCGAAACGAAGAATGACATCGAGAGCCGGGAGATCTCTACCTTCCATTGCCCTATCGACAAGGGTAAGGAAAACAGGGAAGTATGAAGGGGAGGATTGAAGAGAGGAAATCAGCGAATTGAGGAGATTCATTTCCGTAGACATCATCATATGCTGGGAATACCCTGCCCCCCCTCCCTCGAACTCAAAGGCAAGATCACAGAGGGAGGCCAAGTTTGATACAGAGACTGGGGGAGGCGGAGAAGATTTTGTCATGAAAGTCAATACCTCCATCGCCGAATTGTGGACCATTGCGATCAACAGGGTTAGGAGGGCAGTACAAGTGTAATAAAGTCACGAAAAAGGGACGTTTCTACCCAAGGCTTATCATCCCTGGGAGTGACGCAAGCTGTCTCGATAAACCGCTCAAAACCACTTTAATTTTAAAATTTTCACCTAAAAATGAAGGTACGTACTGATAAGCAATGCGAAATAGTACAGAACGGATTAATATCCCAAAATTACCCCAATATTGACAAATAGAGGAGCAAACATCGTTGACGTCATCGCTTTTCAACGTCCCTACTTACCCCCCCAATAATCGTTTATCCCCCTCAATTTGACTTCACAGTTCACTCTCATCACTCTTCTTGCTGGACTTGCCACCACGAGCGCATTTGCCCCCTCTTTTGGTCTCGGTCGCATCACGACCTCTCACAAAATGTCTGGTGACGAAGAAGAACCTACTCTTGGGTCTGGCGGTATGGCTGACACCCGCGATCCCGAAACTAAGGAAGACGAGGACCCGAGGAAGTCAATCTCCGCGGCACCTTCCTTCGAGGAGTACATGAAGCAGCGTGACAGTGCTTAAGTGAATTGTATTTGCAGGCAGAAACTTTGGGAAATCAGGACAGGACAAGAGACACGAATCGACTTGATAATCTGTACTAGGAGCGAGAATAAGAAGAAGGAGAAGAAAAACAACTTAATTCAAGCGCAGAAAATGAAGTTTTGAGATGAAAGTTCCTCTTGTCGAAACTTTGCTCTTGCTCATTCCCTTCCAATTAATCACTCATCATCCACAAAGATGACATCGATATCCCACGCCGCCCCTAACTTGACAGACGGGAATTCTTTCTCACCTTCCCTGTCCCTAGTCATTACCCTTCTCCTTCCTTTCAGCATTATTTTTTGTTTCCTATTACTTTTGTCCTCATTGTCTTCCTCTTTGTCTTCATCCTCGTCCACAAAACCCCAACGTACACAGTCTAAGACTTTACCTGTTACTCTGCTCAAGTAAGTTATTGTCGTCCCTCCAGTACAACTAGATGGGATGTTACCCCCAAATGACATGTCGTGAAAGCTATGCCTGTACTCGATGTCTCCTACCTCTTCATTGAGAAATGTACCTTTTTTTAGTTTGCACATCACCAACACCGGGTCGACATTTATTTCCCTATCCGGCAGCGGGAGAATTTTTTCACGATTGCTGGCTGTAATTTTCTTTTTGCAATTGAGGGCAAGAAGACTCGAACGGTAGTAGTGGAAGCGGATCCAGCGAAAGGGTGTAAAACTTTGGAAACTTTCGATTGGGGATGCCGAGGGTGATTTCAGATAAGCGTTCATGACCAACGTGATATTCTGACAGTGAAAAGTGCGAAGAAGGGTGGTGGGTGGGGGGGGGGTTAAATTAATGGTGGCGTTCTGTCAGTGGCGATTTATCACTTCAAATTCTCATGACATAAAGATTGACAACATCACTGCTCAGACTCACCCGACGAAGCTTTCCTGCAGTGATATGAAGCTTGACAACATCGATCTGCTCAAACTGCGCCTCCTGCCACCTCCCTTCCACCTTGGGAAGCTGAAGCGTCGCGAGTTCAGAAGCAATAATTGCAAGGAATTCCGGGTTCACAGTCGGGTTCACAGTCGGGTTCACAGGCAGCTGTACCAAGTTCAATATCAAACCAAGAATTTTCTCCAAAGTGCGAGGAGTTGAGAAGCCCTTACTTAGATTATTTCTATAGCATTCCATTGTCAATGTAGATATTTGAGTGCGCAGTAAATTGTTTTGAAGGTGTGAGAGGTGGTTGGGTGAGTAGCCGGAATTTGGATCACACAAGGTTAACGAACAATTGTTGAGGATGCATTTAACTTACATTGTGAAAAACATGATGCCAGGTTGAGGTACGTCGTCGTCGTGCGATGGAGCCCCAACAAAGCCACGTAAAACAGGCAACATATACACGAACCATTTATTGAGAAAAAAATTCCCAAAGCACGAAAGCACCTGCAAAAAAAGATTTTCAACCATGATGGGGTCTGCCGTGGGGTCAGCTTCCCTACATGTATAGCAGAACTGTATTTCCATCATCAAATAATTGAACAACCTCGCGGCACGAGATTTTTTGCAAGTCTCTTTTATTATGTCGGCTCCTCCTATAGAAACTATTTCTTCTACATCTCTCTCGGAGAAGTACCCCTCACGGAACCAAGTGCACCCACCGAGGTTGCGTAACGACTTGACGAAATAGAATCGCTCGGATAGGGAGCGGCCGTCCCTGGTCTCAAGATTGTCAGAGTTGTATTCGTAAATCAGAGAGTCTAAGCGTGCGAGGATAAAAAAAACCACGTCAAGGATTCTGGGTGTTAGGGGGTATCGACCTTCCTGGGGGCCCTCAAATTTTTGGCGGAGACTTGAAATGTTTTCAGCAGAAATGCCGTCAGTCCACGCCTTGGCATGCCTACTGAGAGTGTAAAGCAATTTGTACACTCCTTCGGATACATTGTTGCGGAGTTTATCGCTGTAGAGCAAGTTGTCACCGTTGGTATCGACACAGTCCAACATTAGGGGCAGAATAGTCTTGAATTTATCAGCTGAAGCATGCTTAACGATCAAAAGAAGGCACTTGCATGCGAGGTTCGTAATATCATGCGCCTTCGATTGTTTCTCGTCATAGATCGACTCCGGCATTTCGAGAACCATCATTGTCAAGTAAAGAACGACATCCCTTGACTTTGAGGCAATCTCAGCTGCCTCCTTGCCGCTCGAAACAATTTTGAGTACACTTCGAAGGTACTTGGAGCGAAAGTACCAAACACAACTGATGCCGTCGCACTCATATCCTCGCGAATCAATGTGACGACCCTCTGGCTTCTCGCCGTAATTTTTTTGGAAGTTCTCAGCGACCGATTGATCCATTATCCCAAAGGCAACCATGACAAGACGCTCAGTGAAAAGGCCATTCAAGAATTCTCCCAAAAAGAGACAGTTGCCGGCGTTACAGGGAAGTAGGCAATTAATCTGAGTTGATCGGTCATTAATTTATTCTTTTAGTACCGCTGAAAAAAATGTTGAATCACCCTCAATCATGGCTTCTCCTACTCACTACTCACCTCCATCAAATAAATCAGATAAGAATTGATACTCCTCGTTCGGCCTTTCACCGGTGGAGCTGCACTAGACACGACCCAGTTCATCGCATTCAATCCCATGCTAACAAGAACTTCGGCGCCAGGGTGCTGCAATGATTCAAGGGAGAAACCAATGGTACAGTTCTTCTGCTCTGCACATCGAAGGATTGAAAGAATTACTTGAACTGTCTCCAAAAGCAGTGCACTGACAGCCCTGTCACGCGATCCACCGGGCTCAATGTCCCGGATTGTGATTCGAAACACTCGCAGGCATCTTTCCGCCCCGCCCATTTGGAGGAAGAGTTCCCCCCTGCGACCTTCTAGTCCCAGAAGTGATGCCAATCTCAGAGCACTGGAGGCAGCCTCCACTGCAGACACAGGAATAGGAGATTGAGGGCCAGACGAAGCAATTGGCGGAAAAGCATCAAGAGCCAAAAATACAGCGTTTAATTCTTTGGGGACGGAATCATCGGTGTTGTTGTATAGAGGGTCATTGGGGGCTATTAGGTCAACAGCACCACCGTTATTACTAATAGTTTCCATGATACCACTATGAGGACGAGGCCAATGGACCAATATTGATGAATCTGATTTGTGGAATCTGCTACTCCCTCTTTTTTTTTGGTGAAAGGCGAGACAAGGAATCTCTATCTGAAAACCTTCTCCAGGAAATATTATTAGATTTTGAAACCAAACACGTATGGCAGAGGAACTACCAGATATGAGGTGCGGCGCTTAATGCGTGAGACGATATATTTCAGCCAGAAATTTCTCAAAAAGCTGAAGATTTGTTAACTAACACAAGTCCTTCCTCGCTGCAGTCGACGAGTTTCGCAGCCTTCACAGGCTGCACTCAGCAAACTGACTACACTTGAGTCCGAGATTGAAACTTTCCAGACCAATATTGCGGATATCAAGGCAAAGATGGAGGCTCCAGGCATGACAAAAATCAATTTCATCGAATTGAGAAACAGGTGTGTTGATAACGTAACCCTAACAAGTTTTGATCTTCCCCCTTGCACTCTCATCTCTAACAACGCGATCACAGCATCCGCCAGCATGCTGGCTCTTTAGAAAAGTTTCAGTACGTAAAGGTAGACTCTGTAATCACTGCTGATCTGAACTCTGGTAAAGACGAAGCCAAGACGCGGAGAAAGGCATGCAACAAAGCCTGTGATGAGATCAGAGAAACAATGCAGGCGGTTCTCAAGGAACTTGATGGGATCATCGATGGGATGCCAGATGCTGCACCGGAAGAGAAGAAGAAGAAGAAGGGTGGTTGTGAGGTAAATGTTGAAGCATCTTTGTGACAAACGGATGAGCGCAGGGCTTTCTTTGTTAAACGATAACAGTCGCAGTAAATCAACACACTCACATATAAAAAAACGCAGGTCGCTTGAAAAGTAGATGACCCAGAGGAGGTGTGAAACCAAATGATGACGATAGAGGCGTGAGCGTGAGCGTGTGCTTGTGCTAGTGATGATGAATGATAGAATTGTTAAAAGGCTGTGGTTTGGTGGTAACTTTACTCATTCACTTATTTAAGCGTGTGCAACAAACGCGCAGTGGCCTTATACCCGCCCCCCAGTTTTATGTTTTGCGAGCTGTAAGTATGCAAAAATACGTCCAACGACGAATATGCAGAAGAGCATCATGCAGTTGAAAGTGGTAGAGTGGTTACCAGCGCCGAGCAATTTTTGGACATCTTCTGCGGCTGCGTAGCCAACAGTAGATCCTCCGCATAGGTTCTCGAGACCACCGCTTCCGTCACATTTCACAGGTGCATCAAACTCAATCTGCACACATGCTTGGTAACTGTAGTAGAAGGGCGAAAGATATTGAACCCACTTAACCCAATTACCAAGGTTCTCAGCAAAGAAGCCACCGGTGAGCATAAAGCTCAGGGACGTTAACGTTGCCAATACCATTGCTTTCTCGAAGTCCATCACACTGGCAGATATTGTCAGACCGATGCTGTCGTCAGTCATCATTCATTTGTGAGGGGGAGTGAGGGGGGCGGGCGGGAGGGGTTAGTATTGAATTCGGGGTGGCGGGAGTGGTTAATGTTGAATTCATATTTCCCTCGCTTGTTAGTCTGGACCTCACCTCTCTCCGGCTAGCACACTTAAAAGTTCGGCGCAAAGAAATTTCAAAAACGCGACGAAGGAAGTGTTCATCCCCACCATCCAATAAGAGATGAGCAGATATATTAGAGGAAGAGAGAGCCGCATAGGCGCTTCGGAGAGAGTCTTACTGATGAAATAGGCACTCAACCTGAACGCTCCTGAGGCACGCTCCTTGAATATGACGGCTTTTTCGGGGGGAAATGACATCAACGCAGTAAAAAGGCTGTCAAACACCCAGTAAGTCATCGCGAAAAACGCGAATCCACTCCGATCTTTCACGTACATCTCAGAATTGCCGAGATTAAAAAAGCAAGCCCCACCGATCAACCCCAGACCGGCGCTCTTGACAAAATTCATCCACGTAAAAATTGCGCTACGACTGTTTCTCATAGATCGGTGCGTCAGAACAAACAACTGTGTTCTGTATGAGGTGTTCCACTTTGAGACATTCATATTGGTGGGCTCAGTGACATCGCCGCCGGACGCAATATCAGCAATCTCCGCGTGAATCAATTCGGAACCCTTCTTTTGATCCCATAATTGAATCATTTTGTTCCTCGTATCACCGTCTCCCCCATCAATCGCACTGTCAACGACCAGGAGATCCATGATATGGTCGGCGCCATTGTAGCCAGAGGGGCAACTATGGCCCGTTGATTCGAACCATTCTAGGCTTGAGTGAGGTGTCCCACTGAAAACAACGTTCCCGTCGGCAAGGAGGAGAAGTTTATCGAAAGCGAAGAAGGCTGAGCTCGAGGGTTGGTGGATGCTCGTAATGATAGTTTTGTTGCAGTCAACAGCCAGGGAATGGAGAATTTTCAAAAGTGCAACGGCGCTGGTGCTGTCGAGTCCACTTGTAGGCTCATCAAGCATAATAATATTGGGATCCGTCAAAAGCTCCGTGCCGATATTCGTCCTCTTCTTTTCCCCTCCGCTGATCAACATAATCGGAGTTGTCGCGCACTTTGTCAGACGCAAAATATTGATAGTCTTCTCCACTTCGGCAACCTTTGCGGATCTCGGAAGCTTTTCTGGAAGTCTCAAAAGAGCCGTATATAGGAGCTGATCCCTCACGGTCAAATGGGGGAAGAATATATCCTCCTGTTTCACATAGGCGATTTGCCTTTTGTCTTGTTTCGAGAGGGGACGGTCATTCAAGTAGATCTGGCCCTTCCCACTGTGGGGGATGCGGTTCGAGAGGACGTCCAGCAGCGTTGTTTTGCCTGATCCTGACGGACCCATAAGCGCAAGAACCTCTCCAGGATTCGCACGACCGCTCACAGTAGTTAAAATCTGTTTCGTTGTCGTTGCAGCTTTCTCATCAGTGGCGGACTTGGACATACTGCCGCTGATCAAGCTTCTTTGTTGCTTCGGTGGGTCGACGAATTTGTCTATACCGGCCCATCGAACGGTTACGGGGGGTCTTTTTAAAATTGTAGTATTATTGGCCTGTTCAGTTGCAGTGACCGAGGAGTTGGTGTTGGTGGAGGATGTGGCAGTGCCCAACTCAACGTCTACAGAGTGAGTAGTAAGCTCCATTACTATTTCGATGGCACAGACTATCGGAAGTATCAACAGACGACGACGCTGACGGTCAATTGGTACTTAAATCGCAAAATTGCCAATCTTTTTGTTGTGTGTGACTAAAATGACTGGGGAAATCGAGAGCAAATAAATACCTACATTTTTGAGTATATTGGAACAGCATTTGAAAAATACATCATAACAGAAACGCTTTCTTGAAGCTGGCCCGCTATCGTGAAGAAACATAATACTATCCAACCATGGCTTGGGCCGGTAACGAAGAGAACCCATTTGCCGATCAATCATCTGGTTACAAACCCCCTGACCTTTCCAGACCTCCCGCTTCCTCTATTAACGACGACAATCAGGGACCACAATCGTCATCATTGTTAGATCTCTCAGAATCGCCCTCTTGGGCATCATCTTCTGACTACCAGGAACATGATGAACAGCAAGCTCTATTCGACATGAAGGTGTCCGCAGCCGAGTCTACTCAGCAAGCAGCCGCCGTTCAAAAGCAGGAGGTGCAGTCGGTAATAAGCGGTGCAAGTATTCCAAACGTTGGGGGGGGGAATACCACCGCTGCCTTCGACAATAATTCATGGGCCAACCAGCAGCCTCCTCTTGACCCCATCATGACCCAATCAACTCAGGGAGGTAGTTCCTCCCTCCCTACTCAAATAATTTATATGCGCTTGATGAATATAGCGCTCTCTGCCGTCATGTTCCTATCCTCTCTTCTTTCTTTGACGGGTGATGACTTTTCTACCGCGGTCCTTTCGATTTATGTGATGGCATTTTCGTGTTTGCTGTGCTGCTTCGAGACTCATTTGAAGGCCGTGAGCATTGCCATCACCGAAAACTTCGGTTTTCTCTACAATGCCAAGGGGAGAGCCACCTTTTTGGTCTTCGTGGGACTTCTGTGCTTTAGTCAGGGATTTTTAGGGACGATTGCTGGTGTGGGAATGATACTGAATGCGGCCTTCAGCTTTTATGTGATCTGCACACACGAGGAGTACGAAGCGATTCATGCTGCATATGGGCAAGAGGACGGTGCGACCGTTTTGAAGCGTCAGGGTGGTCAACTACTCGTCAACAACCCGCAGCTAGCCCAGAGAGGAGCTGATGCAACATTAAACTGGGCCAGGGAAAATCCTGGGCAAGCATCCGGGCTGTTCGCAGCGGGGGCAAGTGCAGCAGGATCAAATAATAAGAGTAATGGGGCCGGGACAGGTGCTGGGGCAGGTTCAATCCAACATCAGCAGGAACAACCAAAGCTTGCGTTCGTTTGAAAAATTAATAATGCACCAGAGAGTATAAAAAATAAATTTTTAGCAACATACCCATCCTTGCATTATCTGTCACTTGTTTTTCTACTGGATCTAAGCAGTGACGATAATGGGGGTTAGACAGGGGAGGAATACCTCTCGCACACATCTTAAGCCTTCGTTTCGTCATATTGCTTCACATCTTTCGCTTCTACACTAAGTGCGTGGACCCGCCCATCATCCAAATACTCCTTGAAAACTGCATTCACTGCCTTCGCCCTCTTCAAACGATTCATACCAAGAAATGCATCAGATACAATCTTAACACGAAGCTTCGCACCACATCCAGTGTCATCATCGTTACTGATATCGAGCACAACAGGGGTAAACTTCTCGCGTAAAAGAGCTTCAAAAATGCTAAGATCAAGAGCCATTCGGAGGATTTAATTGGAATCAGAAGGAGAGAGTGGTTGCTTTCATTCACCTGGGTGCGTGGATGGGGTGAATAGCGGCAAGGAACCAAAATGGTGGAAATTTATACGTGTTTATTTGTTTATTTTGTCTCGATTACGAACTAATGAGACACCTGGTATAGCCTGGTATGTCCTCCCTTAACAGCACCTCCTCCCCCTCCCCCTCCCCTCTCTCCTTCTCATCCCTCTCAGTCGGTTCCTCCTCATCGATAACCTGGTCCCACCGTCCCACCCCCTCCACATCTCGATACAAGACGGACTACAAGATCCTCTCCCCGCTAGGCTCCGGTTCCTCCGGCACCACTTACGAAGTCCTCAGCCTGGTGGACGGTGGGCACTACGCGCTCAAGGTCGTGAGGATCAGGAGGGAAAGGGACGTGAGAGAAGTGCAGAGACAGCTCAGGGAGGTCGAGGTACTCGCCAAGTTGAACCATGATAACATTGTGAGGTATTATTCGGCCTGGGTGGAGAAGGGGGATGAGGAAGATTTCTCCCGTTGCACAGGGGTGGGGGAGGACACCACCTCCTCCTCCTTCTCCTCTTCCTCCTCCCCCCCATCCGGCTCCACGACATGCATTTGCAACCTCTGCTCCGGTCAATACGACGACTGGTCGGTCTCCTTCGAGCACTGGGGCCTCCTGGACTCTGTCCTACAGCCCCTGAACCTCTGCGTGACTTGCTACAAGGGGTCTCTACCCCCGGACGCACCGCTGGGAAACCTAGAGATCGGAGAGAAGAAGACGTGGGGATCGTATCTCTTCATCCTGATGGAGCGCTGCGGAGGTAACCTTTCTCCCCCTCCTCCCTCTCCCTTTCCACCCGGACCACCCTCCTCCAGCCCCCCCGCCCAATTGACCCAATTCCTCCCCCTCTTTACCCAGGCCCTCACTGGCCTCGCCCATCTCCACGAGAACGGAATCATACACCGGGACGTTAAACCGTCCAACATATTCACCAGGGATGGTGTGGCGAAGATCGGGGATCTCGGTCTCGCTGTGCTTTCTGACACGCAGGGCGACGTAGACGTGGGGGAAGGAAAAATGGTAGAAGAAGATACGGGAGGAGACGGCACACACAGCCGGGCCCTCCCTGTCGGCACCTTCCTGTACTCTGCCCCTGAGGCTGAGTTGAAAGGGGTGCAAGTGACGACGGCTGCTGACGTCTACTCCCTGGGCATCGTCCTCTGCGAGCTTTACTTTGCCTCATTCACAACCCTCAGCGAGCGCGCGTCCGTGCTCTCCGGGATCAAGGGCGGATCCGGGATCCCCCCGGAGTGGATCAGGAAGAACCCACCGCTGGCCAAACTCGCGGGGAAAATGACAAGGATGGTACCGGGGGAGAGGCCCAGCGCGGCGGAAGTCATCGCAGAAATGGTTGTCGAGGGGATTGTCGAGGGGAAGCCCAGTTACGGACAACTGGAGGAGTTGGTGAGGATGCAGCACGGGGAGATTGGGAGGTTGAGGAGGATTTTGAAAGATAGAGATGGAGATGGAGAGGATGGAGAAGTTTTGTAGTGAGTGAGTAGATTAAAGAAGAAGTGCAGTAGAAAAGATATTTGGCTCGAAATTGGCACGTGGATTTGTGAAACATCGGCGGGGGTGAGTTTTGATTTCGGACCGGTCACCGGTCACCGGTCACCGGTCACCGGTGAAAGAATACCTTTAATAAAATCCGTCTCTTTTTCTACAGCCAAAAAAAATATCGCTTTCATCCTACATCACCCATCACCCGACCATTCCACAGTCAGCGGAACAGTCCAACACCAAAACCGGCCGGTCCACCTTACTCAAATTAGCCGTACCCCTATGTGTCACGTTCGCGTTAAACATCAATACACTCCCCGCAGGCATGACAGCATAACACTTTCTTGGCGCCCCTTCAACACCCCGACTACACTTCCCTTTATTTTCGTCAATGCTCAAAAATGGGACCTCAAAATCAAGTTCGGTGGGACCCTTCGCAACGTCCACATCCACCATACTGAAAATCGCCGTCACCCCCCTCAAACCATCCACGTGCCAACCCTGAGAGCGACAACCACTGTGTCCTGTCACCATCTCTACCCGCGCGATATGCTCAAACCCCAACTTCCTCACAATCTTCCGCCAAATATCCGCCCCGTAGCCCCCACCCTCCCCCCGCCCCATGATCTTCCTTACATTTGGGGCGGCCTCCTTCCAACCCGAGAACGAACACGCTGGACCGAGTTGACAGTTGCAGTTGTAGAACCTCGTCCCACTCCTTTTTGAGGCATCCTTCTCGCCGATGGCTGTCTGTCCAGAGCGATCCAAGAGGGCCAAGTACTCTTCCGAGATCTGTGCCACTTCCGCCTCAATAAACACATTGTGCAAAATGATCATATTGTAGCGATTAAGGAGGTCGACAGCGTTGTTCACGATGCTCTCGTCGATAGCCTTTTGCTTCGCCTTTGCGTCCACTTTATTGGTATTGGTGCCTCTGCAGCCACCGCTCACGGGGAGTTCAATGGTGATTTGCCTGTGGAAAGCTTGCATCTCGGGAGGGAGATCGCGAGCCTGGGGGGCAAGATTGTCGGCGAGGGGCGGTTTACTGGGTGTAACGAGGTTCGGAGGAGGACCCTTTGTTTTCAGCTTTCCTCGACCCATGGAAGAATGAAGGGTGGAATAACAGAGCAGCTAGAAAATGTATTCACGTAATTATTAGAGAGACAGCGCGCGGAAGACCAATGACTTGGGGTAGTTAGATGTAGTTTCTGCCTGGCCTTGCCTTGCGGTGAGGTATGAATAATAGAGCAGCTAGAAAATGGATTCACGTAATTATTAGAGAGCCAGCGCAGAAGACAAATGCCTTGGGTGAATTAGATGCGCTTTTTGACGGGATGTCTGTTTGATGTTGCAAAAAAGTATTATTTTTTTTGTGGCATGATATTTTGCGGTGCGACTATCATATCTTTTCGGTTGATTTCGGTCTGTGAAAACGAAATAGAGAGAGTGCTGTGGAGTGGTGTTTGGACTTGCAAATTAAGTACTTTTTCAAGCACTACAAGTAGTAGTAGATAGAAGTAAGTATGAGTGCTAGGCGACGCTCCTCCTCCACAACTGCCATCGACAACAAGCAGACCAATATCTCAGCTGCGCAGATTTCGTTGGATATGCACCGTGACGAACTACGGGGCGAGTACAATCAGTTCATTGCAGCGATGACGGCAGAAAAAACTGCAATGGTTCAAGAAAAGGACTGTTTCATGCGTGATTTGGCTATCAAGCGGAGAGAGATGAATGATCTTCATGTGAAGATGCAAAAGTTGTTATCGCCGCACTCCGCTACTACTACTCCCTCCGTTCCTCCTTCCAATCTTCACTCTTCGGAGCCGTTGGTTGAAAATCTTCACCCCTTCTTCTTCTGGATCTCCTACATTGGGTTCATGATTGAAATGGCAGTTATCGTCCGCTGGCAAATATTTTCCGCGGACAGCTGGGATTACGAGTTTTGGAGGGAAATTTTTTACGCCTACCATTTTATTGGTTTCGGTTGCTTGATCATCAATAGGAGAACACGGCCACTTGACGGTTCATGGTTGGTTCAAGGAACATTTACATTGCAATATATTTTTTTGGTAGTTGGACTATCGATAGTCAGCTTTCCTACCGGGCCATATGGGGAAGCTGAAGTACATATGGGATGGATATGTCCGCTCGTAATCCTCTGTTTATTGGTCGACGAGTTTCTCCGAAGAAAGTTGAAGAATCTAACCAGACAGAGGTTACATAAATTCTTGACCGAAACTGTGCTGGGTTCTTTCTCCTCTCTCATCCCTCTGATATACATAAATCTCGAGGTCTACAAATGCATCGCGGATGATAGAGCAGAATATCTTCGAGGCGAGGAAGAAGTTGATTGCAGAGGGCCAAGAGCTGCTGCAAATTTCCTCAACCTTTTCTTGTTTTCCTTCATGTGGATGAAGCTTGCTTTGGTTCCGCTCGTTTCTGACGATCGTTCCAAGATGGAGCAATTTACTGCTGCCAATATTGCGCAGCTGAATATAAGCACTTCATTCAAGATCAATACGCTCATGTTCATCATTGTCGGCGTGCAAGGTTTGTACTATTTTACGCTTCTGAGCTCGAGAACAAAACCAACAGAGTTTGATTACTACTTGGGATCAAGTGGGGTTTTTTGTCTGATCATCGTCTTCGCGGTGGAGACAGCATCGGTACGACGACAATTTAAAGATGATCGTCGAAAGAGGGCAGATACTCTGCAGAGCCCACCGAACCCCCTACAGCGACAAGCGACAGCGCCCTCTATCCTCAAGAGCGGCTCACTACCCACTCCTGTGAACACTTTTAAGACAAGCATTGGATCGATAGATGATGCACTGTAATGCACTCTAACATCGGAATAGCAGGGGTAATGGTGATGAAGAGTATGGTTTAAACAAGATTCGTTATGATTACGTCACACAGTATTTAGAAACCATTTTTGTTGGCTTCACTTAATTTGATTAATTTTCAAAAGTTTTGCGGAGCATTTCTTATTGTGTGTGAAATTTGGGTAACCCTTACTCAAACTCATCTAAAAAAAGAAAGATCTAGGCATGTACCAGCAGACTTTTTTATCGTCTGCAGAACATTAATTCCCAAAATAATAGTCCTAAACGCCCCACAAGTGCAGCTCCATAAAATCAGTGACTCTTCTCTTTCCTCCTCCTCCTAACCCTAACCATATGGCTAGCTTCAATAGAAGGTTTGACGACCTTGCAATTTTGAATGACTCGATAACAGAGACGTATGAGAGCGACCTGACGGTAAAAGTTTTGGAGGCTTGTGACGTTCCGTGTTTTGCGGCAAAATCAGATGTGCCAACAAACACAGGAGCAACAGCTGCATCAGGAGCAGCAACAACAGCAGGCAATAGTCGAAGAAACAGTATAACTCGAGAGCTGAGCGACCTGTCGGCGTATATGTTCTCCTCGCCTCAACAGCTACAACAAATTTGCCCTTTTATTTCTGTTGGTGTAGCGAAGACCAGTTATGATGATGACATTTACTCACTTCTTGACAATAGGAGTGGCGACAATAACGAAAGTTCGAGCCGCTGCGGTAGCTACGATCTTCCTGACTCTGTTAAAAGTACCACTGTCAAGACTCACCACTTTTCTGACGGGAACAGCCAGGAAAAGAAGCCATCGTGGTATTCACTTATGTACGATCAGACAACAAAATCGAAATCAATAAAATCTAGTATTTCCAAAACAGCAAACGCGAACGCAGACACGAACGTAAATGCAAAAACGGACACAAATTCAACTGTTTCGAAATCTGAGAACCCTCCTACTCCTCGGATAACCCAATCCGCCACAACAACGACCACAATCAAGTGGCACGAATCGCTCACTTTTGAATCCATTCCTCCCTCATCAACGATTCTTCTCAACCTAAACGGCAAGATCGTTGATCAAAATAGTATCGCTTCTCGTGCACTTGAAAGTCGCCAACTTCAGAGGGCGAGGGATGCAGCTAAGAAAAGCAGCATGAATTACCATCGGACTGCCCTGGGCAAAACTCGAGGAGGGAAAATTCACAAGCGCCGTGACACACTTCAATCGAGTGTAATTGCGGCCGCCGCCGCTGTCGCAACTTTTCTTGCCGACTTGGATACCGACGAAAATAGCGCAGACGGCAAGAAGTCCAACAGTCCCACGGCAGACGAGATTGCAATCGGGCAGCTAGTAATCCCCCTCTCTCGTCTGCCCGAGAACCAGGTTGTACGCCAGTGGTACACCATTGTTGAGCCCCCAGCAGACGGTCATAACGACAGTAATCGGTTGAAGTATTGCTTGCCAGGAAAAAACTCTCGAATGCCGAGCATTCATTTGGAAATTACCCTGACCCGTGGGGAGAGCAGTCATGCGATGTTGTCGTCGTCACCAAGGAGAACGCCAACATCTGAAACGCCGCCCGAGTCCCTCCGGTCGTCTTCTTCGACGCCGACCGGAAAGGGTACTTTGGGTGAAATCGATACGAAATTGCCCCCTTCTCCGACCGTAACAGCGATTCCCGTTCGTTTTTCTTCTCCCAGACGTGATAAATCTCCCCCAAGACCACCGCCACACGATGAAAGCGATCTGACAGAGAGGAATACCGAAAAATCGCTGCTTATGAACGGAATAGCAGACTCTTACAACATTGTGAGCGTCCGTTACTTGAATTTAAAAAAGTCCTACGGCGAAGGCGCTGACGGGGAAGAAGAAGCAAAAGCTGAAGAAAGAACTTCTGACCCCGGCACTTACGTTGTGATCCCATCGGGTTTCAATTTAGGCTGGCTAAACACAATTAAGGCCCAAACCGACGTGATATTGTCATATCCACCCTCATTTGGAACGTTCAAAGGAAACAACCGCCGCAAGAGCAGCGGTGTCGACAACGTCTTGAAACAGTTGCATTGGTTTTGCTTCCCCCGGGGTCCGTCTCTTTGGCTCGGCCCTTCGCCGCCGACCGAAAAAGATTTTGACTCGGAAAACGGCAAAAGCTGTGATTTAGTCGTTCTGGATGATGGCTCCATTGCGGTTTTCGAGTGGTTCTTTCTTACATCCCACGGCGACTCATTCGGCGAAGCCTCACAGAAGAGCTACATCGCTTGTTTAAAAGTGTTCGAGCCCGTAGGGGACGAAAGGCATAATACGGATGAGGACCACACCCACAACATTGACCAAGACAGCTGCCGCAACCTGCTTTTCCTGCCCGTTTGTCACACTCTTGTGAGTGCCTATCCAATAATTGGCACGCTCAAGCACTGTTTGATTCGAATCGCCAATGGAATTAAAGCGAAAAAACAGGTCGCTCAGAGTATCCGCGACCTTGTTTTTCGCCTGCCTTGCGGCGTACCTAATAGTAGTGGAGGAAGTACCGTCGTCAATACTAGCTTTCCGTTCCTCGGCTCGCACCTGCCAGTGCATCACTGCAAGTGCGACCTCCCTACTCTCCCCCATGGAGGATCAGTCCAGCAGACAGTATCGCTTCTAGGTAAAAAAGGTTTCAACCTTTTGCTAGCCGCGATGCTAACTGAGAGCAAGATTCTTCTCGTAAGTGATGGGGAAAATAACGCCTCCATGATTATCGAGACAATGAACGCTCTGATATATCCATTTGTTTTCACGTTTCCCATCATTCCGAAACTTTCGGAGCGCATGTTGGATTTTATCGAGGCCCCCCTTCCGTTCATTCTTGGTGTCACACCGAGCCTGCTAAAACGGATCGAACCAAACGTCCTCGACGATGTTGTAGTCTACGATGTCGATGGTTCAGAGCTGATCAATTCTGGCGTTATGGTGGCACTTCCAAATGCTATAGCCGAGAATATTGGATCAAGCATCGCTACCCTTCGAAGAGGGTGTCAGGGAGATGTCAATGGTGATGAAAAATCTTGCAGCAAGGTGGATGGCCTTTGCCAGGCCGGTGCAGGTGAAAGTGAAAGTGAAAGTGACGGTCTCCTCGAAGAGGAAACAAGCCCAGAGAGAAAATTTCGAGTCGAAATCTTTGTCCAGTTGTGCTTGCTCGTTAAAATGGGTGAACGTCTTATCAATAGAAATAACAATAATGCAAATAGCAACAATGCAAACAGCAAGAACAACAGCAATACCAACAGCGAGGCGAATAGCAATAGTAACAGCAATGCTCAAAACAGCCCCCTGGTGAGCTCAAATAACACGCCAACACTGACCCCCTCCCAGAGTACAGACAGTTTAAAGAGTCTAAACTCTGCCGCTGCGCAAGCATTTGCCACCGCAGCCCTCTCCACTTCTCACGTTCCAACACCGCTTCAAAATCTTGACAGCAATGATCCACCTCTCATCAACGGTGAGGAGATGAATAGCCCGAAAAGTCTACGAATGTGTGCGTCATTCTTGCGCACACAGTTATTCCAGACCTTTATGGAAGCTATTGACAGTGATAGAGCTGCTCTTTTTCACGACGTTTTAGATCTTATCGAGGTAAAAGAAGGTCAACACTTCTCCTCCTATAATGATAATACCATTGTTCAGAGCACAATGAAAATCTTACAGAAGAAAGAAAAACTCGCTACAACGGTAATACTCCCAGACAATCCTCTTGCATTAGAGAACAATGCAAACAGTTCTGAAAATCCAAAAAGTATTTTTCTTGTCAAAGGTGTAAACGAAGAAAATGCCGACGAGGTGGAGTTCGTAGATATCTTCTCAGAACTAATGTCAAGTGGTTAAAGAGGAGTAAAAAGTAGAGAAGAAGAGACGTGACGCATTTTTTACGGCTTTAAGGACACTTTCTGTACATGCACCCTTTCAACACTCATTTCTCGCTGAGCTCATTACATTACCCTTCACCCCTTCATTCGAATGAAGTAATTTATTTTCCCTGTGATGCCTAGCAATCTTAACGATTGCTGCAAAGTAAATTACAAGCATTACACTTGCGAAGACATTGAAATTCGTTGTATGGGGGGTCGATGCGTCAGAATCGAGGTAAATGTAGTCAGTTTCCGAATTAAGAATTAAAAAGAGATTAGATTATTTTTCCCTTCCTGCAAAAAGTCGAGGGACTGAGTTCGTTTTAAACCCCCCGATTTTCGGGCTCTGGGCCAAAAAAAAAAATAGGCCAAAAACTTCCCCTTTAACA
>Ga0115555_1000592_pt1 | contig 24880 bp, 18 predicted proteins | sample COGITO_mtgs_1104_2_FD_87285 | JGI IMG/M metagenome (GOLD analysis project Ga0115555, IMG submission 87285) | Pelagic marine microbial communities from North Sea - COGITO_mtgs_110407 | ecosystem: Environmental > Aquatic > Marine > Epipelagic | place: Germany:Helgoland, sampling site Kabeltonne... | reverse complement strand
TATTTCGGTTATTAAATTAAATACAATTGATGACTTTTTTCAATAAATTCTATTAAAACAATCTCCATTAATTAAAAAAGAAAGTTTTCTATTAATCTTAATCATTGAGTATACTCGTGTATATTTAAGTGTGCACTCAAATTAATTCAAAAAGGGGTTCTTTTTACTCAAGTACATCTGAGAATGCACAAGAAAGCACGAGTTATCTCGAGTAATCTTTCTAAAAGTCTACATTTTATATTAAAAGGGAGATTTATTTGTATTTAGTCATCGTCGAATCAAAATTGCTACAAACAAAAAGAACATGGAACTTATTATTCTTGCAGGAGGAGTCGTAATTCTTGGCTTAATAGCGTATCATCTGATCAATCAGTATTTGGAAGAAAGGGAAAGACTAGTGAGAACTGTTAAAAGGTAAATCCTTTTATTTCTTTTGTAGTCAAATTAAAAACTCTCTCTCAATAAATCGACCTATTAACTTGAAAATTTATTAGATTTAGCATATTGCTACAGTGTGGATATAGGTAACGTTTCCTATACTCACTTATTAGCGACAATAGAATTACAAGATGATGAAGTATCTCCCTACCATTTTTGCCTTATTCTTTCTGAGCTTTATTGCCACTGCGCAAGAAGAGCTGGATTTATACAACTTGGCTGACTCCAAATCCCAAAATGATGAATTCAAGGATGCAATTACTCTGCTGACTGATGCAATTAGAATTAACCCTGACTATTATGATGCATATCAACTTAGAGGCTTTCTAAAGACTGAAATGGGCGATTATAGAGGTGCAATTGTAGATCTTGATAAAGCTCATTCACTCGACACTTCCAATTATTTCCCAATCAGCCTTAAAGGACATGTATATCGATTGTGGGGGAAGTACGAAGAAGCTATTAGTAATTATACGGAAGTAATCAATAATCAGCCATATATGCATCCCTATTATTATCGAGGATTATGTTATCGTCACCTTCTAAATCAAGAAATGGCGCTATTAGATTTTAATGAAGCAATAGCCTTAGATTCTACATTTGTTGATTCTTATTTACAGAGGGCTCATGTAAAATTGGCACTTGGTGATGTTGATGGTGGCTGTTTGGATTTTTCTACTGCTGGAGAATTAGGCCACAGCGATGCATATGCTGCTATAAGGTTATTTTGTTCAGATTAAAAAAAGTAATTAATTGTCTCTTCACAGATGAGCTATATAGTATTAAGCCTGTGTGAATTCTTATTCGCACTTCATTGAAGTAAACCAAAAATGTTGCTAACACTACCTAAAATGCATGCTCCGTTTATGCTTCGCTCAAACAGCTTGTTTGAAAATAACTATCTTTAGTACAAAACTTATTCTTGGGTAAATGACGTACGTCATTCTAGCCCGAGCCGTTATATGCAATTAAATTAATATATAAATGAAGAGCGAAATATTTAGCTTATTATATGAAAAAATAATAGAACACAAGTCTATAGAAGTTAGTATATCTCAAGAGTTGGATATCTGGAATGATGTGGATGATAAGCAACAGAAGACAATACATGATTTTTTCGGTGAATTCATTTTTAATTACGGCATATTTGATGATCTACTTGGAAAATCTAATGCTCATGGAGATAATCACGAACTGAAACTATCTGTAATTGATGGAAACATCCTAATGGAAGGTAAGACATATATAACAGGAGAATGGGAGGAAGAAGACCAAGAGGCACCTGAAGAAAAGTGTTTCAAATGGATATTTGATAAAGAGGGAAATGTAATATTAATTGAATAACATTAGAAACAAATACACATATAACACTGGCTAAAATCCATAAACCGAAACAAAAGTGCTTATTCCCAATTCTTCATTTTTATTTTAAAGCATTATAGCACATTCTAAAACCCAACAAAAATGATAAATACAATTTCTGACTTGTTAAATGCACTTAAGAACAAAGAACAAGAACTTTTAAAAGATTATGATATCATTAAACATCCTGGAATAATTGGTGACATGTATGAAGGACTGACAAAAGATATTCTTTCACAAAGTATTTTTAACGGTATAGATGTCTCCATTAAAGCGGGGAAAATATGTAATTCAAAGTCTGAATTTAGTGGAGAAATTGATTGTATGATTGTGATTGGAGAAGGTGAAAAAATTCCTTATACAGACAAATTCATTTATGATCACAAACAAGTTATTGCCGTAATACAGGTTAAAAAAAATCTTTATTCAAAAGACATTAGAGATTCGTATGATAATTTGAAATCTGTAATTGATGTTGCTGAAGTAGAACAAAGTGAATTATTTCATATGAAAATCCTAAGAGACACTTGGAGATTGATGTTCAAAGAGGAATTACCCAGAAGAGATGATATTAGTAAGTTAAGCAAAGAAAAAGAGATGATTTATCATGTTCTTCTGCTTGAAGCATATCATCCAGCTAGAATTGTTTGGGGCTATAATGGATTTAAGTCAGAGTTAAAGTTTAGAGAATCTTACATTAAGTATTTAGGTGATAATAGTTCAAAAAAGGAAGATGAAAAAATGGGATTTGGACCTTTAAATTTTCCAAACTTAATTATTTGCGACAAGTTTTCACTTGTAAAGTCAAACGGCATCCCTTTCGTTTATCCTGTTAAAAATGATTTATGGTGGCCCTTATATTTATCAGCAAAAGGAAATCCTGTATATTATTTACTCGAAATTATCTGGACAAGACTAGATTATATGTTTAAACTTCCAAATGAAATTTTTGGTGAAGATTTAAATGTTGATCAAATGCATGGTTTTGTAAATGCAAAATACAGAGAAAAAGATGATATTAAAGGTTGGGAATACATGTATATACCTTTATCAGATTCTGAATTAAAACAACCCACGCAATCTGTAGATTGGGAACCTGTATTTATTACAAACTTACAGTTTACTTTTTTGAACATTTTAGGAGGTCAGAATAATTTTCCATTGGATGATTTAGATGATTTTTTAGAAGGCGAAAACATTCTTAAAGACGATTTTATAGAAGCACTAAGAATTACAGGACTTTTTAATATTGGTGATTCACAAATTAATTTTATAACTGAACACTTTGTAAGTGGAATTGATTTGGAAGGCAGGTACTATGCCGCAGATAATAAAACAGGGCGAGTAGAAAGATGGATATTAAATCAAATGAAGAGATAACATCCAATAACACACGATTAGTTCTATTTTATTTTACCACAGACACACAATACAAAAAAAATGAGAGGCTAGCACAAGACTGTTATGCAATCGGATAAACAAAACTTAAATGAAAATGAACGAAATTATTTGCCCAAACTGTAAAAAAGCCTTTAAAGTTGATGAAGCTGGATTCGCTGACATCCTGAAACAAGTAAGAGATCATAAATTTGAAGAAGAGTTACAAAGTCGCTTAAAACTTGCTGATAAAGAAAAAGAAAGCGCTGTGAAACTTGCAGAAGCGAACCTTAGAAATTCTCTACAAAATGACTTGGCGAAAAAAGACCAAGAACTCAGTGAATTTCGTGCTACGAAAGAACGTGAATTAGCTTCAAAATTAGCCCAAAAAGAAACTGAGCTTTCTGCTATGAAATCTCAAATTGAAAAGGCTGATATTGAGAAACGTCTTTCTGTATCTGAAGCGGTGAAAGAAATTGAAAAAGAACGTGATAGTCTTGCCAATAATTTAAGGAATAAAGAGACTGAAAAACAGTTGCTGGAAAAGTCGTTGCATGAAAAGTTTAATGATGCACTCAAAACGAAAGATGACATCATTAAACTCAAAGACGAAGAGATAATACTTCGCAAGGATATGAAGCTTAAGTTATCTACCAAAATGATTGGAGAGACGCTTGAACAGCATTGTGAGGCAGAATTTAACAAACTGCGTGCAACTGGATTTCAAAACGCTTATTTTGAGAAAGACAATGATGCTCGCGGCGGAAGTAAAGGAGATTTTATCTATCGCGAAACAGATGAAATGGGAAATGAAATCATTTCAATCATGTTCGAGATGAAGAATGAAGGTGATGAGACAGCTACTAAAAAACGTAATGAGGATTTCTTTAAAGAGTTGGATAAGGATCGAACTGAAAAGAAATGTGAATATGAAGTTCTTGTTTCTCTCATAGAAGCAGAAAGTGAACTTTATAATTCTGGAATTGTAGATGTCTCTCATAAATACAATAAAATGTATGTGATACGTCCACAATTTTTCATTCCAATAATTACACTACTTCGAAATGCTGCATTGAATTCAATGCAATATAAACAAGAGCTTTCTTTGATGAGAAGCCAAAGCGTGGACATCACCAATTTTGAAGAGAAAATAGACACTTTTAAAGAAGGGTTTGCAAGGAATTACGAATTAGCAAGTCGCAAATTTAAAACGGCTATTGATGAAATCGATAAGACCATCACTCATCTTCAAAAAACAAAAGATGCGTTGTTGTCTTCTGAAAATAATTTACGTTTGGCCAATAATAAGGCTGATGACTTATCGATTAAGAAATTAACTCATGGAAACCCTACTATGAAAGCAAAATTTGATGGGCTTTCAGGTGAGGGTGAATAAATATATTTTAATTAAGTCTAACATTGGATATACTCCTCCACTCTTCTGCCATAATATCTTGAGATAAAAAAAGTAGATTTTTTTCCTGAATTGATAATATATAAACACCGCTTTCTGATGATGATTTACATATCAATCTAGAAATTACTTTTCCTCCATCATCTACCGTAAGAATAACATGCTTCGTAAGATTTGAGGTATTGATCAACGTATTTATGCCTAGATGGGATATTTTCAACAAACAACAAAAACCCGTATCCATTTCTTCTAGATCAATAAACTTTTTACTTGACGTTATAACTTTACCTTCTAGTGTTTTTTGTGCTCTTTTCCCAATTATGACTTGTATTTGCTCCATTTTATTTAAAGTTGATCTATAATTTTAAACATTATGATAATCTAACATACGTCATCTCGCAACTCTTACATTTCCTCTTTGTTTGATCCAAAGAAGCGACATTGAATCGTCCTTCTATTTTCTCGAAAATATCTAGGCCCCTACCAAGAGTAATTTTCCATCCGTTGTCTGCTTCAATATATCTATCGTGATGCTCTTCGAAGATTACAGTAAGATTAATCCCTAAATCCAACACACTTGATTGTAAGTCTTCAAATAACTGAACTGAATCAAGCATGAACTCTTCATTATTCCATGTAACTACTTCTAAGTCTACTTCTTCGTCAATCCCTTTAATATCACCAAGCATCACACAAAATTCCAACAGGTTATTCATCTGATAAGGAAGTCTAATAAAAGGATCTTGTATCTTAATACTTTTTGCTCCAAGCAAATAAGCTGCGAAGAGTCTTTTGTACGAAAGGCCCGTTTGATTGTCTTTAATAATAGTTTGATGAGGCTCCAGTTTAAGTTCTGGTACTTTTCTTTCTGTTTCCGTATTTTCTTCTTCCGTATTTTCTGCTCGAACTTCAATTTCGGATAAATAATTTAAGTTTTCCAAAGTTTCTGGTCGTACTTCTTTCCCTGACATTTTTATAGTATACATGAAGTCAGCAGGTTCAGATTTAAACGTTTCATCAATTTTATACAATTGATCTTTTACTCTCTTTCTTCCCTCAATACTGAAGTCAAGTAATTCGAAAAACTCTTCGTCAGAGACGACTTTATTTGGATAAATTATTTTCATTAGACCTGAGAATGACTTACGGATACCGTCTTTATCTCTCGTTGTTAATGAACCATCTAACACTACTTTATCTTCAATGACACTAGCTAAATCAGTTTTTCGTAACTCTCTAAATATCTCAGCTAAATAATCGACTATAAATCCATACTCATTTGAAAAAACAGCATTTTTAAGAATTCTTACTTCCCATCCTGGGATGTACATATGCATTCTATCCAAGAATGCACCTTTGATGTATCCTTCAGGAATAGACTCAAATAAGTGAGAATTTTTCAGCATATAAGGCACATTATGCTTTGTGTTTCCTATAAATGCCATTGAAGCAGTGGCTTGATAAGTATCCTTACCTCTATTAAACTCTTGATTAGCCATGTAATTTTGCATAATCTTAACTAGATCACCATCTACTCGTTTAGAACCTTTGTCTTGCTCAAATTCATCAAGCGCTACAACATCCCAGTATCCAACTAAACCTATTTTATTACCTGAATTATTAACGAACAATCTAGCTTTTGAAACGTCACCTCCGGAAACTAAAACTCCATGTGGAGATAGCTGAGAAAAAACATGTGATTTCCCTGTTCCCTTAGGACCAAGCTCGATAAAGTTATAATTGTTCTCTACTTGAGGAATTAACCTTGATAATTGAATAAACTTGTCTCTACGGCTAAGATATTCAGGGTTCAAACCAATACTATGCATTAATAAATCAATCCATTCTTCTGTGCTAAACTCATTTCGTAATTGCAGGTATTCATTCACATCAATATTAGCCACTTGTATTGGTTTAATATCTGCAATTATCCATCTCATACTAACATCATCAGCATGAGAATACCCCATTGATAGAATACACCACACACCACCGCCACTCAGGAGTTTTTTATTCTCCATTACCATTGCATCAGAAATTGGCACTCCTTTAAGACCCAAACTTGAGAATTCTGCTTCATAAATATTCGCTCGATCATTTAGGTGAACATTGATCTTGTCGATAATTTTATAATTTCCGGAATCTCTAATTTTTGCTTTAACAAATTCTGCATCAGAACGATTGACGTAATTATCTCTAATTACACCTTTAACTTTTTCGATGCCATTTCTGATTAATTCATCATCATCAATCGCGCAATATTGGCCTAACAAATACTCCAGCACATAAACTGGTACCGGTTGATTTCCTTTCACTTGAGAAGCTAAATCCTTTCGGACTACTTTACCTTCAAAATGCTGTATTATCTTTTCTTTTAATTCCATTAAAATTCGGGTTGTATAGTTGTTTTATCCTGAATGGTTTCTTCTATAAGCGGATTCATTTTGTCTTCTACATCAAATACTTTAAGTTTAAATAGTTTTCTTTTTGCTCCTGCTGCTAAAACAAGTTCAACTCTTAACATTCGCTCACTTGGAGAATCTGAAGTGAAGTTCATTAATTTAATACCCTCATTACTAACTAGTTTTAGGTCATCATATAACCCAATTGATAAGGTTATTTCTTTTTCATTATCCGAAACTGGTTCTTTCTGCAATAGATTACAACGAAAAATATTTGAAACTATTCTTAAGTCTTTATTTGACACCATTTGTGGAGTTACCTTTTTGACTATGTCTTTTCTTTCCCTTGTGCTTTCAATGATCGGGATAATTACCTCCTGTAAGCTTCCTCCTCCATGGACAAATTGATGCCCTACGCCACCACTAATTTTATACCGATTAACTGACAATGGCACGTTTACAAAAAGCTTTTCATTAAAATTCGTTGTAGCTGACAAAGGAAACGAGTAACTTAAATCACTATCTATTTTATTATCAGTGATAAAATATCTATTCCCCCTCAACTCTTTATCTTTTTTGTTTTTAAAAAGTATAATCCCTTTTAAATCTTCCTTGTCTTTTTCCTCTACCTCCTTATCATTATACAAAAAACCATGATCCGCAGTTATATAAACTTTGGCGACATTGTAAGAAGCATGCAATAATTTCACAAATTTCTTCAGCTCATTAATAGCATCTTCCACAGCATCAAAAGTTCTTCGTTCTGATACTACTTTATCTCCCGTAGCATCAATCACATCATGATAGACATAAACAACATCGTTTTTAAAAATATCCCGTATTTTGGGTCTGTCAAAACCATCTAAATGAGAGTATTGTACCGTCATTGATTTTAACTTTTTATTTTTTAGAATTTTAGTTCTATGTGTGCTTTCTGAAGAAATATTATCGACTCTTATATCACCTCCATTAAATTCGAATTGCTTACCTGGAAGCAATTGGGCCATTCCAATATTTGTTTTTGAAGGCAAAGATGCAATCATTGACCTAACAGTAGCCGTGTTTTTTGGATCACCATGCATTTCAGATAGCAACTCTATACCAGCTTCGTATCGTAAAGCATCAGAAATGATTACTACCACTTTTTGATCCTTAGAATCAATTTCGTCTTGATAAAAATCGTATTGTTTTGGATGATTAATTTTAGAATAATCAAATTCATTTTCATTTAAACATTTCAACCATTCCCTATTGATTTTATCGGTATGTAACTCATATAATTCATTCAATTTATTAGTGATTTCTTCTAATTGAAATGTTTTGGGTATCTCTGTATCATCTATCAGTTTCCTTGAAGAAATACTTCTTCTGTAGTATTGATCAATCAAGTACCCTTTCTTCTCGTACCACTGTATGTAATCTTCAGGTTTATTAAGAATATAAGATTGGACATCTGCTAATTGACGAAGTAACTTAGCGGTTTGAGATATAAATGAAATAGTATCCTTCCCATGTTCTTTTAAACCATTTTGAAGGCTCAGTTTCTCCAGTTGCTTATATACGTTTGCCGGGTTATCAAAAAGGTGATTTAACGTATCTTGAATAACACGCCATAGCATTGATTCAGAATACACAGCATATTCTTGGTCACTTCCATAAGTCTCAATAATTCGCTCCCCTTTAATTTCTTGATCTACTTTATCAAAAAGCTCATCTAATTGTTTATTCAAGTGCTTGTCAACTTCAATTGCAAATAGCAGCTGGTTCAATTGCGTTATCTTGTCTTGGTCATTTGTTTTTAGAGCTATATATGGATCAGAAGGTTCTGCTTCAGGTATTGTTTGTGTAATCTGATTGTATCGTAAAGATAGGCCAATCGTCTTCAAGCTATCCAATGATAGATCTATAATTGGAGTATCAATAAGATGCTTTATTTGTTTTAAAATGGCTCCTTCCATATTAAGACCTGAGACTTTTTTAATAACTCTGCTGTAATCTGTTTCGTTGAGCACAAGGGTTGCCATTTTAGCAATTAATACAGGCCAGTTTTGAATTCTACTAAATTTTAACGTAGCCGCTAGTATGCCTTGCTGAAGTAATTCTTCCGTTAGTTTCTGAGGTTTAAGAATTGGTTTGCAGACTTCTTTGACACCGGTATATTTCAATTCTGACATATACTTTGTTACCAAAGATTTTTGGTGTATCCCCAATCCAAACTCATTCATGAATGAACCCGTATCATCTAACTGCAATGCTTTATTGGCGATGAGTAATCCCATTAAAGGAAAGTTGTGGTATTCATCCTGGTTAGATGGTTGCTTCATTGGAAGGTATAACAGTACCTTTTCGCTCTTTAGCTCATCTATTAATCGAACTTTAAGCGTAAACGGATTGTCTTCCCATTTTACAAGTGTAACATTAGGAATAGAAAGGTCATCAATTGTCTCAGCGTATTCTTGCTGTTCATCAAAGAAAAACAATACACACAAGTCTTTTGAACCTTCAAAATAATCTACAACCTTATTTTTTATTTCTTCTATCATCGTTTATTTAATCTTCGCTACTACTGTTTCAAACAATTGGTAATTGGCAGTTACCCCATCATCTAAATCAAATTTTATTTGTTGATCTGCCACATCTTTTAATAACAGCTCGTACTCTTCACACTCCATTAAATCTTTACGCATCTGATCTAATTTTCTCGCTTCTTCCGTACTAATATCTGCTCCTTGTTGATCTAATATGTCAATTTCTGAACGAAAATACTTCATGTGTTCTATTAAGTAATTAGCTCTAATTTTCTCAACAGTAAACTCATTCATGCGATGCATGTATACTAATACCTGGAAAGCTCCCTTTTTGGATGAGAACAACCAATATATAGGTTTCTTTTTGTACATACCACAGTGGTACTTCCAGAAATCTTTCACCAAGAATTTCTCTAAATCTTTACCTAAACACTCTTGAATGAAATTAACATTCTCCGTTCGGGTATCTGCACCCCAAATGGTATCTAGCAGGTCATTTATCTGATTGTAAGCATCATCTGGGAAATTACCACCACTTGCCATTAACGGAACAATGGCATCTTCATCGATGATTACTTTTCCATTATTGTACGAATAACCTTCTAATTCTTCTGCTGTTGGATTTGGATGCGCAATGTTTAACCCCTGTTTATCTAAACGATAACGGCCCATAAACAAACCAATGGCATAAGAAATAAATTTGGAGATTACTTCACCTTTATCAATAGGTAGCTCAATTGCATCTGCGCCATTTGCTCTAAACTCTTCTTCCAAAGCCTCCAAATCCTTTTTCTTGAGCTCTTCTTGCAATATGGTAATGTCTTTTAAAGCTACTTCTGGAGTTAACTCCTCTTGCAAACCATAGATGTCTATAAAGGTTCGGTTGAGTTCCTCTTCATTGATATGGAGTTGGAAAAAGTCTTGGGTAATATCTTCTTGCCAGTTTTGAAATGCTTTTTCCAAAGAAATGGATTCATTTAATAATGGAGATTTATGAAAGTCCCATGAAGTTTCAAATGAATCCCAGTCTTTCCTCGAAATGTCAATTGCTAACTTAACGACTTGTTCAACGTTAGCAGTTTCATAAATAGGAAGTTTCTTGAAGTCTCCTATTTGAAAACTTAATGTAGGGTTTAAGCTTTTACTCAGCTTATTAACATAGGTCGTATTCAAAAAGCCTAACAAATTGTAAAAATCATCTCCAAACGCAGAAGGTCCTTTTGCATCAAATAAACAACCTTTAGGTAAATACCTAAATGCTAAGCCACCGGAAGAAATATCAGACCAGGTAATTCCTTCATGAAAATAATATTCTGTCCCTCGTAAACAAGAGTTCTTTTGAGACTTAATTTCTTCACCATTATTCTTCCAATTAACCAATAAATTTAGGTTTCCATACCACTTTCGAAAAGGACCACCCTTAACATATGGAAACCACTTATTATCTTTTTGAGAATAATCTATTTCACTCCATGCTCTTGTGAATCGATCGTTATTACCTGTTTGGATTCCGTTTGAAGAGTACAGGTACTCTTTTAATGAAGTACTATCTTCGAAAATCTCAATTGTTCGTTTACTTACCCAATACGCAATTGGGCCACCAGGTATTTTGGAAAACTGGATTTGAGGAATGTTGGGATAAAAGAGTTTCTTACCTACAACAGTTCCGGCTTTTGGAATCTCTGTAATTCCTTCTTCCCCTCTATATTGATTAAAGTCGTATTTGTAATCAACTTTCCCGTTGCTATACAAAAAGAGCTTCTCAATGTCTTTGTATAAAATGTGTTGGAAATTTCGCTCATGCAATCTAAAGTAACTACCAATAGCCTCTTCAGATTTCGTTTTCTTTATCGCAAAGGCTACTGATCCAAAGTCAATTCCAAAAATCCCTCTACCCATATGCAATAGGCTGTCGAAAGTATATTCATCAATATAACTTTTTCTGATTTTTTCAAATGAAGACAAAAAGAGCCAAGAAGGTAAATTGATCAATGCAAAGCGTGAATTATCCTCTGTCATATTCGGAATGACTTCCATAAAAATAGTCATCAAGTCAGACTTTGTTATTGGATAATTAGCATTCACATAATTCTTCAAATCTGCATTCATACTCTTCTGCCCCATATAAGGCGGATTTGCCACCACAGAAGAATACTTTTTAGTCAGAATTAGTAGGACAGGAATATAACTTTTTAGGTAAGGATAAATGGCCTCTAAATTAAAGTCACGGAAGTCAGTGTTTTCAATTTCGTTAAAACGTTTTTCAATATAAGTTCTAGCTCCTTCACTAACAATCAGCTTCATTACAGAACCTAAGTTTTTGGCCTGCTTCATTAAGCGTAAAGCTGCTTCTAATTCTTCTAGATAATCGGTTCCTTTAGCACCTAAAAAGTCTTTTATCTCTTGTAAACTAAAGTCTTGTGCTTCTGGCATAGCATAGACGTTTGGTAACCAGTTCTTTTTCCAAATTTCTGGATATACTTTAGCTGCTTTTAGTAATATGGCAAAAGTGGCCAATTGAGCTGCTCTATCGTCAATATCTAAACCAAATAAGTTGTTCTTGAAAATGGATTGCACTGCTTCTTCCGGAGTATAGTATTCCTCCATGTACATTTGGTAGATCAAGCCAAAACCTTCTACCAAAATGTGACCAGATCCTGCAGCAGGATCAATTAAAGTCAGTTCTTCTATTTTACTAATTATCGCACTTCGACTCCGCTCAGTGCCCTCATTATCTGAATCATTCTCAACCAAATATTTCATTTGGCTTTTTAGAGGGCTACTTGGGTTTTTATCCAACCAAATTTTCCCAGCGGTATTTTCTACCATGTACTTTACTATCCAGTTGGGTGTAAATATTTGGGTTGCTGCAGGTATGTCTTTCGCTTCTGCTTTTTTGTTCTTTTTAAAAGAAGCAAATACTTCGTCTTTCTTTTCTGAAATGTAAAACTGGTATAACCAACCAATAAGCTCTACTTTTTGGTATTCTTCATCAGAAATAGCGTCTGTAGTATTAAGTAAATGTAGGAAGCCACTTTCTTGTAGTATGTTGTCTGGTAGTAACAATTCCGTATAATCATCAATACCTCCAAATACTCTTTTAAGAGTAGGGTGCGAGTGACAAAATCCAATGAGCAAGATAGCAAAGGCCTCCTTGTCTTTACTGTAATCGGTAATGATCTTTTTTAGGCGTTCTTGTTCTGTTTTTGATAAGAAAGCATATTGCCCTTGTCTGGCTCTTTGCAGTATTTGTGGGGTGAGTGCCATTCCTTCCACATAATCCAACTCAGGTCTTTCATAGTCGTTCTTTACCAAAATACGTAAAGCCATAATTCGGTTGAACCACGTATAAGCCGCTTGTTCAATAATTACATCAACGCCATGTGTCTTAATCGCATTATGAAGCTTGTCCCATAGTTTTGGAACTTCTGGATCATCATATACCTTTCCACGAAAAGAATACCCACCAGTTATTTTTTGAGGTTGCTCAGAAAAACTACCGTCCTCACTAAAACCCCAGTAATGCAACTTCTTACTTACTGCTTCCAGTAAGTTTCTTCTTGATTCTTGTGCAAAGGTTTTTGTATTCATAGTTTATTTAATCTTAGCTACCACTGATTCAAATAATGCGTAATTGGCAGTAACACCATCGTCTAAATCAAATTTTATTTGTTGATCTGCTACATCTTTTAATAAAAGGTCGTACTCTTCACACTCCATTAAATCTTTACGCATTTGATCTAATTTTCTTGCTTCTTCCGTGCTTATATTTGCTCCTTGTTGATCTAGAATATCTATTTCAGAACGTAAATACTTCATGTGTTCGATTAGGTAATTGGCTCTAATTTTCTCCACTGTAAATTCGTCCATTCGGTGCATGTAGACCAGTACCTGGAAAGCTTCTTTTTTGGATGAGAACAGCCAATAGATTGGCTTCTTTTTGTACATACCACAGTGGTAATTCCAAAAATATTTTACCAAGAATTTTTCTAAATCTTTACCCAAACATTCTTGAATGAAATTAACATTCTCGGTTCGGGTGTCTGCACCCCAAATGGTATCTAACAACTCGTTAATTTGATTATAGGCATCATCTGGAAAATTACCAGTACTTCCCATTAACGGAATAATGGCATCTTCATCAATAATTACTTTGCCATTATTGTAGGTATAACTTTCTAATTCTTCTGCTGTTGGATTTGGATGTGCAATGTTTAAACCGGACTTATCCAAACGGTAACGGCCCATATACAAACCAATGGCATATGAAATAAACTGAGAAATCACCTCTCCTTTGTCAATAGGTAAATCAATTGCAGCTGCACCATTTGCTCTAAAAGCTTCTTCCAAAGCCTCCAAATCTTTTTTATTGAGCTCTTCTTGTAAAATAGTTATGTCCTTTAAAGCAACCTCTGGTGTAAGCTCCTCTTGCAAACCATAGATGTCTATAAAAATGCGGTTGAGCTCTTCTTCGTTGGTATGTAATTGAAAGAAGTCTTGGGTGACTTGTTCTTGCCAAGTTTGAACAGCTTGTTCTAATGAATTGTTTTCATTTAATAATGGGGATTGCTTAAAATCCCAGGAGGTTTCTCGAGAATCCCAGTCTTTCTTGGATATGTCTATTGCTTTTTCACTTAACAAGTTCACATCTTCATTCTTATCCTCAGAAATTATTATAGGAAGTTTTTTAACATCACCTACCTGGAAATTTATCGTGGGAGCTAAAATTTTTAAAAACTCAAAGCTTAATTTTGAGTTCATAAATGAAGTAAAGTAATTACTTAAATTTTTGGGTGGAAATACAGATGATCCACCGACATCAAAAACTGAACCCATTGGTGAAAATCTTACTCCGAAGGAAGTTGAACTAACAAAAGACCATGTAATACTTTCCTTGAAGTAGTATTCCATATTTTTTGGTTTAGAGTTACTTTCCAAACATTTCCCTATTGAAAGTTTATAAAGTTTATCATTCTTAATGTCCTCTCCGTCATTACCCCAATTAACAATATTCTCTCTGTTGCCATACCATTTTCGAAAAGCCCCACCTTTGTTGTAAGGGAACCATTTACAGCTACTTTCTTTCGCTGTGCTTCGATTATGATTAAAACCAATATTATCAAGTTGAACTTCATGCCACTCTCGAACAAAAAGCTTATTATCAGCTGTTGCTAAACCTTGTCTTGGTTGCGATAAATCATTTAAACAAGAACTATTTTGAAAAATATCATGAACAGTCTTACTGACCCAGTATGCAATCGGGCTCCCTGGAATATTAGAGAAATTAGTTTGAGGAATATTAGGATAAAAAAGCTTCATACCATCATCTGTTCCACTTTCAGTAATTTTAGTTATTCCTGCTTCCCCTCTATACAGGTTAAAATCGTAACTGTAATTTACTTTTCCGTTACTATACAAAAAGAGTTTTTCAATGTCTTTGTACAAAATGTGTTGGAAGTTTCTTTCATGCAATCTAAAATAACTGCCAATAGCATCTTCAGATTTCGTTTTCTTTATCGCAAAGGCTACTGAGCCAAAGTCAATTCCAAAAATACCTCTACCCATATGTAATAGGCTGTCAAAGGTAAAATTGTCAATATAACTTTTTCTAATTTTTTCAAATGAGGACAAGAACAACCAGGAAGGCAAGTTTATGAGTGCAAAGCGTGAATTATCCTCTGTCAAATTAGGTATGACTTCCATAAATATGGTCATCAAATCAGACTTTGTTATGGGGTAATTAACATTTACGTAATTTTTCAAATCAGCATTCATGCTCTTTTGCCCCATGTAAGGCGGATTGGCCACTACAGAAGAATACTTTTTTGTCAGAATCAACAAAACTGGAATGTATCTTTTGAGGTTTTGATAAATAGCCTCTACATTGAAGTCGCGGTAATCTGTATTTTCAATTTCTTTAAAACGCATTTCAATAAAAGCCCTAGCTTCTTCACTGATAATCAACTTCATTACAGAACCCAAGTTCTTCGCTTGCTTCATTAATCGTAAAGCAGCTTCCAATTCTTCTACATAATCCGTCCCTTTAGCACCTAAAAAGTCTTTGATTTCTTGCAGGCTGAAGTCTTGTGCCTCTGGCATGGCATAGACATTGGGTAGCCAGTCTTTCTTCCAAACTTCTGGATATACTTTAGCCGCTTTCAATAAAATGGCAAAAGTGGCCAATTGGGCTGCTCTGTCATCAATGTCTAATCCAAATAAGTTGTTTTTCAAAATGGATTGTACTGCCTCTTCAGGAGTGTAATATTCCTCCATGTACATTTGGTATATCAAGCCAAAGCCTTCTACCAAAATATGTCCTGACCCTGCTGCGGGATCAATTAAAGTCAGTTCTTCTATTTTACTAATTATCACACTTCGACTTCTCTCAGTGACCTCGTTATCTGAATCATTCTCAACCAAATATTTCATTTGGCTTTTAAGTGGGCTACTTGGATTTTTATCCAACCAAATTTTACCAGCTGTATTTTCTACCATGTACTTTACTATCCAATTGGGTGTAAAGATTTGGGTTGCTGCAGGTATGTCTTTGGCTTCTGCTTTTTTGTTCTTTTTAAATGAAGCAAATACTTCGTCTTTCTTTTCTGAAATATAAAACTGGTACAACCAACCAATGAGCTCTACTTTTTGATATTCTTCATCAGTAATGGCATCTGTAGTATTGAGTAGATGTAGAAAGCCACTTTCTTGTAGAATGTTATCTGGCAACAACAACTCCGTATAATCATCAATACCTCCAAATACTCTTTTTAGCGTTGGGTGTGAATGACAAAATCCAATGAGCAAAATAGCAAAGGCTTCTTGGTCTTTACTGTAATCGGTAATGATCTTTTTTAGACGTTCTTGTTCTTTTTTGGATAAGAAAGCATATTGCCCTTGTCTGGCTCTTTGCAATATTTGTGGTGTGAGTGCCATTCCTTCCACATAATCCAACTCAGGTCTTTCATAGTCGTTCTTCACTAAAATACGCAAGGCCATTATTCGGTTGAACCAAGTATAAGCCGCTTGTTCAATAATTACATCAACGCCATGTGTATTAATCGCATTATGAAGCTTGTCCCATAGTTTTGGAACTTCTGGATCATCATACACCTTTCCACGAAAAGAATACCCTCCGGTAATTTTTTGAGGCTGCTCAGAAAAACTACCGTCCTCACTAAAACCCCAGTAATGAAGCTTCTTACTTACTGCTTCCAGTAAGTTCCTTCTCGATTCTTGTGCAAAGGTTTTTGTATTCATACTACTTGATAATGATCGTTTTATTTTCAGCTAATATTTTTTCCATATTCGTTCTAAGTCCTTCAAGGTATTTATCTAATTCTTCTTGGTTTTTAATAACAGACGTTCCCGATGCCACTCGATACTCTGCTGTTGCCTCCGCAGCTTCACCAGCTGGAGTGTACGCCAATATTTTTGCCAGTTCAGCTGCTTTAAAGTTACCCGCAGAAAGTCGCTTATTTTTTAAACTGGTTATGCTACTCAAATTTTCTATACCATTAATCGTGTAGTCTTTTTGAGCATACTGTCCCCTAGGACATGCGCGTGTTGCTGCTTGTTTATCAAGCTCCTCGAAAATGTCTTCATAAACTTTCACTACTTCTACTCTCAAGTCCTTCAAATAAGAACTAATGGAAGATTTTAGTTCTTCGTAAGCCTTTTTTGCATGTCTAAATTGAGCGGTTACATCTTCTTCTTGAAGGAATGTCTTTAGCAGTTCACCTTTATCTTGATCATCTTGTGAAAGTTCCTTAAAATTGTCATTGCTTGATTCATAGAAGGCTTTAATTGTTTTATATTCTTCAAATGTTCTGACTAGATAATCTCCAATCTTTCTTGTTTTGTCAACCAGCTCTTTTGCAGCTGATTCACCCTCTGTAATTTCATTAAATAATTTCTTCGGATCACGATTATTTGTCCAGTTGGATAACAAATTAACAGTTTCCATGAAAGGTGCTCCGAATGGGTAAGTTCTGAATTTAGTCTCTAGCGCCTTAAAGTCATCAATATATCCATTCACTGAATTAATTATAGCAGCGAACAATTCATTACCGTCTGTTGCTACAGCCATTTTATCGTTGAAAATGGTATTGTAGGATTGTACTGTATTGTCAAGAATTGTTTGATCGATATCTTCTCCTGTAATTACTTCACAAGACATTCGTTCTGAAGTACTAACTGCCTTGTTTATGAAATCAATAATTGGAAAACGTGGTTGGCCTTTGTATTGAAATTCGCGTTTCTTCTTTTTAACTAATTGAATAAGAACGTCCAAAACCGCTTCGTGCTTCCATCCAAAAGGCTCTTTTGCATAATTGGTAATTAAATCGTGTACCGTCATCTGCCCATTATTATTCGTAATCATGGTGTTGACTGACTCCTCTGCTGGCTTTAAAAATGGAGCCGGGATCTGAGGACTGGATGCAGATGCTTTTAATTCAGCCTGATTTTTAGCGTATTCATTACACAATGAATGCATCTTATAAATACCTCCTAAATGTTTTTTAACCAGGTTATCAAATCTTTCATTCGCTTTTACGCCATTTATTTCGTTCGCCTCTATTATACCATTCTGTGAAATAAAACGTGTTTCTGGAAATTTTGCTTCAACTGTTGCTTTTATATTCTCTCGAAGCAACCTGTTTCTTAATTTAAAATTCTCATTCGTCTTATTACGTTCCCCAGAACCTCCTGAATTACTTTTGAAATATTTATTTGTCTTACAATACCATTCAAAATCACTCTTTAAACTAGTGTCAGCTGTATACCATTCATTGATACAAATCACTAAATCCATTTTTGCAACTTCCAATACTTTTTGAGCAACATCAGTTTGATCCGAAAGCAAAACTTTAACATTGAAATCTCCTTTCGGTAAAAAGTCTTTTGAACCGATACTGTAAGCAACTTTGAAAGTATTATCTCCAAAATTTACTTTGGGAGATATTCTAAGTAATGGTCGAATAATATCATCAAACTCTATCCATCGGTCTTCCATACCAACAACTTGACTTTTAATCAAGTTTTGCACATCCATTTCATCTTCATTAAAGAAGAAGTAGCTGCCTTTATCTTCACGAATAATACTTTCCTCAATTAATTTGTCCAGTACCTCTTGAATACTTTGTTGAAGCTGTTTTTTATTTTGATCTAACTTATCCATTAATAAGACCGTTAGATTGTCCACATTAGATGGAAATGTCTGTCTTTGATTCTCTAATAAGTTAGAAATTAGAAAAAGTACTTTTACAACTTTTCCGGCAAAAGGGTTATTCTTAACATAGGGCATTTCCAAACCATTCTGAATAGCTCTTGCCCCTCTTTGAGTTAAGTTAGTATGGAACTGTGAATTATAAAACGCATCAAAAGAAATAAATCCTCCTACCTCATCTGCAGCATGTTCTTTTACTGTAAAGTGAGTAATTCCCAAAACAGATCGTTCGTTGTCTTTCACCTCCTTGATTACAAATTTTAATTGCTGAAATGCTTCAAATACACGTGCAATTAATTTAAACTGATAGGGAACAAATGGATAACTCCTTATGAATTCTTCATCATCCTTATAGCCTTTGTAAAGATCATGGTTGATCTTAAACTGATTTTCAATGTATGTTTTCTTGTCATTATACATTTTCTCAAGGGCTCCGACTCCATTACTGTTTTTGTCTAGCACCCTTCTTTGTGTAATGTATGAAGCATCGCTACTTTGCAACGATATCCTGGTGTCAAAACGACCTAAAATCTTACCAAACTCATCCTGTACATCCATCACCCCGTCAGCTCCTGAAGAAACCTCATCTAGGGTTTGTTGCGCTGTACAAGCAATCCAAACTTGATTATTACAATCATCACTTACGCGCTCAATAATGTTCTGGAAATTCAAAAGAATCTCTTTGTTCGCACCAACATATTGTGACACTTCATCCACTAAAAATAAAAGGCGATAAGAATCGTCTTTTTGTTTTAAATAAGCCTTTAACTCTGGAATAAGAAGAGAGCTGATTCCAACCTTGAATGATTCAGGGTTAGATAATTTACCATGAAGTGAAACAATATCTAAATCAGCATATAAAGACTTTGCTATATCAAGAACGCTTTGAAGTTGAAAAGCTGCCACCTGTGCAGCATCTAAATCCCATTCGAAACCTAAGTCAGAATTAATTTTCTTTTTAAATTCTTCAAAAACACCTTTTTCATCCAACGGTTTCTCCAATAAAATTGCTAATGGTATGTCATTGGCATTGTATCCTCGAAATTTATTGAACATGTTAATGAAAATTCGAGTAAGCCTCTCTTGACTTCCATCATCGGTTTCATCTTCTACATTGAACATGATATTATCGCAATGTGACGACTCAACTCTTTTATTTAATAGTGTAACATTGCTCGTTGTAATTTTTTCGTTACCACCTGCTTTCATAGAATCATATCCATCAACAGCTTTTTGATAGACTTCAAACGCAGACTCTGAAGTTTCTTTATCAAGTAGGTAATGTACAAACTTTATAAAGTGAGATTTACCTGACCCGTAGTAGCCATTAATCCATATTCCTGATTTTCCACTTTTCTTATTCAACACAGTATCTACCATGATGAATATTTTCTCGATTAATTCATCAGTGAATACATACTCCTTTATCTCAGCTTCTATAGTTTCTAGCTTTTTATCGCTAACAACAACAGCAGGGTTGATGTTTCTAAATATATCTCTTTCAAAAATTTCTTGAATCTTCATGTTACTCGTTAATTAGTTTAATAGCTCGATATAGGTTTTCATCTTTTAGTAATCCAAACAGACTGTAGTAGTCTTTCGCTTCACCTGGGTAAAACATAATGAGCTTGAATCCTTTTATATACTTCTCAAAATTATTCATGAAGCGACTTGCTCGAATGTATGGAAATGCATTTCCAAATCCTTTCATAATTACAAATGCTACTTCGTATTCTTCCGTGCTGTTGAGATGACTCTGAATTTTATTATCCAAATAAGATAAAAAACGCTTGTCATAGGCATCCTTCTTCAATGCATCCGCAACTTGTTTTGGTTTTCCTGGTTCATGCTCTATGTAGAAATCAAACTTAGAATCCCTCCCAAACTTTTCCTGTTTAAGGTAATTTGTGAACTCTTCGAAAATATCAATCACCATTATATCTAAATAATTAGATGGTCGATACAACTTATCTTTTATACTTACTATCTCTCTATCAATCTCGTATTCTTTTTCTGCATCATACATATACATATATGCTGGAAAGAAAAGGTTCCCAGTATAATGATCCTGAAAATCTTTATCTTCTAATTGATCGTATAATTCGGATATCGTCATTCAATTTTTATTTAAAACACATTTCTTTAAACCAACCTTCTCCTGTTTCTTCAAAGTAATTCCAAAACACATTTGATATTCTTTCTGGGGTAACTAACCTATCTGCTGAAAGCAGTCCACAGTCTTTTAATGTTGATCTATATTGAGAGTTAATCTTGTCTAAAGTACTATCGGACCAACTTCCTACTTGATCATTGGAAGCTGCTAATTCATCCATTCTCATTTTGACTGCGAAGGCATCCAAATCATCTCCAATTCTGAATTTTTTAAGTGCAACTTCTAAATGTAAATCGAAAACTATCGGATACGTTTTTAAGCATATGTAAAAAAGGGCTAGCATTTTTTCATTTTCACCAAGACATACAAACCACTCCCAAAAGTTTACTGGGACTATTAGATATCTTCTCTTTATTTCAGAAATAATTCTTTTACGAGCACTTAGCGTTGGAATACCCAATATATTATTGAGTTCTTTTTCATTATTTATTTGGTCAATGAAGTCGTCTTCACAAAGAATAGATGTCAACGCATTGAAATCTTCAAAAAGAAGACCTCCAGCAGTGAAATTCGCGTCATATTTTTCATCTCTGACCATAGTAACTCATAAGCACTTTTTAAAACCAATTTCATGAATTTAGTTTAAAAAAACTTAAGCTGTAAAATAGGAATATTTTCTCAATGAAATTCATTAAAAAGGCATTATTAAAATTTATTGTACATTAATATACTTAATACGGTTATAAAAAATAAGCTCTGCTGAATCAATTTGATTTGATCTGGCTTTGTTCGTTTTCAATCGTTTAATGAATAAAAAAATGGATAAAAGGAAAATTAAATTTAAAGCCGTTGATTCGAATACCTATATCGATTATATCGATATAGGTTCATGTGAAAAACATTATGACTCACTTCCATTATTTGATGAAAATAAGACAACCTATTCTAATTGGCTTCGTAATTTCAAAATAAATAAAATGGGAGTTCAATTACTGACATTACACTATTATTTACTTGAATTTAATTCTGACAGTAAGCTGCCTAATCATTTGAATAATAATATTTTAGACAATATTGACTTTTTTAAAACTTTAAATAAAAAGTGGTTTAATCCAAACACACCAATTTTCAAGTCATTAGATTTAAATTTTGAAGACATCGAAGATCGAGTTACAACAGTTCGAAAAAACAATGACGGTACGAGAGAAGAAATACAACTCGATGATGGCTCAAGAATTATTTTTTTAGATGACGATGACACTGTTCAATCATTTTATGTTACGGAAAGCGAATATTCTGAATTAGCATGTCAGGTTGATTCAATATTAGAGAAATTAAAGTGAACACAATTGATTTTTCAATCTATGAATTAAAATAATTCTGTTCTTAGTATCGATTATACTGACAATTAAATTAATGGAAGCACCATAAACCCATTTTTAAACCCGCTATTATAAGTTACAACAAAAATACAATCAAGGCCAATCAATGATTTCAACTTACCTGTTCGCTTGGTTATTTTGATGGTTATATAATCACCTATTTTCGATTCAGAATCAAATTGTTTAATCCAATCTTTATGCTTTTGGATATAAATTGGGTTGTGCTTTCTAAGAAAATTAAAATACTGCACGCCTTCTGTCCTTTTTTCACTTGTCCAGGAATCAAATTCACTAAATTTCTTTTGTCTTTTATTAAACTCAACCAGGTCTATTTTTTTGATTTTTTGATTAGCACTAAGTTGGGTTGATTCCATCTCAATAATATGACCATAGTGCGAGGTATAAATAAGAGACAGCTTAACACGAAATCCACTATACTTTCCAATTTTTCCATATTTCATGTTTTTAGCAACATGATAAATGAAAGATTTTTTTTCCGTAAGAGTAAAGAATCCATATGTATCAACAAATTGATTTTCTTTTAATTGAAACGTGTTTGGTGTATACATGGCTATTTATTGTTTATCATGTGTGTTTATAAATTATGTAATAAGATATTTTAAACTCAAAAAAGTAAAAATATATCTTCATAGTTTAATAGGTTAATCCTTCACAAAAATCTTGTTGTTAATTTATAAAATCTAAGTTATAAAAACAAAGCCTATACTCTTATCTTCTTAAAATCAAGAACCAAAATATTTTTTAATAATCTGATTAAAACTTGTCGTCAAGTGTCCGTCATTCATTTCAAACGTTAGCTGACCATTATCGATTTTTGTCAGTTTTGCATTATCCAACAGCATTGCTGGAGCCTCTTTTTTCATCCAAGTATCAGCCATTTTTTCTATTTCTAAAAAGCTTAGCTCATCCAGAACGTGCAGCTTCTTCCCTTTCAAAACAACACAATTTGCATAAGACATGGATACTCTATCCCCTACTGATGAGAAATCAATAGAACGCTTAATGAGGTTCTCTTTTATAACTCCCAAGTAAGCCATTTTCACTCCAATTGACCCATGATTCTCCACCTGTGAATTGAAAGCATCTATCACTTCTTGATCTGAGTATTTTTCAAATCGTTTTTTGTATTCACTTCTAAAATCTTCGTACATCTTCATTTGTTTTTATAATAAGCTTCAGCAATCCCACCAGCAATGCACGCCATTGTATCCGCATCTCCTCCCATTGAAATAGCCAGGCGTATGGCCGACTCCCAAGAATCACTTTCTAAAAAGCATCTAATGGACAATGGCACAGAACCCATAGCTGTCATATCGAACTTATAATTTGGTCTCACCTCATCAAGAGGTGTTGATAGGTTAATTCCAAAGTCATCTTCTATTCTTTTCTTGATGTCATCTTTCGATGTTCCAATTCTGGCTAAGAAAATTGAAGCAGCAACCGCTTGTGCACAGACTACCCCATCTTGATGACTGTGCGTTACAACAGCTGACTCTTTAGCCTCTGCAATCACTTTACCATAGGTGTCAAATGCCCAACCAATCGGAGAAACTCTCATTGCAGAACCATTCCCATAGCTGTCATAGGGTTGAGGATTAGAGCTCGAAAGCCATAACTCAAAACGCTTGCTATATCCAGCACTTGGGTTGGTTCTCCCAAACAATAAATAAGCTTCTTTGTAGGATATTTTTCGTTGTATCGCGTGAAGGGTAGCAATACTTAATACGGTATCATCTGTGAATCTGCAAGCCGGATGGAACAATTCAAACTCGGTGGTTTTGATAGGAAACTTTTCAAACCTGGAGCCTATGTAATCTCCTAATATTGCCCCTATCATATCAACCAGATGTATTGCCCTTCTTCTTTTATAATACTGCCAATCCAATCCGCATATTCACTCAAAGGAATCGGCTTGTTAATAAGCGATTCTTCAAGGTCATCACGTCCGTGAACGCCTTCAGTAATTTGTTCATATAAAATCACATGATCATTATTGTACTTCATTCCCAAAGGCATCAAAACATCTTTGATTAAATCATAAAAATATTGTGAAGGTTCAATCATATCGTAAACAACAAAGAGCTTACCATTAGTCAACCCGTCTAGATCAAATTCATTACAGAAGTTTTCCAAGCTTCCGTAATTCAGCTTTACACTTTCTACTTTTATTACCAAGGTGCTGCAGTGCACTAACATTACCTCTTGTTCTTTATAAATTAATGCCATGGCTAATTGTTTGAAGAAATATAAATGATATACCTATAAGTATAAATTATAATTTGTCCGTCTTCTTTATCAGGGTAAAACCTTATACTTGAAGCATAACCATTTATATGGTCAAGCCCCCAGAATAAAACTCCATCCTCGTCGATACTAGCATCAGTAAAATCTAAAGAGTAGACTTCTAATAATTTATTTATTACTCCTTTACATGATTCGAGATTGTTGTAATAATAAACAACGTCTTCATTTTCCTCTCCTCGGAAAACAAACCACTGGTCTGTGGGCATTAAGTCGTCTTCATTGATTGTAATAACTCCTACTTGACTGTAGCTGAATGTGCTCATGAAAAGCACCATTGATAAAAATAAATTTTTCATGATATTGGTTTTTAAAT
>Ga0115555_1000583_pt1 | contig 25050 bp, 6 predicted proteins | sample COGITO_mtgs_1104_2_FD_87285 | JGI IMG/M metagenome (GOLD analysis project Ga0115555, IMG submission 87285) | Pelagic marine microbial communities from North Sea - COGITO_mtgs_110407 | ecosystem: Environmental > Aquatic > Marine > Epipelagic | place: Germany:Helgoland, sampling site Kabeltonne... | reverse complement strand
CCAACACCAACACCAACACCAACACCAACACCAACACCAACACCAACACCAACACCAACACCAACACCAACACCAACACCAACACCAACACCAACACCAACACCAACACCAACACCAACACCAGCACCAACACCAACACCAACACCAGCACCAACACCAGCACCAACACCAGCACCAGTGGAAGAATCTGTACCCTCACTAATGATAGTGCTACAAATCATTGGAAGGCATTTTATACGGTGGACAAGGTCATTATTCACGTAAACGTTCTCATCTTTCCCGTAGAGTACCTCGAACCATGAGCACCGTGCCAGAATGCGCCTCCCGACTTCTCCCCAGCTCTTTTCTGCCTTCTCAATGATTCCATTCAATTCAGTCTTCATCGCTGCACGCTCCTCCTTTATCTTCTCCTTCACTTTCCTGAATTCATCCTCTGCCCTCTCTTTCCTGTCGGCTTTAACCTCCTGGTCCAGATTTTTTATGGCCGTAAGTTCATTCTTGCAAACGTCTAGAGCCTCACTTTCCTCCGCCTTTAGCTCTTTCAGACGCTTGATTTGTTCCTTTCGCTTAATCTTCAGTTCATCCGCATCTCCCATCATGGCCGCCTCCATGATGCCATCGCTGAGTCCCTTGTCGTTCTTGCAGCAACGGTAGCAGTCGTTGATGTCAAGATCTAATTCGAACGTAGTATTATTCTTCATGGCGTCTTTGTACTTCACTGGGACTTCGCTCGTCATGAAGAAAACTATTTTGATCTTCTCACCTTGGCCATCATTATTGGCAAAGGTGTCATCACTACCGCTTCTGAACATTTCAAAGATACCTCGAATGCCATCAATCTTGACAACTCCACTGGCTGTCCTCTTACCGCGCCCGATCTCACGCCTTGGCTTACATTTGCGTTTGAAGCTGGGTCGTCCAAGCCGGCCCTCTTGAGCTTTGTGGAACCCGTGCCCGAGAATGCTCGTAGGCTGGGCCAAAGATTTCGTCCGAGGGCAGTATACGTCCGCATGGACTGCGCTAAGATCGTAATCTGGTTCTCCGTCAGGCTCGGAAAGCGGTCCTTTTCCCACACTCGTCAGGTTGCCCCGCCTCCATTTGTAAAAACTCTCCACACTCGAACAAAAAGTGTCGATCTTCTTGGCATCTCCCCCGCGCACCTCAAAGACATCGTCAACGTTGATCCCCCCTTTCGCCTCAACTTCGTCGATCGCATTGTCCTTGTCTTCACTGTCCCCTTCACCGCCGCCGCTAACCGCAACACTACTACTCCTCCTCCGCCTGACCTCTTCTAGCTCAGACTTGCTTTGTTTGTAGGGCTTTTTGAGTTTTTTCAAGCTGATAACTTCTCTGTTCTCAATTGCGTTCCAGTCACTAACAGCATCCCAGTTGATAGGACTGTCATAGTTGGAGACCCTTGGCTGTGTGAAATCTAGTCTCCTCAGGTCACGGAACCTCCCCTTCCGTCGCTTGAGCAACGGACCGTTGATGCCATTTCTTCCGCCCTTGTGCCATGCAAGTCTATGGCACATTTCCCTCGATATAAGGGTCCCAGTTTTGCCAGTTCTGGGCCTCGTATCCTCCGCAACTTCAAGCTCGAGCTTGCCGCCTAATGAGCGAATCAAATGTCGTCTGTCGACGGGAGTTTTCAAGAAATCATTCAACAAGCTGTTCTTCTGCTCGGCACTCCATTTGGTGGGCTTTTTTTTTATCCCAAACGATTTACCTAACGCTGTTGCGGATATTTTTAGCTCGTAGACCCCACAATTATCCATATTATGCAGTTTTATCAAAAACATCCCTGGCTGTTCCTTGAACTCATAACACATGAATATGACAGTAAAACCGCTCACGTGTGCTGTCCGACCCACAAATAACCCACGGCGGCGTTTTGGCAGGGCAAACCATCTCCTCCTGGCTTCTTCGGCCGCGCGCGCCTCTTCTTCTCGCTTCTTGAGAAGATCAAGGCGACGCAAATCCCCGGCAGACTGTTTCCTGCTCGCGCTCACTTTCAAGTGACTGACTACCCAAGTTTTCTTTTTCTGCCAGACTGATGTTCGACCGCCAGGGATTATCTCTCCGGACGGGACTACTCCGCTATTGCTTTTCTTCTTCTCTTCCAAATCCTCTGGCCCCTTTTCGACTGTTTTCTTGTGCATTGACTTGACCACTCCCTTTCCCTTCCGGAGCGGGGGCGCGGAAGGGGACTCGTGCTGCTTCGCTTCATCGAGGATAGACTTTGACAAGGTCTCAAGGGTGGTGTTGTCACGACGCTTCACCACCATGCTGTTCCTAGCGCGCCGGGTTGCTCCAGTTCTTTCGGCGCTTTCTTCTTCGTCTTCCTCGTCGCTGTGACCGTCGTCGTCGCTGTCGCTCTCGACTTTATCGGTGTGCCAAGGTTCGTTGTGTTTATACTTGGTAATTTTCGGCGGCATCTCGATGTCTTGGGTGCCGCCATTGTCGGACTTGTCGTTGACGTACTGTTCATAGACGTCGTACTCAAAGAAAAGCATTTTACACAGTTCGTATATCATGTTCAGCTTGTTTCCCGGTTTTAGGAACTCGGGCCTATCCTTGAAAAGCGTCTCGAGCATGTCCATGGTCACCCAGATTTGGTGACTTGTCGAATGCTCCTTTGTGTAGGCTTCGAGCAAGATATACCTCGGAATGTGCAAACCGGCGGCATACACTCGTCCTGAAATCCCCATTCCGTAGGCTGTCAGCACACAGTAGCTCCTGGAGATCTGCACAGCGCCGCGCCACAACCTCTCCCTGCTTATTACACTACCAGCTTCGGGGCTATAAACATTCTCGTGGCTGGATGACCCTCCGGGTGGATAAATTCCGGGATATAAAGGTACTTTCGGTCGCTCGCACATCACTCCGTTCCTAACGTTCTCCTCGTAAGCCTCTCGCTCCCTTCTTATTGTTCCAACGTCGGTATGAATTTGAGTCCCCAATATTCGCCGCTCGCTCTCGAGCCGCCAGTCTTTGTTTCTATTCCGGACGGGCTCGGCAAATTTTTTCAAGTGGATCGGTGGAATCGCGCTCGGCATGAGAGGATAGGGATCGCTGTCGTTGCATTTCGCGACGAATCGCAGCATGAGCGGTTCTGCGTCGGGTTCCGTTGGCGCTTCAAAGAGACTAATCATTGTTGTCGTAGTGGGCCGCAGCGTTCCGTCTTCACTCAGTTGCATCTTTGCGCCGACTCGCTCCTCCATTTGCAGGGGGGGCATCGCCAAATTTGTTATCGCGGTCGATTTTTTCCTGATCAAGGCCGCCATTCCGCTGGCATCAGTCGTCTTGAATCCTCCATATTTTGTCCTCTGGTTAAAGTCTACTCCCCCAGCGACATCATTTCGTCCTCCAGGCTTGCGTTTGAGTTTTGGTCGCGCATTTATCTCCGCTTCCTCCCCCATCAAGCCCTTAAATAGCTCGTCCTCGGTCACTTCTCGATCAATTATAGGTCCTTTTCTCTCCCCTCGCCCCTCCACAGCCTCCCTTCTCCGATCCTCCTCGAACTGGATCCTCAACTGGTCCCTTTCCCACTGCTCCTGCGCACGCCAATACTTTTTCAGGTATGGAGCGGTCTGAGCCCGAGCTTGCGTCAGGCGTTCCATTGGAGTATATTCATAAGTACCTTGAAAGTTGACAGACACGTTCTTCTTCCTCGCTCGGACAGCATCAACGGCATTTCCGGCAGGAAGAGATTCCGATGCCGGCGTCGAGAGCCCTTTTGAAAAGAGACACTTGGAGCGTGCCCATGATTGGATGATTATTGCGGCTGCCATCCTCACAACAAGGGGATCATTTTCGTCAATAGTTGAACCGTCGGAGCATATTGAGATGTCATCATGAAATAATCCATTGATGTCGCCCGTAGAGGCGGCATCGTCACTACTGTTGATCTCGGGGTTCGAGTCAGCTTCGCTGTTAACTGCGCGGCCCCCGTTGTCGCCATCGCCATCGCCATCGCCATCGCCATCGCCATCGCCGTCGCCGTCGCCGTCGCCGTCGCCGTCGCCGTCACCGTCACCAATCCCACCATTATTCCACATGAAGTTATCGATGCTAGCAGTTAAGTTAGGATTGGACAAGCCTGAAGGATCTCTACCCCCCTCGTCCGCCATTTTCTTACGCTGATCATTCATCAAACGCTCATTTTTTAAACGCACGTCCGGTGGGGCCGCCGGCCCCGTCACGGTAGATATTTTTGGGGCCCCTGTCACGGGATGCAATATTTTACGTGAATCCACGCTCAGGCTATATAACCGCTTGCTCGCTGTCAGCTGCTGCTCTACAATGCTTGCAACGTGCGAGTTTCTTGTCCTCTGTAGGTTGAGCTGCTGCGGCGTTGTCTTGATGGTCAACCGGGCACCCGAGAGGCCTTTGAAAGTCTCATCTGGACCCATTTTAATCTCCTCTTCCTCAAAGTCATCGTCACCCGGAGGCACCCCTTCCATGCTCACTCTTGCTAGCGTTGGTTTTACGCGAAAGCTTTCGATGACCCTGTTTAGCATCTTGTCTTTGCCTTCGTTGAGCTCTTCCAGTTCCCCTATTAATCGCTGCTTACGACGCCACACCCGGCTGTTTCCTAGAAGAGAGCCAGATGGCTCTTGGACCGTTACCGGCGTTAGCGCCGCTAATGACGCGACTCGAAGTGTGATCGGGTCCAGATCGTGGTTGGCGTGCAGGGCCTTGTGCGCATAGTTGGCATGAGAACCAAGAGATGAGCTATCTCCATCCTCATCCATCATGCTGCTTGCTGTTGTTGATCAACTTTCTATGACTGACTATACAACCGATTTTATCGTCTTCGTGTGTCCACAAGGTGTAATCATATTCATGTCGAGCGAGTGGATGCGTCGGTGAACTTTTCGGTCCCGAAATTATCGATAAATAAATTTGTCTTTACCGGGGAACCAACTCAACAACCCAGAAGAAGAACTACAAACAGCATTTTATCTGAGCAAAATTTACCTCTAACCACCATTAACGATGATTGTGGTTCCGCTAACACTCCTTAATGTTCATTGAATCCCATTCATCATGTCAAGATGACTCTCTAACAACAACTTTTTCGGACGAACTGCACGTCGTTTAGCACTGCCTGCGCCTGGACCCCACTCAACCCCGACCCTAATCCTCCCCCTGTTTTCTTTCCCTCTCCGGACGCCGGCACTCGATGTCAAGTTCTGCTCCTTCCACGCCGCCCCGTGTTTGGCGGGCTTCCTCCTCCTCCTCCTCCTCCAAACTGACTACCTCACCCACTCCAACTAAGGTAAAAAAGACGACCTCCATCAGTGGTGCGGCAGCACTACAGGCCATAAATACCAAGCCGAGACCGATGCCACTCCAGCAATTCGCTGTTCCGCCCAACACTGAGCCCATCATGGACTATGCAAAAACAGTACCCTCCCTGCACCAGAATCGCTTGACCATCCGGACCCAACTTCGTCAATCCGAGCAAAAGAGGTTCGAAGAAATTCAAAACCATGCTTCCGAGCCTGCTGATGTGCAGCGACGCCGGACGACGAGACAGCTGGTCGAGCTGACTGCCCACAACAAGAATTTTGAGTCGGGCATTAACACCTACCAGCACAGCCTCGACAAGCGCATGGATTTTATCAAGTCTCTTGAGGACAAAGATAGAAAAAGGCTCGTTGACGCTGAGATTAAGCATGGGAGGGAGGCTTACGACGCTGCGGACAATTACGTCTTTGAGTTTAGGAAGGCCAAGCACCTGACAGAGCCCAGGGAGAAGCGAGAACACAAAGATTTGTCTTTAGAAAAGACGCTTTACCTCAAGGCGAAAGACATTATCGCTAACTCGGAGGAGATGTTTGACTTCGTTTCGATGCATGTTGGGAAGCCAACCCTCCCCCCAAAATCTGCCTGGCAGCTTGAAAGCGAGAAACAGTCCAACGAGTACATTTCTGCGACGCAAAAGAAGGAGGACGCTCACCAGCAGGTAAACTCTGCTCGCAATGCTATCACTCAGCTCGTGGAAGAAGCTGATGAAGCAGAGAATAAAGTTCGCGCGTTAAATGTGTCGCTTGAAAAAACTGGCGGCTCCATATCCTTTGAAGCTAGAATTGCGGCTCGCAAAAAGATGCTCAAATTCAAGGACGAGGCAGATTTCCTCAGGGAGCAGGCCAACCTGGCCAAGGAGAAGGCCGACGTGGTAAAGAAGGAAATGGAAGCCATCGTGTATGCCGATACTGTAAAGCCTCTTGACTTTGAGGAGCTGGAAGGGGTTGTGAAGCCAAACATTGACGCGTGGGTACTGGCGATGCCACTAAAAGAAGGGGGTCTTGGGACGGTTTTCTACGGATCCTTCTCCAGTGGCTCGTCCCCCCCTCTCACCGGCTGGGTAAAGGTCCACGAAGATGCGGAGGATAATCCCAAGCCAGTATTGAAAGCGCCTCCTGCTCAAGCTCTCAAACAGCGTATGCTGCAGCTCCAGACGCGACAAAAGATGATTGAAAAGGGCGAGAAAGTCCCCTCCGAAAGTGCGCAGACGTCCTCCAAGACAGTGCTGTCCTGGATGGTAACCGGCTGCAAGATGGACATGTGCAATGGTCGTTACATTGAATCTGGTCACAGCAACGGCATCTTTCGTTTTCAGAACGAAGAGGGTGTGACCCTCATGAAGACAAAGCTCAAAGAATCTCCAGACCTGCATATAACGGCCGCCACCTGCAACACTGATGGGGTGGCGAACCACGATAACGACCTTGGCCGCAAGCTGACCCGCATAGTCGCGCTTCCAGACGCTGAGATTGAACGTGAAGACTTGGACAAGGACGTATCGAACTGGGGACGTGATTTCACAGCTATTTCGCGCGCAGGTTTGTCCATGGTCACTTTGGGACTCAAGGAGAAGCTCCGAAGGAAGCAAGAGCAGAAAGCGGAGAATGAGCGGCGGGCTGAGCAGGATTTCAACAAAACTTTAAAGGAGGCAAGCCAAGCGCTGGACACGCACAATGATGACGCGAATGATGTCAAGACAGAAACTAAAAAACGTGAGACGGATCGAGAGCTGGCCTCTCTCTTTCCCCCCAACACTTCATTCCAGCTTTCGGATGAAAACTTGCAGCAAATGATCCCTGGTGCCGATCGCATAATTTCTGTCGAGCCTCACTCGGTGCCACCCCTCTGCCGGGCTTGGGTACTTCTCAGCTGCCCAAAAGACCCCAACCACTGTAAGCACCGGCACTACTTTTGCAGCGCGGAGGAGAAACGCGTCATGGTCGAGTGGAGACAAACGAAGGACACTAAAGCCGAAATGGCGGTCTTGAAGTGCATCGCGGCTCGCGAAGTGCTCCTCGATCAAATCAAAAAGGAGGCCGTCAGAAGTAGCAAGCACTACTTTGACGACAGCGAGCGAGCGGGCGTTCAGGAGGAACACGTCCGAGTTCTCTTGGTCCTCTTGGACCGCCTCCGACTCGTAACTGTCCAGACAGTCGAGGCTGTTGGCAAATGGCGGACGGCGGCTGAGGACCAGGCGCGCCTTCGTGAGGACGCTGAAACGCGCTCCAAGCGGCAGAAGTGGGTTGTGTCTATCACCTGCGAATCCAAGAAGCTATACGACGCGTCGCCAGCCTACCGATCTTCCATCAAACGGTTCCAGCGCGACGCTGAACCCCCCAAAATAGCCACTGACGTTCGCTACCTGGGTGTGTTTGACAGCAAAGTTGAGGCTGCTGCCGCATATGATGCGGCAATGCTACAGGAGGCCGTGAGAAAGGGCACTACAGCCAGCAGAATGCCCGAAAAACGATTCGTTCTGCGTAGCTGCCAAAAGCACTATGCCGTCGAGTCTGTGAACTCTCCAAAGTTTCGTCCGTGTGAGCAGTGCCTTGCAAGCTCCTACAATGGCGCTGCGCAGTACACCGCAGCGTATATTTGGAACGGGGAGAATTATCTTCTAAAGATCAGCGATGATACTGACTTTCTCCACAACCATGAGGCGCTCAAGCAATGGCTCGGGGACGGTTTCACATTCGAGGGGAACCCCTTCCATCTTAGCGAAGGCGTTGATCAATATGTATCGCTTGCCGATGAACAGGAGAACTACATTGAGGGCTTGTCTGTCCCCGCTACGCCAATTGGCTCCACGCTACAGACCTCTCCCGCTTCCACGCCGATGGGAAAGATCGACGAGACGCCATTGGCTGCTACTGCCTTTACTCATGACATGGTTGTGGAGGAAATTGATACGCTCCGGGGCACTTCGGCTCCTCACAGCTTCTCAATGCTGAAAAACAGCGAGACAGAATCATCATCCCCCTCTGGATCGATTGACGTCCAAAATGACAAAGGCGGCTTCGGTGACGACCGACCGAAGTCTTCCATTGACGCCCCATTTTCTCAGACCAACCTTCCTGACCCCCCTCCTAACCCTCACAATACTGTCCCGGACAATAACCGAGAGGGTTTCGGTACGCCAGGAAAACGTTTCAGAGATCACGGCGGAAATGTGACGGAATGGGGCGGCCGTGTAGCTCTTGGCAGCAGGTTTGTTTTCGAAATGCCCTTCCACGAAGATTCTATAAGAGATATTCCGCCGTACGAGAAGCAAGCGCCAGAGGCGCCCTCTTCGCCCGATTCTGCTGCTGAGGAGAAAAAAATTGATATCCTCCCGCGGTCTAGCCACTCAAGCCGCCGCCGCAGACGAAAAACACCGAAGACGATCAAAAAAACCTTTGAGGTCCTTGACATCGGCCGCGTCATTGAGGCCTGGAAACAAGTACAGCACGAGACTATGTTGAATGAAATGCTGCACCACGATGAAAAGAGCGGCGACAATGTTCCTGGCGCGAGCTCTCACCCGTTGGCACATTTAATGAATACCGCAAGAAGCAAGAAGAAACGTCTTTCAAAGCTTCCGAAAAAGAAAGACCTCGTAAATACCTACGCCGTATATCGCGATCATGGGGCTATACTCTCTATGGAACAGCAACGTCAACCCCTCAAAGATCGCTCTGAACAGATCTGGTGCCGGACGGACAAGGGAGAATGGTCATCCCTTTACACACAGGGTGCAAATATGCGCTCCTTTGAATTTGGTCAGAAAGTGAAGCGTGAAGGCTTGAAAAAACAGCAAGACCGGAAACGCGTCGGCATAACTTTGAGAAAAGAATACGAAAAAGACATTAGCGAGGTTAGCATTTCCAAGATCAATCAGCTGATTGACGAGGCGCTCGAGCTGAAAGGCAGCCGGTTGAAGTTGGATGTTGAAACGGCCCGCATTTTTCTGCGCCGCTATGACCAGTGGACTGTCGCGGCTCAGGTATGCGAGCGCGTGATTCGGGGATTTCTAGGTCGCTGCAAGTTCAGCAAGCGCCATCAGCTTGTTATTGCCAAGTTCAAGGAGCGCCGCAAGTACATGAGTGCTATCAGCATCGTTGCGGCGGACTGTGTGGAAGGTTTTGTAAAGAAGGGGTCTCACAAGGCCGCGAGACGCATAACTCGGCCGGCGCATAGTACTGTTCAGATCATGGATAATGACTACTGGCTGGTTGCCATCTACAGTCTCGAACACTACGACTACGTCCATCAATCCGAGTACGTGGATCACTTGAGTGAAAATGGCGGGGGGAAGATGGAGTCAACCAGCGAGGATCTCTTCAAACCAAAGTTCACGTTCGATCCAGCGACTCAGACCTTCAAGTTCTATAAGGGTCCTTCCACTCAAGTTCGGAAAAGAACCCCAGAGCGTCTACTTGTAAAGGCGTACACTGGAATGACAGGCGAGTGCTTGAAGATGGTGATTGACAACACGCAACTGAAAAGCAGGCTACATGAACAGGAAATTTGCAAGCTTGCCGAGGCATCGAATGAAGTCTCCAAGGCTTGCAAAGACGAGGACTTGGAAATTGATCGTGCGCTAAAGTACGGAGATCCTAAATTCGACAAGCTTAATGAAGGTCTGCGCCGTAGGACACACTGGGAGCCTATCAAGGAGGCCCGGAAGCTGAAGACCATGAGCACGGACGCAACGGAGGTATCGAAGAGGTTTAACTTGCTTACTGAAAACAAATTCAAGGAGATGAACGCGGAGATGAAGAAGGAGGAGGAGTATAGGGAGGAGATGGAGCGATCCAATATGGAGTATGAAGAGAAGGAGCTACGAGTCGTCACTGACTACCAAGACTGGCAAGATGCTATCGTCGAGACTAAACAGGCGCTCAAATTCAGTGACGATACTCTAGAACGATTTGGGGATCTCACCAAACCGGACTGGACTCAGTCATACGACCCATTTGAGAACGGGAATAACTGGAAAGTCATTGTCAAGAAGCGGAACCTCGAGCGAAAAGCCAAGGACGCTGTTCGCAAAAAGGAAATCGCACGAATGTCCATGTTCCATAGTTACATGCGCCACTGTAGTCAGCTTGTCGCGAAAGATAATGCGATAACTTTTTATCATGCGCATGTTAAGCGCAACGAAGAACTAACCGAACGCGCAGACTACTGCCACCGCATGAGTGCAATTGCGTCCTCGATGGCCGACGAGGTGGTTCACCGCATCGTTTCGATGATGACGATCCGTGTGCGCACAACAGTTCCCATCTCTCGGCGTCTCATTTGGGTCGATCGTTCGTGGGCTCTCGCTCATACCCCCGAGGCACGCGTCAAGAAAGAGGTTCGCAAGAACTGGAATGTGCTCGTCCGAAAGACAAGAATGGTCTACGAACCGGAGGCGCCCTTCATCAAGGAGCGCCAGCGCGGGCGATTCGTCATTACTATTTTGCATGATAGGTATACGGGCTACCTAATGATCCAAGCGTGGTGCGCTGGGGGTGGAAATGGGAGGAATGAGACTCCCGTTGACATTCCTATCGCTCCTGAGGAGGTTATCGAGCTCTTGCACGAGCAAGGCCGCGGGGATCTAGTTAAGCCGGTTACCATAACTAAGGGTAACTTCAACTACTACAACCTGTACAAGCAGCGGATTCTTCGCCAACTGGAGGTCTGCGACGTGCTTCTCGACTGCTTGCGCCTTGATACGTTCCGAAATACGCTCACAATCGGGCAGTTAAAGTTCGCGAGGGTTCGGACCAAGCTGTTGAAAACTCTTTACGACACCTTATGGTGGAACGATTTAGTGCGCCGCCGGACGTCCGGAAAGGGCACGAAGGTCTTCCAAGAAGCTAGAAAGATTGGAAAGCGGATCGTCTGTGTAAGTGTCTACGAGTCGTGGGGCAACTTCCTGTTCGAATGCTATGAAGCTCGGCTTGGCCAATCTTATAACCTCTATAGCACCTTGGAAGAGATATTGTACTGTCTTCGCGACCAACCGGCGGCTATTGCAAGCTATTTGACTGGTGTGAGGATCAACCGTTACACGACGGAGCTCATGAGGTGTGTACTGGACCACCTGGATTTTAGCCTCCCCGGCGAGAATAATCGGTGGTGGAGAACCCAGCTTTGGAGCGAGACACCGAAATTGTCTTTGCAAAAAGGCAAATTCGAGCGCTTCAGAGGACCGCTTTACCACGAGAAGCGTCGAATCAACGGTAAGACAGTCGTTGCATCTGTACTTGCTGGCAGTAGGGGGGATCTCAGATTGCAGATAGACAAGGGCACTCATGGGGTTCCGCACAGTCGCTACAACGGCGACACCTTGTTCATCGACATTGACAAGGAAGCTCTCAGGCGAATCGTTCGGAGTGATTTGTCGCTTCTGTCACCGCAGAAATCCCTGGACCTGTACAAGTTTTTATTTGACCGCCTCATTTTGGTTACTCGTGACGACAAGGATCTTTTGGCGACACCCGCGTACAAGCATGCTTTAGAAAAGGACGAAATAAGCGTAAAAATGCTAGCAGATTCACTCAAAAATCATACAAGTTGGGCCAAGTCGACCAACGCACCGGTGGAAAGGGAGCTGGAGAAATTCATCTTCGATGAGGAGAGGAATGATATTGTGGACGCAATCAAGAGCAAGTATATTCTGGCCATGAAAAAGGAAGAGGACGAGGACGACCAGTGCGAGCTTGTGTATGAGGGCGCCTGGAGCGCTGGTAATGTTCGTCACTTCACCGCACGCATCTGTGTCACTGACGACGATGAGTTCGCTGTCAGCATCCGCAGCGAGAACCAGACGGAGACTGAGCAACGGCTAGAGTTCGAAGAAAGAAAGAAGATGCTTGTGGAGGACGGGTTGAGTGCCAAAGCGAAGGAGCTCTGGACTGTCGTCGAAGAGCAGGCCGGTATGGAGCGTCTAAACATCGCTCGAAAAGTGAGGGAATTTGACGGTGTGGTGAAGCTGATGAAGGCTGAAAGGAGGGGTGTTAATTTAGTCCGGCGCTGGGAGAAAGTGCTGTCGTGCCACGATACCAATGTTAAAATTACCCAGGCCCAAGATAACGCTCAAATCATCGCAAACTATTTTGTTCATCGCCTTAGGAGCAATGATGATGCGTTGGAGGTTGAGGTCAATTTCTCTACGGTGTTCTTGAAACAAGTGCCATTCGATGGGCATGGTGTCAGCGAATATTGGAAAGCCAGCAAGGCAAACTTCGATCTAAGGCGTGGTATACTTCCCGATAGCGTCTTCGAAAATCAGCGTTTGAACGATTCTGGCAATTGGCGGCGTAGGAGAAATGCGAAATATAATGATTGGAAGTTGGGAAAGGGTCGTTTCCGGGGAGTCGGTTTGAAGATCAATCAGAGCAGGGCGAAAATTAGCTACGAGTGGCGCGGCGGCGTCGGGAGTCTATCCAAAGGTGTTGGAAAGGGAAATTGCGAATCTTCGGCTCCCATGAAAATAGCGGCGACACCGCCGTCTCCAAAGAGAGCTGCCGCAACGACGACGACGACGACGACGACGACGACGACGGCGGCGGCGGCGGCGGCGGCAAGAGGAAAATCTTCGTCGATGATGTCCAGGGCAATGATGAAGAAACGGAAAAAACTCGGCAGCTTTGGCAAGAAGGGCTTTGGCAAATATGAGAAAGATAAGGCTACCATGAAGCGGGACACTGGAGGAGGAGATGACGAGAACTTTGCGAGCAACAACGACAGCAGTGATGCTATCTCAGATTATCAACCTCAAGCCCGAAAGACCGAGCAGAAACAGACAAAACGGATCATCCACAAGATCGTGCCCAAGAAACGTGGCATCGTGACAACCACAACCTTGATCAATCCCAGAGTGAAGAATCTGAATGGCAAGCTCTGCACTGTTTGGTGCGTCTACCATAATAATGAGACGAACGAGAAACTATCTGAGGTTGTATTTTTTGCTTACGATAATGAAAGTAGCAAGTTGAGTGGTGTGAGCCTCAAGGGAGGACGGGAGCGTTTTGAATTCATTGCCAATTGTATCGAAGGCGTAAAGAAAACCGATCAAGACGACGACGTTGCGGTATTATCCCTCCCTACTCTCAAGAACGTTGTCAGTAATTTTGTTTCTTCTTCCATTGATCGCACCATCATTAAGACGACCTTGGAGCAATCGAAAGCGAAATCTTCGGAGGTTGTAGATAAGGTCAAAAATGAGCTTAGCAGGAACAACGAACGTAACTTGCTAGTTCGTGTTTTGATGAAAATGCTGTTGAAGGAGCAGTCGAAGGCATTTGGCCATTGGGTAGGCATCGTAAGGCGCGATCATCAAAAAAAGGTAGCCGCCTGCGCCCTTCAGATCAGCACTGATATGGAGTCAAATATTAAAACTATATCAGTAAATATGAGTCACTGGACCGAACAAATTCGTCAAAATCTCGGCGTTGAGCCGGATGAAGACCTTGATATGTATAGCAGCAACAAGGCCATCTACTTCACCAGCAGGAAGATCATGGAGAAAGCCGATCCCAAAACGATTAACACGAAGGCGACACAGTTTGCGAATGTCTCCCAAGAAGATGGGAAAGACAAGAAGCACGTGACACTTTATGGACCAGTCGTGTGGAGTATGTTGCATGGGAACGAAACGATGGATCATCTGATAGAATGGGACAAGCGAATTGTAACCGCCTTCAAAGAAGGCAACGAAAAGAAGCGCATCTTGCTGGATAAACACGAGGACGAGCGAAAGCGCGTGCGCAACGAGTTCATTGCGAAAAACCGGGAAAGGGCGGAGAAGTGCTTACCTCATTTGAAGAGAGCGGTGCTGCGGGCTGGCTGCAGCAGGTCTCTGTACGTCAAAGATGAAATGGTAAAATATTTGCACTCGTTGCGGGACAGGGCTGAGAACAAGTCTTTCCCGAGTGAGCGGGAAGATCCTTATGCAAAGCCTGAAGATGAAGAGGAATTCCAAGAGGAATTCAGGAAAGGTTACGCCGCGTTACCGGACCCGAACATCTTTAGGCCCTGGTGGGTCTGGAACTCAACCTTGTGCCTGCACGCTGAGCGCTGCGATGTCAGCTATGGAGCCTGTCCCGTTCCCTTCTGCGGGGATGCTCGGATGCTGGTTAGCGAGGAGATGGAAGAAGAGCATGTTGAGAACAAGAAATTTGTACGCCACGAGGCTATGAATAAGAATAGCCGCTTCGGTAAAGATGGGGGGCAGCCGCCTTTCCTGTCTAAGGGAAAGCGTGCCAGCGTTACGCTGAAGAATCTTCATGATCACACCGAAGACGAGAGGTGGAAGGAGAAAGTAAGAAGGTGCGTGACCAAAATGCAGATTGAGTGGCATTTAGACAAGGAAGACTTTGAAGACGAGCGCTGTTTAATTCTCGGAAAGCAAAAGAAGATGGATCCAATCGAGAGGAAAAGGTTTATTTTGAAGCAGCTGCGACACATGGGAAGAATGCTCAAGGGCTTCTTCGGAGCAAGGGACGCTGCTCAGCAGAGGAGGAGCGTAGCTGGGGCGGAGGGCGTGCCTGGCTACTTGAAGGCGCTGGGGGAGGAGAGTACTATCCTCAAGGGGAGATTGTTGCTCCCCGACAGGCGGTTCATTGGTGAGGCAATGGGCTTGGGCGAAGACGATGCCGTTTTGGACGCTTGTGATTTGATCGAAGAGGAGACTCACAAGGTTGGAAAGGAAAAGACTGTGATAGATGAGAGCAAGAAGAAATCAAGTTGTAAGGTTCCAAAAGCACTTATTGCGCTCCTCGTCGGAGGAGACGGAGTTGACGGAGGGGGGAGGAAATTAGAAGTGAATTTTGACAAAATCATGGAGGAGTCCTTCCTCGGTGAGCCCAATTTCTTCCACTGGTTGTTGGATCGTTTTACCGTCGGTAGCACTGACCTTGTCGGTGTTAAAGAGTGTATGGAAGGAGAGCACGATAATCATCATGGTGGTCATCCGGAGACTGAGACTGATATTAATAATGAGGATGATAATGATGGTGGAGGTGGTGGAGGTGGAGGTGGAGGTGGAGGTGGAGGTGGTGGTGGCGGCGGCGGCGGCGGCGGCGGCGTAGATGCTGACTTACAGAAGAAATTGGATTCTGTGTTGCGTCCGGAGAGTAATGACAGCGATAGCGAAGTGGACGACGGCGCCGGCAGTGGCAAAAGAGGTGGCGTGAATGTCGACGGTGACTCTGGCAAGGACGCTGAAAGAGGAGACGCTGACGAGGATGAAGAAGAAGCTGAGGTCGATATTCACGCCCACAGAAATCAGCTTGGCGAGCTGAAGTTCGACGGTGTCCATGTGATAACTGCATCGCGAATCGAGGGAGACACCTTCATCATTCAAATAGAGCAAAATGCGGACAATACACTCACAATTAAGTGCACCAACACACTCTCCTCGACCATCTACAAGCTCACCTTGGACCAATCTCAAATCAACTCCTTGTCGCCCAACAACCTGTCTAACATCGAAAACAGACCCAAACTCGCAAACTGGATTGCGCGGAGAGTGCCACGACTTTTTACCTTCCGTGTGAGGGACAGCAGACTGCAATTATGTCTCAAGTCGGAAGGCCACCTTGACGATGAGGAAATCAGACAAAAGAACAGGGATAAGACAATCCAAGCCATTGTGAATGCCCAGAAGCTCGAAGAGGAGAAGAAACGAAAGCTGCAGTACGAATGTCGTGTGATTCGTCTAGAGAGCTACAGGAATAAGTTGGTCGAAAAGAGGCTCGTGAGGCAGCGCAAGGAGCTAGTGCAAGTAGTGAAGGAGTGGCAAATGATGGATAGGGAGGATGTCAACAGCAGAGTGCTGCGGCCGTATCTGACGTGTGACAATAGTATATTGAAGGAAATTGAGGTGGCATTCAATGTATTTGATGAAGACGGCAACGGTTACATCAGTAGTGGCGAGTTCCAGGCCCTATGCTTCGAGATGGGGGAAATCATGAGCGACAAGGAGGTGGGACAAGCAATTAAGCAAATTGACTTCAATGACAACGGAAGGATAGACTTCCACGAGTTTGCGGTTTGGTGGGTACAAGATAAACCTAAAATGGATAAGGGTGGTGCCACGGATGACGATCTGAATATGAAAATGCTTGCCATGAAGTTGAAAATGCTGAAAAGAGCCAAGACCACCATGGGCTTGTTCAAAATTGGGGGCGTTGGGCCAGGGGGGGGGGGGAGGGGAAAGGGGAAAAGCAAGCCACTCGAATTGGGTGATGCAAGATCAAGGAGAGCAAGCAAGAATCTCGAAAATTTTGAGAAGATAGGCAGTGAGGGCGAGGGCGAGGGCGAGGGCGAGGGAGGGAGTGGGGGCATGAAAAGAGGGCTGAAAAAGCTCAAACTTGGTTTCGGGTTCGGCAAAAAAAGGTCAGACAGTGATAGGGGGGAACGGGATGGTGAAGGGGTCGGCAATTATAATCGTCCAGGCAGTGTGTAGGTTTTAGGGTATAAAAGAATAACTGCAGCATGAAATGTATTATTTGGCGCTACCAACCAAACCTCTCTTTGAAGCTACTTAAAATTCCTCGTCCTCGTCTATAACAAAGGGCTCGACGTCTAGTCGATCCCCCCAGGCATCGCTGACTCGACAGCCTACCCCAACTTCTTCCGCGCCGAAGGTAGGGATATAAGTGCGGGGAATGGAGTCTAAGACAACCTTGGTCAACCACTTGGGATGGTCGCTATGCCAAGTTTGCCAACTTTCCTCGATCCACAATATTATCTCCGTTTCGTAGTCCTTGTAATAACTCTTGTGGTCTTTAAAAATGGTAATCATAACCTCGTCTTCCCCGGTGTTGAACCTAGCTCTGTTGAATTGGGGTCCTGTTTGAGAGCTGATGAATGTTGCGCGATAGGATTTTACGCTGAATTTAAACAGTAGACATATGGCCAGCGTCCATAGCCCAAGCAATATCAGCGCAAGCACCCACAAGCGGTTGCTTCGGATCCATAGCTCCTCATTTCCGTCACTTTTATCATCTTGGGGGCCCTCGAAGTTATCCCGCACAGCTAAGATCCCAAATAGGCTCAATTGTGTCCAGACCATATTGAAGAAGAAATATAGTCCTCCCATCTCCAACGGATGGCGCCCGTGCAACATGCCGGTAAAGTCTACGATTATTTTTATTCCCACTCTTAGAAAGAAGCTATAGAGCCAGCCATGCATTCCATAAATTTTGTATCGGTAACGAAAGTCCCTCCTTAGAACTTTGTACAGAAGGAATAGAAATGTTTCAATGCAGATTACAAAGATAGCCATCGTTTTTCCGCCAAGATGAATAAGAATAGCAACCTGGACGCTCTTGCTGGAAAGTTGGCAGAAGCTCAATAGGAACATGGCTGTCCTGACAACATACAGTCCGACACCACTCAAAGGCACAAATCCGTAGAACAAGTAGCCAGTCCTCCGACTCTCCTCATTAACGTCTTTGATATAGGACAAATAACTGATTCCCTCGGCAACGAAAAAAGCACTCGTGATAAGCCCAAAGATGACAACCGGATCGGTTTCGTTACTCTTCAATATGCTGTTGACCTGAACTACAGTCATCGGGATAGATTCACTGCAGACAGCGAGCAAAAAGCGGAGGGTTTGGTTGAGTTATATAATATAAATACTCGCTTCACACGACAATCGACAATCTGTCTCATGCCATCAATCACGTCGTATCGCCTTGTCCCCGTCGCCTTCCCGTTGGCGCTTACCTGAATGTTTCGATCATTTTGTACAACATCATCTCGCTCACGGGAGACACGAGAGTGTCGCTTTGTTGGGGAGCATTCGTCAATACTCTAAATTTATTGAATGCCGGCTTGATAAAGGTTATTGTCCAGATCCATTCCACCAGCAGCACACTTAGGACTTTTCCGTGAATGGCCCAAACCGCCAAGAGCTGGAAAAAAAGGCTAGTTGCCACTAAACCAGTCATAGTCAAAGCAATATCGTCAAGCTCCAGCTTTAGGTAGTGGAGTATGGTGTATACATCTGTGAAGACGTCGAATATACTGAAAAAGGATGCGCCAATACTCAAAAATAGTTTGCGATTCGTCGCAGAGCTGTTGATTCCCCTCCCTATTCCCAACATTAATGGCTTGAAAAATGGGTGAAGCTCGTCGAATACTTTCAAGGCGGGTGCTCTCGCAACCCACGAGTTGTAAGCTCCCACTTCAGTTGCGCTGACCAATAACTCAGTCCCAAAGGTGGCTCCAAGAGCCTCCCCGTCCGATTTCAGGAGAAGAGGCAGGTATGATTTGCTGTAGTCAAGGCCAGTACTCTTCACCTTCCTCCTTCCGACGAGAACTGCCTCCAGAAGAGGCAAAAAGAAGGGGTACCTTTCATTCACCTCTTTTATTGCGTGAAAATCGGTGCAAAAATTGGCGAACCTCTCCTTCCTGGCGGTCGCCGACCTCATATTTGCTTGGAACAGCCCAGTTGTGTCGGCCATGAGCATTTCCGCCATCACTCTCCCGTCGCTCTCATCCAACGAGTCTATGGACCTCCACCTAGCGAAGCTGCGCTGCATCGTATTGATCGTCACGTAGTCGTGAAGATTTGGTAAAATTGCAGAGATCTCTTTTATCTCCTTCCGTTTCATGGATTCTGGGGTTTGACTCCGTTGTTGTTCGCTGTTTTCACCGTTTTTTCTCCTCAGTGCAACGTCGATCAAACACTCAACGGTCGATTCCGTGTCGCTCACGTGACTTATCTTCACACAAGAGTACGTTCTGTCGTTGCTAATCGGCACCTTCCGTCTTTTTACGTGGAAATTCTTTAAATAATTCTTGCTTGTCTCGCCCTCGTCATTCACCCTTTTTTTCGGCATCATCACTACATGAAAGACAGACCTTAAACCAAGATTTTGCTGCTGCTGTGCCATCGTGCGGTTCTTCATGAGGATGCTCCGTGTGCGGGCGGAGCGGCTCCGTCCCTGGTTGCTAACTATATTGCCCCGGCTCCAGCTTTGACTCCTGCTTTGACTCCTGCTTTGACTCCTGCTTTGACTCCTGCTTTGACTCCTGTTTTGACTCCTGTTTTGGCTCCTGGAGTCGGACGAAGCTTTGTCAAATGCGTCTGTTACGATATTTCGTAGCACTCGGTTGATTGTGTAGACCCCTGCGATTTCTTTTTCTTCCAAAGCTTCCATTTCCCAGAAGGACCCTTTCTTCACCTCGGCAATCTTCCGCCAGCATTTGTGATTTTTTAAGCAGCGGGATTCTTGGTCGAGGAGGAAGGCGACCGCCTCCATGGCCCCGCAACGCACCGTCATTCGGAGTTGAACGAATGTGTTTTCTTCAATCTTCGTCACCAGGGCATTCATGGACTCGTCTTTCAACACCAGATTAAGCTTTTTCCTGTCCGGCTGGTTGAAACTGTCCAATTTGATCATTCCCTTGCGAATCTTGGGTTATGTTAATTTATTTTGTGTGTTAGTTTGTTGTAAGTTGGTTAGATGGTTAGTTTCTTGGTTGCTTTGATGCCAGTAAACTAAACTCACCTCCGCCCTGTTCGCGCCGGAGTTTGAGTACAATTTTTCAAACCCGCTCCTGATGATGGCATTTCTCGTAGAGCTGTCGACCTCGCGGTCTTTGTTAAACAGCTTCCTCATGGCGACAATTTCGTTCAGAAGATGAGAGCCAAAATTGTGGCTGACAACAGGGGGGAGAATACCCCCTAGGTGGAAAGTTGCGGTGAAAGTGACCTCGGTAGTTAAAACCCTTTCCGGCTCAAAGAAGTGAGACGAGCCGGATGTCATTGAATCCACAGATCCCACCATGTGGCGTTCATAAAGAGGCTTAAATCTGGCGCAACTCTGCAGCGTGACAAAAGGCCCAGAAAGATTTTTGTTGTCAAGAGCCTTGCGATTGAAAAGTGGGGAAATGCTGTTCCTCTTTGTGTTGCTGTTCCTCCTCGTCCTAAAGGAACCGCGCCGACCGGTGGGATGGACGGTCGCTTGGTGGGCATCCTCCGTGTAGTGCAGCATACTGCCCTCTTTCTCCCGCATCCAAATGTGCTTAAGAATAAGAGACCTGCTGACCCCGAATCCGACATCGACGTTCTTATATTCCGTGAGATTGTGATCATCGATTGTTTCTATCTTCCTAAAGAATCGCCCCCTCTTCTTCTCCCTCTCCCTGGTGCCGAGGGCAAAATTGTAAGCCGCCACTTCCTCCACCGGCGCGTCCAAAATGGTTGTTGCCCTGATGAACGTCTTGCCAACAATGACACGTGAGAAAAACTTGGTCATGCTGTCCGTACATTGCATTGGGGTAAATTCCTCCGACGCTGGAAGAGAGCCGAAGATTTTTGTCATATTCTGCAGGAACAGACTTTCTTGTTCGCTGTAGATGTGAGGTCCCACGGCCAACTGTGTCTCGCCGTCGCTGGTTTGTCCATGAATTCCCCTTCTTCCGTAGGAAATATTTCTGATATAACCATCCTCGGCTTGGCCCGCCTGAGGAGCCTCGCTCCGCATAACCTTGGAGACTTTGGTGCGGAGAAATGAGTCGTAGAGAGCGTCTTGCTCGAACAATTCGCGGAGGTGAAGAACGGAGTTAACGGAGCGGACAAACGATAAGTTCAGTAAAGCAGAGGGAACTGAACTGGCGCCCATAGTTGTGACGTAAATTAGCTTCGTTGACGTCAAGCAATTCGACGTGACGTGGTCGTCTCTGAGAGTCGGGTCCGACTGGGCCGGGTCTTCTACAAGTTGCTGCTCTGATTGCTTGGAGATGATCACAAAGCCAGTGACGGTCACTTTGGTCCTATTACCACGGGCCTTGTTCTTGTCCCTCGAGTCGAAGATGATGGCGGAAGCGGCTTCGTGCGTCATATCGGACTCGTCAATCGACCTCCAGGCGAAGACGTACTCGTCCACCCCCATCTTGAACCAGGTCGTCTCCAAAATCAAGTGAATCCTTCCCATCGGCCAGGGCAATTGCTTGATCGAGCTGAATATGGCGTGATTGGGGGATAGGTTGACGACGTCTTTGGGGTTCTTCTCAAGTTTGCTGATTTTGCTCAAGCGCTCGTTGCTGCAGTAGTCCCAAAACCACGCAAGAACATTCTCCGGGGTGGTGTCAGTTGAGAACTCTGCCTTAACGGTCCCGCTGTTCTCCCCCGGTATGTGTATCGTAGAAATGTGCACGGGCTGGTCGCCCTCCTTCTCCATCTTTTCCCACTTTTTCTTTTTAGAAATGGAGGAGATCTTGGCCATCTGCCTCTTGGCAAAGCTTTCTAGCTCAACGTTCGGAGTCATAATCATGCTGGGTATGTTGAACTTCACGAATTGTGATCTTATCTCACTGTCGACTATAGACCCCTTTCGTTCATAGTACGCCTTGAGACACCCCACAATGCCCACCGCTGCTACCACCTTGGAACTGAGCACGGTAAAGGGTAGGTTTCCCTTGTCCTCCATTTTGAGAACCATTGTGACGGAGCAGACATGGGGAGCAGTGGGACGCAGGAGGACGCAGGATGACGTCTCCAATACTACTATTGATTGTTCGGATCTGTTGGGCTGACTGTCATGAGAAGGAATGAAAGACTTGTTTCGATGATGAGTGTCGTCTGAGTAGGAGGAGGAGTTTCCCAGCGAAGATAAATTGAGTCCGTTTAAATAAGATCCAATACCTTTCTTGAGAATTTGTGAGACAAACAACTTGTGCCGATGGGCGTTCGCAGGCTCGGACGCGTAGACAAACGTGTTCATTTTGTTGTTTTCGGCTGGTTGAAGAGTGTTGCTGTGGACAGTCTCGTTAAACTCTCCCCAGGTAACCTTTTCAGTTGACTGCCTGGTATCAAATCCCAAGGGCATGGATCTACGCGTTACGACGAATTTTACCCTGTCGGAGGATGAGTCGTGGACGCGGGTGAGTATAGTATTTCGAGAGTGAGAGTCAGTGCGAGTGACAGGGAGTGAGGGGAGGGTGTGTGATAATGACACAGAATCTTTGTCGTTTTCGTTTTCGTTGTCGTTGTCGTTGTCGTTTTCTTTGTCGTTTTCGTTGTCGTTGTCGTTGTCATTCTCTCTAGTTGACAGTCGCGCTGATGATTTTGACAGGGTTAACGCTCTAAGCATACGAGTCAAAGTCAGGTTGTTATCGTTGTCGTTTTCGTTGTCGTTGTCGTTTTCTTCGTCGTTTTCTTTGTCGTTTTCGTTGTCATTCTCTCTAGTTGACAGTCGCGCTGATGATTTTGACAGGGTTAACGCTCTGAGTTTACTAGAAAGTCTACCAGTAGTACTCATACCAGTAGTACTCATACCACTGTAGCTTCCTATGGAGGCACCTCCGCGGGCTAGCAAGTTGAGATCCTGCGAAGTATACTCCCCGCGAAGATTATTTCCCTCCTCCTTCGCGTGTATTCTTGTACGTTCGTTTGACTTTGAGAGCCACAGCCAGGCCAGCGCCTCCCGCGCGGAGGTATGCACTATCGCGGTGCATTTTCCCCACAATGTACCTTCCTTCCCGTCCCTGTGACGAAGATAGTGCGACACCGAACCGGGCGGGAGGGAGAAGGAGTTTGAGGAGGGGAGGGATGATTCTTTTGCCCACGGAAGACGATACCAATCCAAGTGCGGGTTCTCGGATTGGGTTCGCGGTTGTTCTCCTTGGGGAGTGTGATTATGTGACCTTGGCGATGAAGGAGAGGGCGAGGGCGACGACGACGACGACGACGACGACGATGATGGTGCGTATTCCGAATCTGCCACGCGACGCAACGAACTTCCGTTGCTTGAAATTTCCATACCGACGAGTTGTAAAGAATGTTGCAGTACGGACATGACCTCTAAATCGCCGCAAATGCCCGCTTGATTTGTGTAGATGGGCATGGAACTGAGAAGGCTTCTCCTTTCCATCTCGTCCACCTGTTGATCTCGGTTAAAGTAATCCCCCATCCTCTTCAGCTCGTCGACCAATCCTGACACGCCGCCTTCCGCATTGTTCTTCGATAGGGTTGTACTACGTATATCGATCTTACCGACCATGGTTACCAACGACCGACCGTAGGGTAGCCTATCGATGCGGTAATGCGCTTGCATTATTGCCAATGTAGGCGGGTTCGGGAGGGTCGAGGGGGAGAAGGTGGGTGGTAGTTTGGGGGGAGGAGAAGAGGGGAGGCTGGCCTGAATCACCTCATAGCAGGATTCAGTGTATTTAGTGTAAATGTTCTCGAGGAGCCAGGCGCGCGGAGAGAGAGGAAACGGCATCTTCTTGCAATGATATGTCCTCTTGTTGTGTTCGTTGAGCTTCTCCACTTCGCAATAAGGAAAGTGATCGAGATTCGTCCCGTTGTGCAGAAGGTGATTTTCCATATTTCTGTCCGACAAAAAGTGAAATATGTGGCCGACAATCTCCTCCGGGGAAGCGTGGATCACGCCCATGGATTTACCAATCACGTCGACGGAAGATATCCACTTGGGGAAGTATAGGTCGTCGCTCGTCACGATCCAATTGAGGTCCCTCTGAGCGAATCGCAATTGGCGTTTCGTGATGGCAAAGGCCATCTTCTCTTCGTTCGTATTGATGGAAGGGGCCTCGAGCTTGGAGGCATTGAAGACGAATTTCTTGAGGAAGTTGAGGTCCGACGGGGTGGTGAAAGCGCTGAGGTTTTGGGTGGAGCAATATTCACGGGCGCACGTCGAGGATGGTGAGGATGAGGGTGAGGGTGAGGATGAGGATGGAGAAGGATCCAATTTGTTGTCGAGATCGAGATCAAGTTGTTCGAGATCGAGGGAGTGGGGATGTATGACCTCAGGAATAGTGGGAGTGGTTGTGGTTGTGGTTGTGGTTGTGGGGGGGTTCTCGAAGGAGTTGGAGTTGGAGTTGGAGTTGGAGTTGTCATAGGGGTTCATATTCTCACTCCTGGAGCTGCTGGATGAGTTGATCTTGTTCCGGGTGCAAACTATCAAGTTCCGCTCACTCAGCAGCTATAACAGCAACAGGGTAAAGGAAGCTTCAGATTCCAGCTTGCTGGCTTGCAAGCTTTGGAGGGGGTTTAAATTTGTTATTTATTATCCTTCGTTGTAGCAGAGAGAGCGTAGCGTAGCGCAGCGGCTTTCAGACATTTTTTACTCTTGGGACTTTACTTTTAGGTGGTGGGTAAGTTTTTCCCAGCTAGCTAAAACCCCAACACGTGCCCAACTAGTAACCACGGTGCTACAGTAATTCTCCTTTACTAAGTGATTGATTTTTTTGCTATTTTGCACCCAAATCACTTAACCTTTTTGGCAATTGGGTACCCAAATCACTTAATTTACAAAATCACTTATTCATCACTTTATTCCCCCTCCTCCCCGTATCCCCGACCTACCTCTCTAACTGTCCTGGTCTGCGCACGGCGGGTCCCAGAGTGCAAGCAGCGAAAAGTTCGGTACAGGTCCTAGTACCAGGTCATGCCACGACGACCGAAACTCCGACCGGAGAGGGCAGATCAGCGTTGATCAAAGTCATCGAACGGATGCAAGAGGACAAGTCAACAAACTTCGTCACCGTAGAAGGAGGGGTCGATCAAACAACACCCACCCAACAGGAAGTGGAAAACCTAGGCGATGGGGAATTCAAGGTGAGTGCATACACACACATTCGCAAGAAAGGACGAAATGGGTATGAAGTAAAGGTAAAGTGGGAACGAGGCAAGAATGGCGCGGAGTACGAGGACTCATGGATAAGCATCAAGAACATCGATGAGGACTCGAGAAACCTGATGCTGGGGGACGCTGAGCTACT
>Ga0115555_1000581_pt1 | contig 25065 bp, 24 predicted proteins | sample COGITO_mtgs_1104_2_FD_87285 | JGI IMG/M metagenome (GOLD analysis project Ga0115555, IMG submission 87285) | Pelagic marine microbial communities from North Sea - COGITO_mtgs_110407 | ecosystem: Environmental > Aquatic > Marine > Epipelagic | place: Germany:Helgoland, sampling site Kabeltonne... | reverse complement strand
GATTGAATCTACCCCGAAAAGAGCAAAAATGGCCACGATAAATCCAATGATGACTTTCGCTACCACGCCCTGAGAGTTGTCACGGATATCTTGCAGCATAGTTGTTCCTAATTTCAGCTAAATCGCAGTTTTGCCTATTACCCACAGGGTAAAAGAGGTGTCAGTCGTAAACCAAAAAAGGCGCATCATAGATGCGCCCTACTAAATTGGGAACCGCTGAGACGAGAAGTCTGTTCAATACGATCCAGAACTATAAATTACACAGTAGCGAATCTAATCAACCTGAAATTGCAGGCCTGTTATTGAACTCGCAGTCCAATCAACTCAATTAAGAGTTAACAGAATCCTTAAGTGCCTTACCCGCTTTAAAGCTAGGAACACGAGCCGCTTTTATTTGAATTGGGGCACCAGTTTGGGGGTTACGACCTGTTCTAGCCGCTCTATGCTTGGTGGCAAAAGTTCCAAAACCAACCAGCACAACCGGGTCTTCTTTCTTCAAAGAATCTGTAATGGCATCGATCATCGCATCAATGGCACGACCTGCAGCAGCTTTAGGTAGGTCCGCGCTCGCGGCAACAGCATCTATTAATTCTGATTTATTCACGTTATCCCCTTTTTCTTTATTTAAGTGATTTACTTATCAATGAAGGCCTAAAAAATGCTGATGTATTTCTGACATCGTTAACGCACAAAATACACAAATTTTAAGCTTTGGTTTATTCTAAATTTTTTCCCAAAAATATGACGTAAACCTGCCGCATTACCTGGCCTTTATACCAATTGCTTGAAACCCATGTCAACAGAAAACACGTGGGATCAGTGCGTATTTATGTGCTTTTCGTCACTACTTTTATCAATATCCTCTTGCTTTGCATCTTTGTCTGATATCGGGTTTTTGTCATCACTCAAAGGCGTCGGTTGAAACTGCAGAGCATGTTCTAAAACCTGGTCAATCCAACGCACAGGAATGATCTCCAAATCCGCCTTAATATTGTCCGGTATTTCTTTCAGGTCTCTTTCGTTGTCGGCCGGAATTATCACAGTCTTAATATTTCCTCTGTGTGCAGCCAGCAGCTTTTCCTTCAATCCGCCTATTCTTAGTACCTGCCCTCGCAGTGTGATTTCCCCTGTCATCGCCACATCTGCACGCACCGGTATACAAGCCAAGGCAGACACCAGAGCCGTACACATGCCCACACCGGCGCTAGGACCGTCTTTAGGGGTAGCCCCCTCAGGCACGTGAATATGAACATCATACTTCTCATGAAAATTAGAGGGCAAGCCCAACGACGCCGCGCGGCTCCTAACAACGGTGAAAGCGGCCTGTATCGACTCTTGCATTACGTCGCCCAGGGAGCCTGTCTTGATAGTCTTGCCCTTGCCTTCAACGGCACTTGCCTCGATGGTTAATAGCTCACCACCCACAGAAGTCCAGGCCAACCCGTTGACTTGCCCAATAAGGTTTTCTTCTTCGGCCTTGCCATAGTCAAACTTGCGAACACCAGAAAAATTCTCCAGTAGTTCGGAATTCAGGTCGATATTATCTGGGTCTTTCTTCAGAGAATTGTCTTTAACCACTTTCCGGCATATTTTAGCAATCTCCCGCTCTAATCCGCGAACACCTGCCTCGCGGGTATAGTAACGCACCAGATCACTAATCGGCTCTCTGTTAAAGGTCAGTTCCTTGTCTTTTACGCCATTATTCTTCTTCTGCTTAGGTATCAGATAGCGCTCGGCGATGCTGACCTTCTCTTCCTCTGTGTAGCCTGGAATACGAATAACTTCCATTCTATCGAGAAGTGCTTCGGGTATGTTCATACTGTTGGAAGTACAGACGAACATGACCTCCGAAAGATCATAATCAACCTCCAGGTAGTGGTCGTTAAAGCTGTTGTTTTGTTCGGGATCTAAAACCTCGAGCAAGGCCGAAGCCGGATCACCTCGATTATCCATGCCCATCTTGTCTATTTCATCTAGCAGGAAAAGCGGGTTCTTAACGCCAACTTTGGAAAGTTTCTGTAATAGCTTGCCCGGCAAAGACCCTATATAGGTCCTTCTGTGGCCTCTTATCTCAGCCTCATCGCGCACACCACCTAGTGCCATACGCACAAACTTACGCCCCGTCGCTCGCGCAATGGATTCACCCAGAGAGGTCTTACCCACACCTGGTGGCCCGACCAGGCAGAGTATTGGCCCCTTCAATTTCTTTACACGCTTCTGTACCGCTAAATATTCGAGGATTCGCTCTTTAACTTCCTTGAGGCCGTAGTGATCAGCCTCTAATGTCTCTTCCGCCTTCACCAAGTCCAAGCGTACTTTCGAACGCTTCTTCCACGGTATGTTTACCATCCAATCCAGGTAAGTACGGACCACGGAAGCTTCTGATGACATAGGCGACATCTGCTTCAATTTATTCAATTCTGACAAGGCCTTCTCTTTAGCCTCTTTGGGCATACCGGCATCGTCGATACGAGTCTTCAGCTCCTCAGCTTCGTTAGGAACGTCATCCATCTCACCCATTTCCTTCTGGATGGCTTTCATTTGCTCATTCAGATAGTACTCGCGCTGACTCTTCTCCATCTGCTTCTTGACGCGACCACGAATACGTTTTTCTACCTGAAACAGGTCAATTTCTGCCTCAATCAATGCCATCAAGTGTTCGATTCTGGCCTGCAGGCTAACCAACTCAAGCAGATTCTGCTTTTCCTGCAACTGCAGAGTCATATGATTAGCTATAGTGTCTACCAGACGCCCCGGCTCATCGATGCTGGAAATCGAAGTCATCACCTCGGGTGGAATTTTTTTGCTTAGCTGCACGTATTGCTCGAATTGAGACAGCAGCGAGCGAATCAGTAATTCTGCCTCTTTCTCGGCAACAGCTTCGGTCTGCAAGGACAGAGTCTCGGCACGGAAGTGATCTTCATCGAAGCTCACATTTCGCAGCTGCGCTCTGTCCAGGCCCTCTACAAGGACTTTGACCGTGCCATCTGGCAGGCGAATTAATTGCAGAATAGTTGCTACTGTCCCTATCTGATACAAGTCATCGGCTGCTGGCTCATCATCGGAGGCGTTCTTCTGCGCCACGAGCAAGACCTTTTTATTGCTGGCCATAGCGACTTCTAGCGCCTTGATGGACTTGGGCCTGCCGACGAATAGCGGCTGTACGATCTGGGGATATACCACTACGTCACGCAGGGGTAGTAACGGGAAAAGTGTGTTGCTGGAATCGTCCGAGGATATACTCATATACTACTCTATGAATTTGTGGACACGCCTGATTGCTGCGCACTAAAGATAGGTTGAATGGCTACTAAAGCCTACTAGCAAAGATGGAGCCTAAGCCTCAAATATCAAGGCTTAGATTGAACTTTATCAGGGCTAATCATCAGCAACAGATTTGCTCTGCTGCTCTACATTCTCATACATCAACAGTGGCTCAGACTCGCCTTCGATGACGGCGGCGTCGATTATGACTTTGCTGACTTTATCCAATGACGGAATCTTGTACATGGAGTCCAAAAGCACTGTCTCCATGATAGAGCGCAGCCCCCGCGCACCTGTTTTCCGCTCCCGGGCCTTTTTCGCAATCGCTCGTAGCGCATCGTCGCGGAATTGAATCTCTACGCCTTCCATCTCAAACAGTTGGGCGTATTGTTTCGTGAGTGAATTCTTCGGCTCACGAATGATACGCATCAGGGCATCGAGGTCTAGCTCATCGAGGGTAGCTATCATAGGCAAGCGGCCCACAAATTCCGGGATCAAACCGAATTTCACCAAATCTTCTGGCTCTACTGCGCGCAGCGTTTCACCTACCTTGTTCTCCTCTTCCTTAGACCTTACTTCGGCGGCGAAGCCGATACCACTCTGGTCTGAGCGATCGCGAATAATCCGGTCCAAGCCTGCGAAAGCCCCGCCACAAATAAACAAGATATTTGCTGTATCGACCTGCAGAAATTCTTGTTGCGGATGTTTGCGGCCGCCCTGAGGAGGCACAGAGGCAACGGTGCCCTCAATCAACTTCAATAAAGCCTGTTGCACACCCTCTCCAGAGACATCTCGAGTGATAGAAGGGTTGTCTGATTTTCGGGAAATCTTGTCGATCTCATCGATATAGACGATGCCTATCTGGGCCTTTTCTACGTCGTAGTCACATTTCTGCAGCAGTTTCTGGATGATATTTTCGACATCTTCACCGACATAGCCTGCTTCAGTCAGAGTCGTCGCATCGGCGATAGTAAAGGGCACGTCAAGCAACCTCGCCAGCGTTTCCGCCAACAGCGTTTTGCCCGTACCAGTGGGCCCTACCATCAGGATATTGCTCTTGCTCAACTCAACTTCACCATTAGTCTTGGCATAGTTAAGTCGCTTGTAGTGGTTGTAAACGGCGACAGCGAGTACTTTTTTGGCGCTTTCCTGACCGATTACGTATTCGTCCAGCGTGTTTTTGATCTCTGCAGGGATTGGAAGCTTACGCGCAGTAGTTTCCGTATCTTTTTCCTGAATCTCTTCGCGGATGATGTCATTACACAGGTCAACGCATTCGTCACACACGAACACAGATGGACCCGCAATTAGCTTGCGCACTTCATGCTGACTCTTACCGCAGAACGAGCAATACAGCAGTTTGCCGTTATCGTCGCCCTTACTAAAATTATCGTCTGCCATCTAAGCTACTACCTAAACCTTCTTAGAGCCCCTGATTATGGGCCTCTACAGAGTTGAGATGGACTCATTATCTATCAGTCCACGGTGCTAAAAATTGATTCAGCGTCACTATTACTACGCAAACTTTCTGTTTCTCGATTCGTTCACGGTAAAATGGCGGCATCCCACTCGAATTGCAAGCCTACATCGCTACTTCTTAGTCGATGCTTACGCTTTCCACACCCTTATTATCTACTCTTCGCTGAATTACTTTATCCACCAATCCATATTGCTGAGCCTCTTCAGCACTCATGAAATTGTCTCGCTCCGTGTCATTGGCGATAGTTTCAACAGTTTGCCCGGAATGTATAGCAAGTAATACATTAAGTGTTTTACGTAACTTAATGATTTCCATAGCTTGAATTTCAATATCTGAGGCCTGGCCTTGGGCGCCGCCGCTAGGCTGATGGATCATCATACGAGAGTGGGGTAACGCCAAACGCTTGCCCTTGGCACCGCCTGCTAACAGCATCGCGCCCATGCTCGCCGCCTGTCCGATGCACATAGTGCTCACATCTGGCTTGATGAACTGCATCGTATCGTAGATAGATAGACCAGCTGTTACCGAACCACCCGGTGAGTTGATATACAGATGAATATCCTTGTCTGGGTTCTCCGACTCGAGAAACAGCATCTGCGCAACGACAAGATTTGCCATGTGATCTTCTACCTGGCCGGTCATGAAGATCACTCTATCCTTTAAGAGCCTGGAGTAGATGTCATAGGAGCGCTCGCCTCGGGCCGTTTGCTCAACGACCATAGGTACAAGTGCTGCTGAAGGTTCAATTATGTGTGACATATATTCCTGCCCTGTAATTACTAATAAAATACTGTCTAAAAAACAAACGCTTACGCTTCTATATCGGCCTAGGTTTCTGTCTCAGCTTTAGGCTCTGGCTTAATAACCTCTTGGTAATCGACCTGCTTATCAGTTACTGCCGACTGACCGATAATATAGTCGAATACCTGATCCTCAAGAACGTTCGACTCAATGGTTCCCAGCTGCTCTTGATTACCGTAATACCAGTTAATAACATCGTCAGGTGATTCATAGGTAGCGGCTAGCTCTTCAATTGCTTCACGCACCTTTGCCGGATCTGCTTTAAGTTCCTGCTGCTGTATCACTTCACCCAATACCAGGCCTAGTAATACGCGTCTAGCTGCCTGTTCCTTAAACAACTCATCGGGGAGCATGTTCGCGTCGATATTTTGCCCGCCACCAAACTGTTGCAACGCCTGCTCTCTTAGTTGCTGAATCTCTCCTGCTACCAGGGCATCAGGAATATCAGTCTCTACAGCCTCTGCCAAGGCATCCATAATTTTAGTCTTGAGCTTATTGCGACTCGCCGTCTTTAATTCGCGACCCATATTACTCGTTACCTCTTCGCGGAAGGCATCATTACCACCGTCCTCGACACCAAAGCTCTTGTAGAACTCTTCATCGACCACAGGCATTACCTGCTCGCTGACAGAGTTTAGGGTGATCTCAAAGGCCACTTCCTTGCCGGCTAGTTCCTTGTTGTGGTACTCCTCAGGGAAGCTCAAATCCAGAGTGAAAACATCACTCGCCGATTTGCCTTCAATGCCCGCCTCAAACCCCGGAATCATGCGCTCAGAACCCAGGACCAAGTTTGTTCCCTGCGCACTGCCGCCTTCGAATTCTTCGCCATTGAGCTTGCCCGCATAGTCGATATTCACCATGTCATCGCTGGCGGCTGCCCGCTCTACTACTTCCCAAGTCTGCCGCTGCTTTCGCAGAGTCTCGATCATCTCATCGATATCCGATTCGGATATCTCTGCACCAAGGCGCTCGAGCTCAATCTTGGAGAAATCAGGAAGCGAAATCTCTGGATAAACCTGGAAAGTCGCAACGAACTCCAAGTCCTCACCCTCGTTTAGGTTCTTCGGGGCAATGCTTGGCTGCCCAGCTGGCTTCAAACTTTCTTGATCGATGGCTTCATAGAATGACTGGCTCATTAACTCGCCAACTACTTCCTGCCGCACACCTGCGCCGAATTTGCTTTTAATAACCTTGAAAGGTATTTTCCCCTTGCGAAAGCCATTAAGCTTCACATTGCGTGCAGCCTCCTGCAGACGGCTATTTACTGCGCTATCGACTTTTTCGCTCGGAACAGCGATAGTCATTTTTCTTTCTAAACCCTGAGTAGTTTCAACGGAAACCTGCATGTATAAACCTCTTCATTTCCAGATAAAAAAACCGGAATTGTTAACATCTGACAGTATCGAGATATGGTACTGAATTAATCTGGATAGTGGCTAGCGATAGCTGGATAACCTGTTTGCACAAGCTATTGATTTTAAGGCTTTTCAAGAAGCCAACGGGCTATCGACCGGCCCGCAAAGTGCGCGATTTTCCCACATCGATATCTGAGATTCAATGAGAGAATATGGGCCTTACGCGCTTAATATCAACACTGCACTTTGTAATTAGATGAACTGAGAGCAATATTGCTAATCTTTAACCGGTGGTGACAGGGATTATGATCGATATCTCGGAAATTGGTGGAGTGATTCTAGCCGGGGGCAAAGCTTCCCGCATGGGCTTTCGAGACAAGGCACTTCAGTCTCTTCACGGGAAAACCCTGCTTGCCCATGTAATCAACAGAGCCAAGCCTCAAGTAGCTAGTCTAGTCCTTAGCGTCAATCACAATGTGCCGCATTATCAGAAGTTTGGCTTGCCCATCGTGACCGATCATGTGCAGAACTATGCGGGCCCTTTACTGGGCATTTTTAGCGCGATGCGTTGGTTTCTGGAGTCCGAACAGCATCGAGATATAAAATATCTGGCATGTTTTGCCGCTGACGTACCTGAGTTTCCAGGCCATGTCGTCCAAGCATTGGCGCGAGCGATGCCGATGCAATCTTCTACTGCCACCTATATATGTCACTTGGGGCAGATTCAGCCCCTATTTTCACTTTGGAACCTGAGCTTGTTCGATACCGTTGAAGCAGCGCTAACAAAAGGCAACTATGGGCCTAAATTGCTCTTCGATCCTATTGCAGCCATAGCGGTAGAAATTGACGAAGACTCTCCAGGCGCATTTTTCAATATTAACAGGCTGGAAGATTTACAGGCGGCTAGGCAGCGTATTGGCAAAAAATTGATCTGAACACTGTAATATTCTTGCTTAGTTGAAATTTTCTCCCGCTTTTACAGCTTTTTTTGTTTCTTAGAAGAGCTCCGTATCTCGTTGTTTATCTTTCAAAAATCAACCTCTGCGTTTTTTCAAAAGAAGATTTAACTATCTGATATTTATATATTTATTTTAAAACTAGCAAGCCGGACCGAAAGCTTTCTCAGGATACAAATGGCATAAAATTTGCGCTCTTTAAATCCCCTAAAACAGAGTTTAGTCTGGCGTTACTCGCTAGCTTGAGGTTGTCTGCCGACATTGAGTACGGGGCTGATTTTCGGATCAGCTGCTACCTTGAGCTAGCAGAGACCAAATTAATTTACTCTTTTCATCTGTGCTGTGAGATGGGTATACTCAGGAAAAACATTCAGAAGAGAACGCTCTCAAAAAATGTCTGATAATCGACGCCAAGACGGCTCTAAAGATCCCCCCCCAGCTCGTAGCGAAAGAATATATAGCGAGCAGGATTTATGGTACTTCAGAGTCCGCGAAGGAGATGAAGTAGGCCCTTTCCGTTATCGTAGTGAAGCACAGAGTAATCTCGAGCGGTTTATGGAACAGTTAAAAGATCAGTTGAGCTAGTCGACTCTAAAGTTAGGGCCTTTCATACCCAAACCCCTTCCACAGCTATCGCATATCCACGCCCCCTGCGTTACACTGCGTGTGGCTTGTTTGCATGGCAATAACTCCGATGAATTCACTCAGTAATACGCAGCGAACCATAACCATCGGTTATGGTCCCGGCTATTCCAAAAGCGACGTTTGGGCTGATTTAAAATCGAAATTAATCATTCCCACCGAAATTGTTTCCATAGCCGCTGCACAACGATATAACCCTGCACTGATTCTGCTAGATCACCACCTCGTTCGCGAGATAGATCATGCTCAATGGGTAGAGAAATTCCCAGACGCCATCTTTCTGTGCACCGAATCCATGGATTTGGATGCCGACTTGATTCTTTCTAATAATTTACCCTACCGTCAGACTTGCAAGTTACTGGAGATGGCCTGTTACCAATGGGTATTGAAAAGCGAGAAGACTGAACGCGCAAAGATGCGTTATACGAGCTTTCGCTACTTAAAGAAACTTGCCGACATCAGCATCTCGCTGTCTTCTGAAGACGACCTGATGACCCTACTGAGAAAAATTCTAGAAGAGGGGCAGAATATCGCCTGCTGTGATGCGGCGTCTCTATTTCTAATAGACGAAATCAACGACCATGAACGCGACCTGGTGTTCAAGCTTACGCAAAATGATTCCTTGGAGTTCCCGTTTGAGGAGCTACGATTCCCTTTAGATGAGTCATCAATTGCGGGCTATGTTGCGCATACAGATACAGAACTAAACATTCCTGACGCCTATCAACTTTCGAGAGATGTACCCTACGAATTCAATCGATCCTTTGATCAGAAAACCGGCTATCGAACCAAATCTATACTCGCCATACCTCTAGCCAACAAACAGCAGGAAGTCATCGGTGTTCTTCAATTTATTAATCGGAAGAAAGCCCGCTCCTTAAAAGTTACCGATGAGAAAGCTGCGCTAGCTTACACACTTCCCTTCGACAGTGACATCAATGTGTTACTCCAGGCACTAGCAAGTCAGGCCGGTATCGCAATTGAAAATACCATCCTACAGAATGATATTAAGGCTTTGTTTGAGGGCTTTGTAAACGCTTCTGTATCGGCGATTGAACAACGAGACCCAACTACAAGCGGTCACTCGTTCCGCGTTGCAGATTTATGTGTAGATCTAGCCTCATCCGTTTCCTCATCCAATCTCACAAGAATGCGCAACATACCCTTCACCGATATCGAGGTCAGAGAGCTGAGATATGCTGCCCTACTTCACGATTTCGGCAAGGTTGGCGTACGCGAGTCCGTCCTGGTCAAAGCGAAAAAGCTAACCGCTGGGAGCCTTGAGAATATCCAATACCGCAAATGGCTAGCTCAAGAAAAATTACGCACCCTGCCCTTGGCAGACAACTGGAGATGTATCGCACGGGCAAGGCTATAGAATCCGAACGACAGCTAATTAACGCACAGCTCGAAGCCGACATAGTGCTTCTGAATTAATTCTATACGACTATCGTCGCGACTAATGAACCGAGCGTTCTTAAAGAAGACAACAAGGAGATGCTCGACAAGATCAGCAATTATAATTTCGAGACTCTGGATGACGACTTTAAAATCATCACCGAACAGGAATTCGACCTGCTGTCGATAAGAGAGGCAGTCTCTCCCCCAGCTAACGAAAAGAGATCGAATCCCATGTTGTGCATACACAGAGTTTTCTGAGCCATATACCTTGGACCAAGGAGTTTCAGAATGTTCCTACAATCGCTGGCGCACACCATGAGAAATTAGATGGAAGTGGCTATCCCTATGGCATGACCGCCGAGCAAATACCCCTTCCTTCGAAGATCATGACAGTCTGCGACATCTTCGACGCCCTGACAGCATCAGACAGGCCCTATAAACCCGCCATGGGATTAGAGAAAGCCCTAGATATTTTGCGGATTGAATCGAAGCAAGGATATTTGGACAATGATCTGGTGCAGATCTTCATCGATGCGAAGGTATTTAAATGCATCGAAAGCAAAGATTACTCATCGGCAAATCCTGCCACAGGCACCAGCAACCATCCCTGCGACCACGACTTGCACGAGCACAGTTAAGCCGAATCCAATTGATTTTTGGCCGCCGGTCTTGTTTTTATGTGACTGCTATCACTGCGGTTGTCGTCTCAATAACGGACACTAATTGGTGTCAAAATTAGTGTAGATTAGCCGTACTAAGCAGTTTAGAATTAATGGGCGCTTAACCCTGTCGATAGTCAGTCGATACAGATACTAACTATGCCCCTATTCAAAGAACAAGTTGCCCTCGAAGCGTGTCCAGCCAAGACCGCCGAGTCGGTTAGTTACGCCGCAACAATTGCCGTTCTCGGCTGGTTACTTGTAAGCAACTATTATGTGCTGAGTACAGAGCAGGTCGAGGATATTCCAGTAGCCGATACCACAGCTGCCAATTCTTACGAGGCAGGCTCAGTCGACGCCCGCCGCGACTACCTCGCAACTAACATAGGTAACTACTCAGCTAGCGAGGGCTCTTCTAGTGAATCATTGCTCCCTTTGTTCGCAGCCGAGGCACAGCTAGAGTCCGAAGAAATAAGTGAGTCCATCGACTCACAATTAGCAGCATTGTCAGCATGGCATTCCGAGCTCGACCAATCTAGACCGACTCAGCTGCGTAATAAACACGATAGAGTCGCTGCTAGCGCCAGCTGGCATAACTCAACACGCAGTGCTGCGCAGCAATATACGCAGAATTTCATAGCCGATCTCCAGCCAAGCCTTGAGCTAACCGAGCTCGACTATTCTCTAGACAATTATGCACTCGAAGAGCTTAAAGCCGATACAGGCCCTCCCACAGATATTCGCGAGATCACCGTCACTGGCACTGATGCGGAACGTAACGCTAATCGGCCCAGCCATATACAAAGGCCCCAAATTCCCCGCGCTTTTAGAGCACTGGAAGCGCAGCGCTCCTTCATACTCCCGCCGAGAATTCAGGCGCTCAGGCCCTGAGCTTTAAGCGCTCTTTTTGAAATCTACCCTGTCACCAACTGTAGCTTATTTGACCCAATACTGCCGTATCCGCACTTGCCTCGGTGAAACCGAATGCAGCCAGCCCTGTGAAACTCCATTTATCGGATATCTGCCAACTAAAGTAAGGAACAAGCTCATGAATCTCTGGTGAAAACACAGATGCTGACTCCCTGAAATCATAGAAGGCACCGATATTCCACTTCGGGCTTAGCGGCCTCGCAACTCCCAGCTGCATATAGGCAGAATCTTCCAAGCCGACATATAAATCTGTTTTGCCACGAAAAGTGTAGCCTAATGTGCCAAATAGCATCGAATTCCCATAATGTTGTGAAATATCTATCTGGGCGCTATAGTCCAGTTCTCCTGTGCCCAGGCCCCTATTTCGATCGGCCGTGGGGATTTTTATATCTAGGCGCAAATCTATAAAAGGGCTTTTTTCTGAGGTCGGGTCCATCTGGTAACTGACTGCCAGAGTAGAATCCCCAATACCACTATTCTGCTCCCGCGCAGTTCCCGCTACAGCTCGGTTCACACCACCTATATTAACTAACACGCTGCCTACGCCATCCACTTGCAGGTGGGGCATAGTTAGCTGCGCGACCCACTTCCCCCGATTAACCGAATAGCTCACCGGGAAATAAAGAATATCTGCCTCTATGCCCTCGCCATAGTCTCCACTACTAGAGTAAGATCCAAAGCTAAGTGTTTGTTTTATAACATTATGACTTTGAGAGAAAGCTACTCTAGACAGGCTCAAGCTAACAATCAACAGAAAAACTGCTGATACAAATGCGCAAGTGTAGGGCAACCTAAAAGGCATCATGAGGCGTCAAATTCAAAGGCTTTGGGCACATAGCAAATTCTATTCATTTACCAATCAAAGCGATACGTCAATTTTTGAATTCCACAGATTAACAGTCCTGCATATGATCCGAGTTAAATGAGCATTCGAAAATGTTGACAGAATTTTAGCAAGCACTTTGCTCCGCCAGAGTGATCGTGTGTTCCCGCTATAAACCTAGGTAAGACTTCTGTAGGCTTTTTGTTACAATACGGCATGCATCTGAGTACCGCAGGGTTTAGGCGGCGTCACTAGGATTTCAAATAACCGTTATCAAAACAACGGACAAGAAAATGAAAAGGCAGCAGCTGCCCGCTACCCCCATCGTTTTCCTGGTTAATCTACTATTCGCTTCAGCACATCTCCTCGCGGCGGAAGATCAATCGCCGGTTCCTGCAATGGAGGCTCTGGTCACACAAGAGCAATATCAACAAGCCTTTGCACTCGGGCAAGAGAATCTAAACGAATGGGAAGGCGACCCCGATTTCGACTACATATTTAGCCTCGCCGCACTGGAATCCGGCGACGCCAATGATTCCTTCTTTGCGCTTGAGAGAGTCGCTGCGACTGCCACCGACTCAGGCCTAAGAGCGCTTGCCCGCTTAGAGCTAGCCAGAGCCTATTTCGTCACTAACAACCTAACTGCACCAGAAAAATTATTTAATGCGGTTTTGGCTACCAACCCACCACCGAATGTTCAGCAGAATATTCAATTCTTTCTCCAGTTGAGCGCAGCGCGTCAGAATGCGCAGACACCAACGCTCAACTGGACAGTTTCTCCCGTCATCGGCTCGGACAGCAATGCCAACAGCGCCACGTCGAACGGCCTGATTGACACGCCCTTGATCGGCCAGATCGAACTGGACCCTGCAGGACAGGAGACAGAAGATAATTTCTCCAACACTACATTGACTATGGCCTATCAATATCCATTCACTCGAGATCGTTCCCTAAACTTTAACCTGAACTTGAGTCCCCTGAATAATTTTGATACGGATCAATTTGATATCGACAACGTACGCGGCGAACTCGCCTATAACTGGGGCAACGAGGTCCACCGATTCAAACACGAAATCTCTACTGGCAAAGTAAATCTGGATCAGAACGGTTTTCAAAAATCTCTTGCATTGGATTCATCTTGGCAACGTGCTGGCGCGAATGGCTGATACCAATCATTGTCTGGCACTTATACTAAGATACGCTATGACACAAACAACGGCGGAGACTTGAATGACCTGCGCGATGTCGATCAAATTTTATTCACCGGCGGCATTACAAAAATTGAAGGCTCACTCACCCCCAGCCTAAGCGTCTATACCGCAGATGAACGACCTGATGCAGCAGCCGGTGGAGATCACAATGGCCGAACATTTACCGGACTCGCCTATAACTTGCTATACAGGATGAACGCCCGACACACGCCTTATTTGCGCACTTCCTAGCAGGATGTAGAACGCGACAGCGAACACCCCGTTTTCTTTAACACCAAGTGCAGCGGTCAAGCTAAGTCACTAACCCTTGGATGGTTCTGGCAGGCTGCAGGGAATTTATTGGTAACCGGCGAGGCCGGTTTTACCGATAACAGCAGCAATATACAATTATTCGATTACACTCGGTTTAAGTACCAAGCGGGGCTGCGTTACCGGTTCTAAGCAAAAGAAATATTAGCTGTTAACTTATCTACGGAAAGAAAAGTCATGTTGGAAACATTATTGACCTCACCGGCGGGTTCCACAACATAGAGCGATAATCCAACAAAGCTTGGGTCATAAAAAAGGAAGACTATCGGCCTTCCTTTTTATACCGTTGCTTAAATAGACTGCACTTCAAACTAAAGACAGAAAGAGTCTAAGATTCTTCAGCACTTTCGCCATCGCTCTCATCAAATTGCAGCGAGGCAGAATTAATACAATAGCGCAGCCCTGTCTCGGGGGGACCATCCGGGAACACATGTCCCAGATGGGAATCACACTTCTTACAGACCACCTCTGTGCGGATCATGCCGTGGGATTGATCATCGTTCTCACCAACGACACCCTCTTTAGCGGGGCATAGAAGCTAGGCCAGCCTGAACCCGAGTCATATTTGGTCTCAGACGAGAACAGAGCCTCTCCGCAGGCGACACACTTATACATGCCTGCCGCCTTTAGATCCCAATATTTGCCGGAAAATGCCGCCTCTGTACCAGCCTGTCGAGTAACTCTATAGGTTTCGCTATCGAGCTCCTGCTTCCACTGCTCTTCCGTCTTCTCAATCTTACTCACCGCCGTACTCCCCTAGAACTTTCAAAGCAGATAATACACTAGAAATTGGCCGAGGGTCTGCCATCCTGTAGAATTCGCGGCTCTTGGATGCGTCTCTTTGGCGTAAACAGTTTATTCTAAAGCAATAGCTGCCGACTATTGGGTAGAGATAAGCAATTCAGACAGCAGTAGAGAGTGTGAAGCATGGCTAAAGTGTATCAATCTGACAAATTAGGCAACGTCTGCTACGACATCCGCGGACCAGTGCTAGAGGAAGCCAAGCGCCTGGAAGAGGAAGGCCACCAGATCTTGAAGCTAAATATTGGCAACCCTGCCCCATTCGGCTTCAACGCTCCAGATGAAATCCTTCTTGATGTGATACACAATCTCTCTGCCGCAACCGGTTACAGTGACTCCAAGGGCTTATTCTCCGCACGCAAGGCGATCATGCAGGAATGTCAGCGGCTCAATATTCCTAATATCGATATCGATGACATCTACCTGGGCAATGGCGTCAGTGAACTCATTACCATGGCCATGCAGGCACTATTAAACGATGGCGACGAAGTGCTAGTGCCGGCTCCCGATTACCCGCTGTGGACCGCTGCGGTAAGCCTCAGTGGTGGCACCGCTGTACACTACCTCTGCGATGAGCAGGCTGACTGGTTTCCCGATATCACCGACATCGAGTCGAAGGTCAACAACAACACCCGGGCACTGGTCATAATTAACCCCAACAACCCCACCGGCTCTGTCTATAGCAGAGAGATCCTGCTGCAATTGATTGATCTTTGCCGTAAACATGACCTAATTTTGTTTGCTGACGAGATCTACAGCAAAATCGTCTATGACGATGCCGTGCACATTCCCGCGGCGTCGCTTTGCGATGACGTTTTCATTGTCAGCTTCAATGGTCTCTCGAAATCCTACAGACTCGCAGGATTCAGGTCGGGTTGGATGATACTTAGCGGCCCCAAGAGTGAGGCCAAAAGCTACATAGAAGGCTTGGAAATTCTCACCAATATGCGTCTGTGTGCAAACGTGCCCGCGCAATTTGCAGTGCAGACGGCTCTAGGGGGCTATCAGAGTATCAACGAACTGACATTGCCCGGCGGGCGACTCAAGCAGCAACGGGATACGGCTTGGGAATTACTGACGCAAATTCCGGGGGTGACTTGCGCTAAACCCCGCGGCGCGATCTATATGTTTCCCAAATTGGATTCAGAAGTCTTTAAGATAGACGACGATGTTGCATTGATACTGGACATACTGGAACAGGAAAAGATTCTTCTGGTGCAGGGAAGCGCCTTTAACATTGAAGACACGCATCACCTAAGACTGGTTTTCTTACCCCGAGTCGATGAGTTGATACCTGCTATTTCCGGCATAGCGAGAGTCTTAGAGCAGTATCGAAAAAGTGATTGAAGCGCTGATGCGCCAGACTGCTTAAAATTGAAAGCCGAGCACCGCTAGGCGCTCTAGCTGCTCGGCAGAGTAATTGCTGCTATGCAATAAGCAGCTTTCAAACTCATGCCTGCTCAGTAGCTTCTGCCGAATAGAGTCGAAGGAGCGCGCGCCCTCCCCGGCAAGCTGCGCCTGAAGAAATTCTTCACTAATTTCTATTAGGGGAAAGACTGCCAGTAAAGTTTCCCACAGCGGCATCGACTCCGATAAGGGCTCAATGTCTACCGTGACAGATGCGGCCAATTTATCCTCAGCATCCATTCCAGCATCAAACTTAGAATAACGCTCGAATGCGGCAACAAGCATGCTTGTTGCCCTAGACTTTGCCTCCTGGCTATAACCTGCGATATGAGGTGTCGCTATATCCACACTAGCAGCCAAACGGGAGTTTATATTGGGCTCATCTGCCCAGACATCGAAGACGGTGACGATATCACTTCTATGGGCAAGGACTTCTTCCAGCGCCCGCTCATCGACAACATTCCCACGACAGGCGTTGATTAGCACCACATTATTGCGCAACTTCGCCAACTCCTGAGCAGCAAGTAGATGCCTGGTAGGAAAGAGGCCGCCGTCACTAAGGGGGACATGAAGTGAAACCGCCTCACATTCCAACACCTCCTCCAAAGAAAAGAACTGACGATGCTCCCCTGACGCCTGCTCGAGAAAAGGATCGCAGCAACGCACCTGAACTCCTAGTCGCTCAAGCTTTGATGCGAATAAACCACCGACGGCACCGGCACCGACAATACCTACGGTGCTGCCAGATAATTCAAAGCCTTTATGCAATGCAGCAAAGGCTAGCGCAGCAAAACAATAATCGACGACCGCATTCGCGTTGCTGCCCTTTGCATCGGCAAAATAAATTCCCGCCGAATCCAGATAAGCAGTATCAACATGATCCACGCCACTGGTGGCAGTACCAACAAACCTAATATTAGTGCCGCCTAGTAACGATTCATTGACTGTAGTAATCGAGCGCACGAGAAGAACATCGGCCTCCAATAGATCTGCTTGTTTCACTGTGCGCCCATCGAAGAGATGCAACTCACCATAGCGACTAAAACTACCTTGGACTGCTAGAATATTTTTGTCAGCAAATATCTTCATACGACCAGTATCGGAATCCTGCTAGGAGTGAGTGAATCGATCGGCTATGGACAACAGGTGATTGCTATCATCTTCATTGAATCGATACTTGCCCAGAAATTGTTCGAAAGAAGAAAAATCTAGATCACCAAGTTCCAGGGAGCTGGGCACAGCGTTGGCAAAGCCCTCATGCCTGTCATTCGCGTTGCAGATAATTGTCGCAAGCTCACGACTCAGCTTAGCCTCGGTCTGATGTAGCTGAAGTTTTTTCGCTAGCTCCGAGGCGCCGCGAAGCGCTAGATGCGGCACAGCATCCAAATTTTCGTAGATGCCGTCTAGACTGGAAAAATTCCTAAGCAACTCTTTTGCTTTCACAGGTCCAACTCCGGGCACCCCCGTAATACAATCCACCGCGTCGCCAACCAGCCCAAGATAGTCGGCAAACTGTTCAGGGCGAACGCCAAATTCAGTTTCGATATCTGCCCTATAGCGCTTGCGATTGCCACTGTAATCCCAAAGATGGTCGCGCTCGGTCTTTAGTAACTGTGAAAGATCTTTATCTCGAGTCACTATACACAGCGCTGAATCGCCCGGGGTAAGCTCCGACATTCTGCTCGACAGTGTGCCGATTATATCGTCGGCTTCGTATTTCTCGCTCGCGTAGGACGCCATGCCAAAGATAGAACAGATCTCGCGACACGCGGTTAATTGCATCGCGAGGTTTTCATCGGGCAATTCTCTATTCGACTTGTAGTTGGGACAGAGATCGTGCCTGAAGCCGCTGAACAGGCTCTCGTCCAAAGCAACCGCTATCAGCTCGGGTTTTACACGACGCAGAAACTGCAGTAGAAACTGAGTGAAGCCATAGACGGCACTCAGATCATTTCCTTCGACATCGAAGCACTCCACATAGGGTGAGAAATGCGACTGAAAGATGTAGATCGAGCCGTCAACCAGGTAGTAGGTACTTGTATTTTTTTCTGATGCAGACATGAGCTATCGCTCTCGCGGCAAGATAGACAAAAGTTTAGCTGCCCCTGGGAGCGGCACTAGGAACCGACCTTGCGAATCAAGTAGCTAAAGCCGCCCTCCTGCTCACCAGACTCTAGTAGCTCATGGCCCAGGAAATGACAGAACTTGGGGACATCTCTAGTAGTAGAAGGATCGGTAGCTATCAATCGCAACAGCTGCCCGGCTTCTATGTCGGCGATTTTGTTGTGCAGAAGCATAACTGGCTCTGGACAATATAGCCCCCTGGCATCTAGTTCCAAGGCTTGCTCAGAATCTATTTTATCGCTATCTGACTGTTGTTCTGTATCGGACATGACTCTCTATCTATAGTGATTCTCTATAGTGACTCTTTGGCTGCGCTCAATGCACTGCCTGCAGGTCACAGCTCTCAGTCTCCGGATCAAAATTAAGAACGATATTTCCGCGCTCCAATTGATTTCTCACCTGCTGTACTTTCTGCTCCAGAGAGTATTCATGCGCCCCATAATCGGTACCTTCACGACTAATAAACTCTTCTATTATAGCTCTTAGCGTTTCGGCCTCTAATTCTTGATACGGTATATTCATAGTCTAGAGTCTGCGGGCCCGGGTTTGCGGAATACCCGCATGCAGTAACTGTTGAATCAGCAACAAGATACCCTATACCAATTCGACGATATTTAGCTCTTGCGAATCGGGTGCCGCCGTACGCAGTTCGCTAAAGGGAAAATTCTTCGTATCCGCCAACTGCGACAGAGACACATTGCCTATGCTGCGAAAGATAGTCTCTAATCTCCCCGGATGGGTCTTATCCCATTGCTGTAGCATTGCCTTGATGGCCTGCCTCTGCATATTGTCCTGAGTGCCGCAAAGATTGCAGGGAATAATAGGGAAGTTGCTGAGCTCGGCATAGCGCGCGATCTCCTTCTCTTTGCAATAAGCGAGTGGCCGTATCACGATATTTCGCTTGTCATCACTCAGTAGTTTTGGCGGCATTGCTTTCAACTTTCCACCGTAGAACATGTTCAAGAACAGTGTCTCAACAATATCGTCGCGGTGGTGCCCAAGCGCTATCTTGTTTGCACCAATAGACTGCGCATGGTTATACAAAATACCTCGTCGCAGGCGTGAACAAAGGCCACAGTATGTTTTACCCTCTTCCACCTTATCGGTAACGATGGAATAGGTATCTTTCTCAATTATCGTATAGTCCACGCCAAGTGCTTCAAGATAGGCGGGCAATACTTCTTCCGGGAAGTCTGGCTGCTTCTGATCTAAATTTACCGCATGAAGACGAAACTTGATGGGCGCATGCTTCTGCAAACTCAAAAGAATGTCTAACATCGCATAAGAGTCTTTCCCGCCGGAAAGACACACCATGACCAGGTCACCATCTTCGATCATATTGTAGTCGCCGATAGCTCGTCCGACGTCGCGCCGCAGATTTTTCCGCGAGCGATTGAGCAGAGAGTTCTTCCCCGCTCCTGCGCTTATTGAAACTGGTTCGCTCGACACCTCAGTAAACATGTTATCTAGACTCTCTCAATTACAGTGGCAATACCCTGCCCCAGCCCTATGCACATGGTAGCCAGGCCAAGCGTTGAATCCTGATCTTCCATGTTGTTTAGCAGAGTCGTCGTGATTCGAGTACCCGAACAGCCTAGCGGATGACCCAAGGCAATTGCGCCGCCTTTTAGGTTCACTTTTGACTCCACAACCTCGGTCAGCATGAGATCCTTAATCACTGGCAGAGATTGCGCCGCAAATGCTTCGTTGAGCTCCACACAATCTATATCGTCAATTGTCAGACCAGTCTTCTGCAAGGCTTTAAGCGAAGCCGGAACCGGGCCGTAACCCATTATCGAAGGATCTACACCGGCATAGGCCATCGACCTCACCCGCGCTCGAATCTTAAGGTTCAGAGACTGCGCCTTGTCAGCACTCATTATTAACATCGCCGACGCACCATCTGAAATTTGAGAAGACGTGCCTGCAGTGACCGTGCCGCTTACCGGATCGAATACGGGACGCAGTTGTGACAAGCCCTCAAGGTTGGTATCTGGGCGAATAGTCTCATCATCCTCCAGCAGGATCTTCATTCCCTGCGCATCGTGACCCTCGATCGGCACGATCTCATTCGAAAAACCACCCGCTATTCGCGCCTGCTCCGCCAGAGCGTGAGAGCGAACAGCAAAGGCATCCTGTTGTTCACGGCTAATACTGTGCATCTTCGATAATACTTCCGCCGTAACACCCATCATCCACGATGCCTTGGCAAAATGTTTCGATGCCTTGGGGTTTGGATCCACACCATGAATCATGCCCACATGCCCCATGTGCTCCACGCCACCAACGATGAATTGATCACCGTTGTTACTCTGTATCGCCATCGCGGCTGTGTGCAGCGCAGACATTGACGAACCACACAATCGATTCACCGTTTGCGCGCAGGTCGAATGTGGCAGTACTGAAATTAGCGCAGCGTTCCTCGCAATGTTCCAACCCTGCTCCAGAGTTTGATTTACACAACCCCAGATCACATCTTCAACGTCAGCTGGCAACGCTCCTTCGTTTCTCTCGAATAGTGCGTTTATCAATCTGGCCGACAATTCTTCCGCACGTATATTTCGGTAGGCACCGCCTTTTGATCTCGCCATAGGAGTTCGCACTCCATCTACGATAACGGCGTCTCTGGCATTTAACTTCATGTTTTCTCCTAACAACTTTTATGAGGCATCTTTGATGCCCGAAGATGTTGTACTACTAATAGGTTTGATTACTTATAAGCTTGTTAACTCATAGCCTCGACTATTTATAGAATGTCTCTTTGGATGCAGCCATTGCTCGCAATTTCTCAGTCGGATGATAGAGCTCTCCAAGGTCGGCGTATTTGTCCGCGATATCGCAAAATTGGCTGAGACCAAGACTATCGACATAGCGCAGCGCGCCACCTCTAAATGGGGGAAAGCCAATGCCAAGCACCAGCCCCATATCGGCCTCGATAGCCGTACTCACTATGCCGTCCTCGAGACAGCGTATTGTCTCCATAGACATAGCTACCATCATGCGCTCGATGATTTCCTGATCTTCGAATTGCTTCTGCGATGCCGCCATGGAAGCTGCCAATTCTTCAGTCGCCTTATTAGGCAGTTTCTTCGGCTTGCCTCGCTTATCGGCTTCATAGAGATAAAACCCGCTTCCCGACTTCTGCCCCAAATTTTTCTGCTCGAATAATTTGTCTATCACAGTATCGATGTCCAACTTCATTCGATCGAAGCCGTCTGCCATGACAGCCTGCGCATGTACCGCCGTATCCAAGCCGACCACATCCAGCAGGTAGGCAGGACCCATGGGCCAACCGAACCGCTCCATGGCCTTATCGATCTGCTTGTAGTTTGCGCCGTCGCTGATAAGTTTTGAGAAGGCACCGAAGTAAGGAAACAGGATGCGATTGACCAGAAAGCCGGGACAGTTGTTTACTACTATTGGCGTCTTGCCCATCTTCTTGGCGCAGGCAACCGTAGTCGCTATTGTTTCATCACTACTGCTTGCCCCTCTAATAACTTCCACCAGGGGCATGACCGGAACCGGGTTAAAGAAATGCATGCCGCAGAAGTTTTCTGGGCGTTTTAAGACCGTAGCCAATTCATCTACTGAAATCGTAGACGTGTTGGTGGCGATGATAGTGTCATCTGAAACTAGTGACTCCAACTCAGCCAGCACAGCCTGCTTAACCTTCGGATTCTCTACAACTGCCTCCACAACGATGTCGGCCTTGTCGATATCGTCATAACTGAGAGTAGCTTCGATGCCGGAAAGAATGCCGAACATTTTATTGGCATCCATACGCCCTTTCGCAACTTGTTTTTCCAGCTGCTTGCGGGCTTCTGCCATCCCCATGTCTAAACCTTCCTGAGCGATGTCCTTCATGATGATAGGCGTACCCTTCAAAGCGGACTGATAGGCGATTCCACCGCCCATGATCCCGGCACCGAGAACAGCCGCCTTGGAGATTGGCCTTGCTGCCGCCTGCTGCTTCTTTGCCAGACCGCCCAGAAATTGATCGTTCAAGAACATCTGCACGAGGTTTGCGGAAACTTCCGTACCCGCCAACTTAACGAAGCCTTTGTGCTCAACCTCCAGAGCTGCGGCGCGCTCCATACTCGCGGCCTTTTGCATGACCGAGACGGCCGTAATTGGGGCTGGATAATTCGGCCCAGCCGCCGCTACAACCATGCCCTTCGCCGTTTCGAAGGCAACATTCAATTCGATGGGAGTCAGTGTTAGCGGCGATGTTTTCTGTGTTCGCACCTTCTTATGGTCCAGCTTTCCCTCATTGCATTGCTCTACAATTTTTTCAGCCGCCGCTATTAACAACTCTTCGGAAACGATTGCATCCAGAGCGCCCTCAGCAAATGCCTGCTTAGCCTTTGTATGAGAACCACTACTAATCCACTGATTAGCATTATCAGCTCCTAGCAATCGAGGCGTTCGCACCGTGCCACCAAACCCTGGCAAGATACCCAGCTTGACCTCTGGAAAGCCCACGACCGCGTTTTCCGTAGCAACACGATAGTCAGTAGCGATCGCCACCTCGAACCCGCCACCCAAGGCAATACCGTTGATCGCAGTGACAGTCGGAAAAGGCAAGTCCTCCAGATCTGAGAAGATCTTATTGGCCTCCACAAGCCAGTTGTAAACGGCCTGCTCTCCTTCGACAAACTTCGAGGTGAATTCTGTAATATCGGCGCCCACGATGAACGTCGACTTTGCGCTTGACAAGATGAGCCCAGGCACGTCTGCAGTCTGCAGCGCCGCTACCGCCTGCTGCAATTCCCGCAGGGTCTCTTCGTTAAATTTATTGACTGATGAGCCTTCCAGGTCAAACACAAGGATGGCTATGCCTGAAGGCAATACATCGACGCTAAGCGCCTTGCCTGAGTAGATCATATTTAGCTCCAATTAGGATGAACCGCACGGTGGTGCGCAGCCGCCCATTATAGCCCCGCTAGAGTTATATAAGAAGCCACCTACTTTGCAGCAAATACTGGGTCAATTGAGTTATTATCACCTTATGTTCAGATGCTTAGAGAATTTTAGACACGCGAGAGCAGTCTTCAAGGCTGCCTTCTGCACCTTGTTCACAGCTTGCCTGCTGATGCTGAGCACGGCAGCACTGGCGGCTCAGGGCGCCGTTATCTTACTGTATCACCATGTAGCCGAAGACACCCCGCCCTCTACGACAATTTCGCCGGCAGACTTCGAGGCACATCTTAGCTATTTGAAAGACAACGGCTTCACCGTCGTTGGCCTGGATAAAGCAATTGATAGCCTGCGCTCGAATCAGGCGCTTCCTGAGAAATCCGTGGTAATTACCTTTGATGACGGCTACAGCTCTATCTATAGCGAGGCATTTCCCTTATTGCAGTCCTACGGCTATCCATTCACCCTGTTTCTGAGCACGGGGCCCATAGACAGCGGGCTGCGCAACTACATGAACTGGGATCAAATCAGGGAAATGAGCGATGCCGGCGTGATTATTGCCAACCACATGGTCGATCACCCTTATATGTTAGAGTCGCTGGATAGCGAATCGGATAGCGAGAGACTTGACAGGTTGCGCGCCGAACTCCTAGAGGCAGAGCAGCGCATCGAACAGGAAACCGGGCAATCCCACCGCTATCTAGCCTACCCTTACGGCGAGTACGATCCAGCAATCAAGTCGATCCTGCAAAAACTTAACTTTGTCGGACTTGCACAGAATTCGGGCGCAGTAGGTCCCGAGTCGGATTTTCTTGCTCTGCCTAGATTTCCACTTGCCAGCATCTATGCCAATCTGGACACGGCGCGTACCAAATTCGCCACGCTGCCCTTCCACGCCAATCAACTGCAACCAGATTCTCCCGTCACGACAAGCCGCAGTCCCTCGGTGACACTAAAGTTCGAGACTGGTGACTATAATCTCAGCCAGATCGGCTGCTTCGCCAATAGCAAGCCACTGGCTATGAATTGGATTGATAGGGAACAAGGCGTTGTCGAGCTCAAGCCCCACGAGAGTTTCACAGGCAGACGCTGGCGCTATATCTGCACCGCACCCGATCCGGGGTCGAGTCGCTACTATTGGTATTCCGTGCAGTGGATAAATCCGGATTGATTCTTTCACTTGTCAGCAGGGCTAATTGAGAAGGGTTTAGGCCTGGGTCTTAGTTTTCTAGCCAGCGCCGGTCTCTGCGCCGCAGATTATTCTGTTGAATAAGGGTCTGTACTTCGTCGATATAGTTCTCACCGCGCTGCGAATAGCGATCCAAGCCCTGGGCGAGCAACATTGGATCCAGATTTCGACCCAGACGTCTAAGCCTCGCTCTCTCCTCACGGAAGTCATCATAGAGGTGATGGGTGTTTATATTCAGAAAATACCCTTCGATGGCTGCCTCTATGGTATCGAAGCTCTTCACCTCATGAGTAGCACCTTCTATTCTTCTGTTGGGAATAATGCCGCAGCCTTCTTCGAAGCACCATTGGCCAAAAATATTATTCCCCTCTAGCGCAAAGCGCGAAGTGCCCCATGCCGACTCATTTGCGGCCTGGGCCAAGACCAGCGAAGCAGGAATAACATCTACCCTTATTAATAACTCGTTAATCAGTGCCCGGTCCGGCATGTTTTGGCTATCCACGTCATAGCTTATCGCTAAATCCAACACCCAATCCCGCTCGCGCCCGGTTAGCGTAATACCACTATCAACTATTTCCGCATACGTCAGCAGTTGCTGGCGCAACTCGCTTATTAGGCCATTCTCGTAGCGCACATAGTCTTGTAGGAAATCGAAGAACTGCAGTTTTTTCAGGTCGATATCGGCGATCGACGCGAAGTCTGGAAACACCACTATGGGCTCAAGAGTCTCCACGATTTCTGAGCGGCCATCATGGCTGGGGGCGAGCGTGGTCACGGCAACAGTAAGCCCGATAAG
>Ga0115555_1000580_pt1 | contig 25097 bp, 11 predicted proteins | sample COGITO_mtgs_1104_2_FD_87285 | JGI IMG/M metagenome (GOLD analysis project Ga0115555, IMG submission 87285) | Pelagic marine microbial communities from North Sea - COGITO_mtgs_110407 | ecosystem: Environmental > Aquatic > Marine > Epipelagic | place: Germany:Helgoland, sampling site Kabeltonne... | reverse complement strand
GGTAACGCTGCTGGTGTCAAAGTTGGTGAGATCTCCGTTGAAACTCTCGGCGTGACGGAACATGTAGCTCATATCGGTAACGCTAGAAACATCCCAATCCTCTACATAGAGGACGCACGTCTTGAAGATATCATTGCCATCACCGTCTCCCTTTCCGTTGAAAAGGTTTGCCATGTTCGTAACAGCGGAAACGTCCCAGTCCTTCATCGCTCCATGCTTGGCAACAACTGCGTCCCTCGCGTCTCCCCCGGTGCACCAATCAACTGCAGCTTGCTTTATGGTACTGTCAGTATGCGGTTCGCTCCCGACCGACACGGAGCCCCTGAGGTTCGATAGCTGCCCCCCCATGTGCTCCAACAAGTCGAAAGCAGAATGCAAAAATGAAAATTTCATTGTCAGTCGGTGTCCTGCAAGGGTGTTAGTTAAAGTTTCTTAAGGGACAAACCAGGGGAGGTTGTGTGTCGGGTAAAAGCGATAGGGTCTGCGACACCAAACACCAATGTCAAGATGGTACTCTTCGACCCACAAGTCGATAAAATAACCTCCAGAATCCTCCCATCCCAGCAACCCACTCTCAACAACAAGCCTAACTTTCGCGCGTGGCCTTCCCTCTAAATCCACACCATTTGGTCAAGTGGATACGACAATGTACGGTAGTGGATTTACAATTACCTTGTGAATAGGGTTGGCCGTTTAGCTTTTCTTTCTCGTTGTAAGCTGAATTATTTGGGGAAGTTGAGGGATAATTTTTTTCTTCGACGGATCTTCTCAATTTCAATTGGACAATTTATCATTTTTCCTTGTTTTATAATATACTAGCAATGAAATCAAAGTAAACCAGGCTCTTTCCATTTTTTTTTTCTTAGTTCCTTCCTCCAGTGTGTGTGTGTGTACGTCGTGGAGATCATGCATGCATGATCGTCCCCGTTTTGGCTTGGCTATTTAAACAGTCCGGTCGCGGGTCGTGGGTCGCGGGTCGCTGGTCGCGGGTCGCGGGTCGCTGGTCGCGGGTCGCGGGTCGCGTATTTGCGTTTTTTTTTTATTCGATTGTGTTTGCTAAGTACGTGGGTACGTGCTTGAAGAGGTCCTGCCGGGGAAGGTTCATTGTGGTAGCCAATTGGGACGCAAAGTGGAGTGTATTTGCCACTGCCTTGGGGAGCTCTGTTAGCCCTGAGTTGCCGCTACTCGGGGCGAGTACACCATGGACGGTACTTCGAACGAACTGTCCTAGATATGCGACAACGCTGCTAGCATATGAAGGGTGAAATTGCTTCAACAAGGTGGCCATCCCTGCCACCAGTGGCCAACCATCGAGGGGTGAATTTTTTACTCTGACCAAGGCACCAAAATCTTTGTCATACTGCAGCTTTGGTACGTAGCTGACTACAAACAGTAGCAGGAGGACAGGCAAACCCTCCAGTGGATCGGAGGTGATGTATATTTTGGACATGCAATCAGAGGAGCCGCTTGTATCAAGCAATTCTGATAACTTGCTTAGGAGGGGGTTACTGTCAGTTGGCATTGGTTTGCTCGGATCCCTGTAGTGCTCTTTGATATCGCACATGAGACCCTCGTCGAGCGTCGAGACAGCCTGAAATAGCAGATTGGCGTCCAGACGGCTTCGGAACTGGAGTTCGGTGCCTATCATCTTTTTCAAAAGCTGCGCCTGGCCGATCCTGCGCTGACAAGTCAGCAATGGCAACATCAGCTTCTCGGTTTTCTTGACAGCAACCGTATACAAGCGCGCGGCATCGCCTGGAATTTTGCCTTCAGGGAATAGGCCATCCCGTATCTGCTCCAACAGCACGGCATAATTCTTGATCGCGCTGCGATAGAACTTTAAGAACTGTTGCAGCTCGTAGACGATGCGGAAGCTGAGCAGTCGGTCCAAACCTGCCAAGCCGCTTATGCCGACGCACTTGCGAAGCAGAGCAAATGTACCGATTCCGCAGACTTCCTGTCCGTCCGAGGTAAACCAGCCACCGCATTCCGGCGAGTAAATAGTCGACTGCGGCTCGGTCATTCTCAGCAGACACGCCAGCACTCGCCCCATGAAGTTGACGCAGGTTGGCTCGTCTTTAGTGGGCAAGAAGCGAGGGATCGGGATCGCCCTCGACTGATACCTGCTCTGGCCATCAAAGATTTTCTTCTGTAAATATTTGTTCGTCTCTGCCTCGACGTTGTAGCACATTATGCGGCTGAGTTCCTCCTGCCAAATTTTAAGCCCGGCCAGATCGACGTAGTCCTGGACGTACTCAATCGCTCTCCGGAACCCCCCGATGCGTGCCGCTAAGATCCCGAATGCTTTGTTGGCAGCGTGGTGAGACGCGAGCGGTGCGTTGTCGGTCTTTGTGAATTTCAGGGTCGTGTGCATCGCTATACTAATCTGCCTCACAATCTCCCGCCTCAATCCATCTTCGAGAATTGCCCGGGGGTCAATTTGAATGACCCCCAACAATGTCTTCTCCATTGCCAATATTCCCTCCGTGAAGATCGAAACTTGGTGGGTTGCATTGGCAAGGGCATACCGCTCTTCCAGCTGAGAGTAATTCTTGCACTGGTCGATCTCGATTTTCGTCGGAAGCTGCTGCAGCTTCCTCTCCTTAATATCCACAATTTGGGTCAGAATCTTGAACACGGAGATGGGAATGACATCCATGACCCTCCTGACGAAATTCACCAATTCCGTGGAGTAGTACTCGGCGACAGAGACGGTATCGGGACTGTTGCACTGCATGATGCGCAAAATCGGAACGTCCAAGATTGACGCCAGCTTCAAAAATAGTGCTCGGAGCAAAACAACAGTCCCGGGATCCTTCTTTACCTTCTCGTGGATCGTCGGGATGAAGTCCTCGATGACCTCCCACCCGTAGCTCATGTCCGTGATCGATTCCATGTTCGAAAGTACTTCGCTCTTAATGTTCACCGCCCGCACCATCTGAATAAGTAAATCACGGGTGTCTTTCAGAAATGCCTTGATCTGCATGTTGGTATCAATGACGTCGAACTGCTCCACATCTTCCAAGGCCTTGATGCAGTGCTGAATCTTGCGCCCGGTAATTGTTGCGTGCTCTTCTTCGTAGCTCAGCGACTCGACCTCGTTTGCCATCCCCGCGAACCATTCAATTAGCTTGTCATTCCGTTTCACCCTCGTCAGCGCCTTCTCTCCCGTAAAGTACTCGCTCAGCTCCTTCATCCTCTCGTGGGCGGAGCTCTTGCACCCTTCCCACTTTGCAGCCTTGGTGTCTAGCAGCCGTCGAAATGTGGCTTTGAGTTTCATCTCGAGCTGCGAACTCTTCAGCAGCAAGCTCATGACGTCGGTCGGCAGAACAGCAGGAGAGCCTCTCGTGGCCTCCTCCTTGCAAACAATCTCGTAGAATTTTCGCTCACGGGTCCTCCGGTGCATCATTCGCCATCGAACGGCTACGTTACACTCTCGCAAACACTTCAGCAGAGCTGATGTATTATCAAGCACATATTGATCCGTGAGAAGACCCTCCAAAAGAAAGTTTTTCAACGATACCATGCAACTCCGGAACATGTCGGCGTTGCTGATGTGTAGCTTTTGGACGACGCTGGGAGTTAAAATATTCGCCAGCGCGGCCGATGCGGCTGAAAAATTTGACCACTCCTTGGATATATCGATCACATGGCCCATGTAGACGCTGATGATCCAATTGTCACCGAAATGTTTATCGACAATTTCACGCATGCCACCTTCGTCATTGTGGAGCATGTTGGTATCAAAGAAGAGAGTCACGTAGAGCATGCCCGCTTGCGTGGCGAGGCGGGTGGACCGATGCTCGGGCGATGGAAAAGCCGGCGACATGAGATAAATGTCATCGTTCAACAAACGACCTATAACATTGATGACCAGCTCGCGAGGGAGCGGAAACCTACACCAGAGAAAAAGCGATAAGCGATTTGGGAAGGTTCCAAATGCATTCTGGTTAGCTCCCGTCATGAAAATGCGATATTGAAGGATTATACCCTCCCTCTCTTCTCCTGCCTGCCTGCCTTCCCGCGCACGTGTGTGCGTAAACTAATGTCGGGCGGGCGATACATACTACGACACTAACTCCTTCGCTTATCTCGATCTCACTCACTCACCTCGAGAAGAGCTTGTCCTCGTAACGCTTGGGCTTGGCGTTGGGGTTCTTCTTGGTCGGAACAATGTTGGGGTTGTAGGAAGTCGACTTGCAAAGTTTGCACACTTCGTCGATGTAGGTTAGGTTGCCCTGGCCGCCGCAGTACCTATAAAAGGCGATTATCATCTTCTCCCGAATCGGCCCAGGAATGTGCTTCTCTAGCATGATCAGCATTATCCCATACAAATACACTCCCTCGCACATCAACTGTTTGCCGTCAACATCCAGAAGCACGTTATCCAGACTGTACTGAATGTAATAACCTTCTTGCAGATCGGAAACAAACTTCAATAAGTCGGCTTGGTAGACGTAAATTGACTCAAACAGAGTATAGTAGCGCTGCAAAATATCAATGTGGTTCTCCTGAAAGTCTGTCTCGACCTCCAATAGACCCTCTGTGTCGTTGATTCGTTTCTCGTAGTCCTCGGGGTGCTTGAGATAGTGGAAGTCGAAGAGCAGGTCCTTGTAGCCGTTTGATTCACTCTCACTTCCTGGAAACCCGGCGGCGGCATCCTCCCCTGTGCCGTCCAAGTGGGAGGTACGTGGGGGGAGGGGACAGGAGGGGTCAAGAAATGCTTCAGGTATATTGGTAGATAGGCGGAGGAGCTCTGCTATAATACTGCTCCCTCGGCTGACAATTCTGAGCAGAGTTCCTCCGCAGAGGTTGTCTTCGGAGAGGAAGTCATCCATAGTGTGGATCTTGCAGGGAGGACTTGGGGGATTGTGTGACAATCAGGTAAAACAAAATATCGGCCAGGGAAAGGTACCCTACGACTTATCAGGGTCGAGGTGTCACTCTTAAATTGCAGTTTTTAGTCCAGATGCCACCCCAGCAAATCAGCCTCCTCTCCCGGCCGGGGGAACTCTCAAACTCCAAACTCCCCGGACCCCGGACGTCCGGACGTACGGACGTACAAATCTGATCTAATCTGATTTCTCCCAAGTTTTTAATGAAAGGAACCTAAAAGGGCCAGAATATAGGTTTAAGAGGCGCAGTAGCTCGCAAGACGTATCAGGACATCAAAGGGGGGAGCCTCTCTCACGGTTACTTTCCAGGCCATCTCAAACTCTCTTAGACTTCGTAACCCCCTCAAAACCTCTCAACCCCCAACTCTCTCACGGTTACTTTCCGGGCCATCTCAAACTCGCATAGACTTCGTAGCCCCCTCAAACCTCTCAAACCCCAACAAAATGGGTAGTGGAGCATCAGCACAGCACTCGGACCACCCGTCATTCGATGCATTACGCGCTGAAAGTAATCGATCTGCCGACGCACAGGACATTACAAATCTTGAAGAAGCAAAGATAATAATTGCCAACTTCAGGGGATGGGGCAGAGAATGGATGGAGAAGCATGATGAAGAAATTGCTGAACGCGCCAAGATCGCCAGGCAACCAGTTACGCAATACAGCTTCCGTGGAAAATCGCTGAAATCGTCCATCAAGATGTCACTACATTTTGTTGACGATCTCCTAGCTCGAGGCTATAATGATTTGAGTAACACTGAGCTTGAGGACGGATTTCAGTGCCTAAAGTCGACACTGTCCTCACCGATGCTGGGCGTTATGATGGCCCGACACGGAGCGCAGGAAGACTTGCAAAAAAAACTAGATACTGAAGACGACGATGTCAACGACTTTATTGCTGGACACTATGCAAGTGATGGGATTCATGATGTGTCCCTCGTCCAGCGCAAAGTCAAGGCAAAGTTCAACAATGCCATGAAAAAATTGAAGGTCAATATCATGGTCAAGAGTATGATGGGGCACATGTCGCCAAAATCGGCGGCGAGACAGCGGACGAGCAGCTTCTTTGCCGAAGGATCCACCCACCTGAAGCTGGTCCACACAAGCCAGGAGAAGGATGAGTTGGAGCAAATTCTCCGAGGCGTAGGTAATTGGAGCTTCGACGTTTGGGATTTGGTTCAGTTGACAAACGATCAGCCGTTGCTCGTCATGGGAATGGAGTTGATCAAGAGGTGGAACATCGATGTGGACCTCCATCTGAAAGATGGTGATATTTCCACCTTCTTCCGGGAGATAGAGAATGGGTATTTAGATAACCCGTACCACAACAATGTGCACGGGGCCGACGTGATGTACACGGTGCATTGTTTCATGGAGAGTAGCAAACGAATGCACGAGGAACTCTCGAGCAAAGATGTGCTGGCAGCTTTGGTGGCAGCGGCAGCCCATGACTTCCGGCATGATGGGGTGAACAATGCTTTTCACGTGAATGTTGGAAGCGAACTCGCGACTCTTTACAATGACCGATCCGTTCTTGAAAACATGCATGCCGCCGAGCTGTTCAAGCTTTGTAAGGAGGACAAGTTCAACATCTTCAAAACCTTAGGTCAAGAAGATTTCAAGGACGCTCGCAAGATCGTTACCATGGCAATCCTTGGCACGGATATGACCAAACATTTCAACCACATCGCGGACTTCCAGAGCCGGCTCCAAGCGGAGGGAGATTTTGCGGAAGGCGCGGACATTCCAGATAAGCAACGAATAGACAAATATCACATGATTGAGATGGCGTTGCACTGCGCTGACATCAGTAATCCTGCCAAGCCTATAGCTGTCTACCAGAAGTGGGTGCTGGTGGTTATGAATGAATTTTTCGCTCAGGGGGATAGAGAACGAGACCTTGGCATGCCAATATCGCCAATGTTCGACCGTCACAACACTATGGTCAGCAAAACGCAAGGTGGATTCATCGACTTTATTATCAAACCAATTTACAAAGTATGGGGAGAATTCATTCCCGAGCTCAAGGAGCAATTCGACAGCAACCTGGAGGTCGGTCGGTCTTTCGACTGGGACACCTTCTATGCAGAGAAGAAGGACACAGCCAATTTATTAAAGAAGGTAAAGCAAATGATCACGGTTAAAGAGGAGGGAGGCGAGGGTGTGGAGGGGCTCAGCGCTACTCGTGCTGCGAGTGTCGACGTCGAGGGGGAAGAAGAACTCGACGAAGCTGAGCGTGAGCTTCTGAAACAAGAACTGATCAAGGTGAAAGAGAAGCAAGGTGGGGAGCAGAGGGTTGAGGAGCAATGATTGCTCCAGCTAGTTTTTTTAATTGAAGTTAAGTGCATGGCCCCATTTACTTGCCCATTTAATGGCTCATCTTTATTGGTATTATCTTAATCTATTAAAATTAATTTGTTGGTCTCATACTTTTGCAATCGGAGAGTTGAGGTCCCCAACACCTTCGTTGACTTCAGTTTCATCAAAGTCGTCCTCAAATTCTTCTTCCTCGTTGACGGGTATATTTTTTGCCCGTTCTTGTTCATTCGGTGGAGCTGCGTTTGATTTCTTTGGACTGGGCGAATTCAGGTCGCTGAAACTTTCATTTGTCACAGCGTCTTCAAAGTCGTCAGCAAACTCTTCTTCGTGAGTCAGTGGATCGGCAGTCTTCGTTGGCAGTGGTATCTTAGTTAATACCTGCTGCGGCGTCGACCGTGGGTCAACTTTAGTCGATTCAGTAGGCTGTGTCCCTGCAATCTTTGAATCCTCCCCGTCCACAGCTACCGTCATCTCCTCCATTCGCAGCCTCTGGGCCTCGGCTGCTCTCTTGGGATCGAAATTGCTTTTTCCCTCCATTCTCTTGTCCTTGACGTCGTTGTCAATCTTATTCTGTTTCGCTTTTTTAAGCTTCTCCGCTTCTCTCTCGGCCGCCTTCTTGGGGTCAAAAGCATTCTTCCCCCCTTTATTAATATCCCCATGCACGATGCTCGTCCTGTCCTGTACAATTACAGGTCCTTTCCCCGCCTCTTTTCGCTCCCTCTCCGCCTCTTTCCTCTTCTTCGCAATTTCCACCTGTCTTAAGCGCTCTTTTTCTCTCTCGGCCTCCTCTGCCTCCTCTTTCGCCACCTGTAATCTAAGCCGCTCCCTTTTCAACTCTCTCTCCTCCTCCGCTTTCCTCTCCCTCTCCTTTTCCTCCTCCTCTTCCTCTCTCCTCTTCTCCTCCTCCGCCTTCTTTGCTTCTTCTTCCCTCTTCTTTTTCCTTGCTAGAGCCCTTGCCTCCTTTTCTGCTTTCACACGCTGCTGAAGTCGAACTTTCGCCAATGTCCTTGCCTTCTTCCTTCCCATTCCCCCTCTCACGACCCTCTGGATTCGACCCGCCGATATCTCCCTTCTCTCTTGAGCCATCTTCAGGACGATTCGGAGGGCTGTCTTTGTCCTTGTCAAACTTTGAATTTTGCACGCTGCGTCGAACTTGATTTGTTCGGTCCTCTTCTTTTCTTCCTCGATTAGCTTCATCTGCTCCAAGAACAGTACTCGAGCGTCCCTCAGTTTTCTGCCCCTCTTACCCCTCACGATTTTTTGAATTTGCACTGCTTTCGAGCTGTTGTATGCAAGCAGCGCTTTCGCAAATCTACGCCTCCCAACGTCCCCTCTCCACACCCTCTGAACCGCCTGTGCTGCAACATTTCCCCTATTCGCTATTTCCCTATGCCTCTCGCGAACATACATTCCGTTCAAAATCCTTCCCCTCGCGACTTTTTGTATTAACACGCTGCATTTTCTCAGCTTCGCCTCCATTACCCTGGCCTTCTCTAAAGAATATATTTTCTTTCCGAGTTTTGCCCTCCACCTACTTTGAAAAAATAGAACGACCAAACCCATCTTCCTGTTGTCCTCTCGAATCTGGTTAACCCTTTGTAGACCCCTTCTTCGGTGAAAATGACTCTGTAGCAATGTTGCCCCTTTCTTGACGCGCTCCTTCTTGGCCAATTTCTCTTCCAGTATGGCAATCCTTTGTTCCTCTCTTTTCCTCATCACAATTGCCTCCTTCTTTCTCTTGGCCTTCTTCTCCAATTTCTGCTGCTTCTGTTTTTTAGTGTGCGCATCCATGCTGCAATTTTCGTAGAATCTCCCATCAAGGTGGGTACTAAACTTGTTACTGTGCCTATAGGATTCATTCAGAGTATTGAGTCGACGAGCTGCTGAGTCAAAATCTCCTTTGAAGTTTGTGCGTTTCCCCACACGGCTATTCTCTCGGACTCTCAAAGTATTTAGCCCGCCAGATGATGAAGATTGTTGCATATTCCCCGGCAATTGCTTAAAATCCCAAGCACCGCCATCTAACATGGCTTGGATTGAGGCTGTCACTTAATTGTGCAATGTTTTAATTGATCCTCGGCCTTCCAAATAGTGGTGAGAATGTAGTTATGTCAATTTACGTCAATTCAAAACAAGATAAGATGCTCTAATTTAAAAAGTACAGAAAATTTGGCCGTTTGTTCCGAGACCCGGTCTACAACATAAAAAGCTCACGAGCTCCTCCATGGTTGCAGTTACCGCCCCGAAAAATCGTCAAATCCTTGGAAAGAGCCACAGTGTTCCTGTGATAATGGCAAATAACCAAGAGGTAAGTCTAATCACCTTAATTACTCTTCAACACCAGCCCAGGATTGTTTGCAAGCCAACTACCCCATGCAATAGTTAGTTACCACGCAACATTTATCTCACCGTTGCCTCTACGCGATGATCTCTCACTTAGATCCCTAAAATGCGGAAAATGACTGAGCAAGATCAGGGTTGCTTTATGCTTGTGAGTGAGAATGTTCACCCTGACTTGCGCCTTGCCTTCCCCTCTTCCTGCAAGATTCTTGCTGGCACCGTTGCTTGGCTCGTTAATAAGTTGACATCCGCAGTCTCGATAGAGCACGGATTGAAAGACATTTTCGGTGAGACTGAGATGATGGACCATGCTGTGAACAATGTATCAACAATTGGTCCCCAGGTAGTAGAAACAGGCAAATATCCCGGAAATTTGTACGCGCTTATTCCCTACGTGCCCGTATCTGACAGAGTTGTTCAGTGGCAAATTACTGTCTGCGTTGAATATGTCATTACCGAGCTCCTTGCGATTGCCGGGGCTATTGCCAATAAGCTTCAGGACCAGCCGCAATACAAGAGTGATGCGAGGGTGAACTACGAGGACTTCCCCCAGATAAGGCCAAGTGACCTGAAAACGGCAGTTCGGGAGGACGGTGACTTGAAGAATGCCTTGGGCGCCCTCTTCAAGGTTTGAGAGCAGAGAAACCTAAATGATGCACTAATAGAAAGCAGGAGAAACTGTATAAAACTATTGTTTGTGAAGACCAACAAGGCAAATCAATTCCGTCTTCTCCCCAAAACCAAAACTTCAATTTAGCTATTCTTACATTACTCTTGTAGTGTTGTCCTCGAGATAGACGACGTATAGGGGATCCAAATTACGGCCTTGGCGGCAAATCGGTGCTATTCTCGAAGCGAAATTTATCCCTTGCCTTATCATTTCTGAGCTTGCTGGCATTCATGTTCTCTCCCTTCATGTTATGAGCTATGACGTTGATCTTGCTTATCTTGCTAGTACCAAGGCTCTTCTCCAAATGAGGATCCAGCCTACTGTCCAGCTTACTCGCAACTCCTTGGGGGGGCTGGAAACCTGGATGCCTGGTCACAACATCGTAAATCCACTGGACCTCATCCGTCATGATGATTAACCTCCCCTTCTCGCTCTTACCGTACTCCTGCGGAGCGTACGTGATCCCCAGTTGGGTCCCATCAGTCCCATAACCGCCCAGCACACCACCGCTCGGCTCAATGCTGAGCGTATTAGCGCTGTCGACAGTGAAGAATGCCTGGAACTCAGCGGGCTCCTGAGTCCTGTTCGTCAACTTGAAGACGACCTTGCTGACCGTCATGATTGCTGCCTCGATCTCAATCTCCTGTTCGGGCTCCGCATCGGTTGCGTCTACCCTGATTGGGAACTTCCACCTTCCTCCGGTGCTCTTTCGTGTAATCACTAACTCACTGCTACATGTGAATGGGCGCAAAGGCTCGAACAAAATCTTGAATCCGAGGTAATCGTCGACTCCATTGAGCGTCAACTTGCTTCCGATGACCTTTGTGGTGGACTCCATGAGCCTTCTCTGGTACTCGGTAGCGCTGCTCCACTCCAACTCGAAACCAAACTCCTCGTTTTCTCCCAGGGCCTCCTCGCTGAGCCCATAAAGCACCAATTCAACATCCTCTCTCAAGGGTGTTTTGGCAGGCGTTGACAAGACGATGGTCCTTCCCGGAGGACTCTCTGCCAAACCCCTGATCGGATACAGCCAGGTTAGCTTCCTCTGACCAAGCTCTCCCCTGACCTCGACCTGCGCATGCTTCTCTTCTATCGTATCCGGGGCGAAAGAAATCGGAATCTGAATGCTCGTTAACGGCGCCATGACAATCTCCCGAGTTTTCTTAGGCAACAACTTGAAGGTCTCTTGGCCGATCAAAGCAGACTTCTCGCTCCCGCCGCTTGCAAAACTATCCTGCGAAGGACTACCGGGGATGTTCTTTCCAATGGCTCCGCTTGTTACAGCGCCATTATTCTCGTCGACCTCTCCTCCTTCATCTACGTGCAGAATCAAATCAACAGTCAACACTGCGTTGAATGGGTTCTTGAACTTGAAAGGGTAGCTGGTCTGGTCATTCACGACCGCTGTGGGATAGTGCTCCTCCATCACTCCCGGGAGCTCCCCCCTCCCGCTGCAGTAGTACACATAGTCCCCAATCTCCGGATGTGTCACCTCGACCTTGGTCGTCTCGTCTTCACCCAACGAACTCGGGGTGTAAACGATGTCAAATGTTGTCTCGCCATAGGGCTTCAGTATGATCCCGGCAGGTTCGACAGCAAAGTTCCGCTTATTCATGACACTACTGCCCATCTTGATCTCCTTCCCCAGCGGATTCTGGATGGTAATAGACTTCCTCGTTTTACCCCCGACAGGAGCAGACAATCTCTCCAGTTTCTCGGGGGGAGCGCTGATTGCACTAAGCTCCAGCTTGTACCAAAACTCTCCCGCCTGCGGGTTTGTGAAAGCTACAGTTCCCTGGTGTTTCCTCGCGACCAAAGGGCTGTAGAAAAGCTCGTAGCTGCTCGTGCTGTTGGGCTGTAACGTGAAAGTAGGATCGCCAATCAGTCCCTCCCCGTCTAACCTGACAGCAAATACGATCGACGACTCGGTCGGATTTGATAGAGAGATGGTCGCTGCGGCTGCAGTCCGACAGACAGCTTCGATCGAGATGGAAGCTTCCTCAGCCGGGGCACTCACGGTGATTTCACAGGTGTACCAGAAGTACTGACCGCTGGCCTCGTTCTTGAAGGTGATCTGTCCCGTGAAGTTTCCGCTCGCTTGGGGTGCTATCTTCAACTTGTAGACATTGTTTCCACCGTCACAATCGATAGTTGGTGGTCCGCTGACGTATGGAAGGTCGCTTTCTACCGAAAACTTGCCGTTCCCAGGAACAGCAAACTCCTGTTCCAGCACTTCCCTCGCCTTCATGGGGATCTGAAAGTGACCATCCGCCAAAGGTTCATCCCCCCGTCCCGTCAGTGTGAAGGCGAACGAGTTCCCAACCTTGGCATTCTTCATTGTAAGCGTTCCTTCCTCCTCACAGATCCACTGGGGTTTGAAGGTCAGTGGATAGTTTGCGGTACTGTTGGCAGGCACCTTGAAACTATTGCTCCCGCTGAAACTTCTGCTCCCCGCGATTGCGCAGTTCAGAGTCCAGTCCTCGCTTCCGTTGTTTTGGATAGGAATTTCTTGCACAACGACCTGTCGAGCGGGAGCAACAAAGGTCAGGTTTGTTTCCTTGGGCTTTGTCGTCACAGAGCTGTTAATCTTGAAGATTCGGACATCACACTCCCCGCTGAATGGCATCAGCGTAATTGTCAACGGATAGGCGCCCGCTTCCTTAGGGAAGAAGTTGATCATCAAAAAATTGCTCAAAGGCTTATCGCCTTCACAATCTTCCAGGATGACGTTCTTCGGTAAATTAGGCAGCTTTTTCTTCTTCTCAACCTCGCCACCGCCTTCTTCCTTTTTCTCCTCCCCACCGCCACCCGTCCCTGGCGCGATCGCGACGATCTCGTTCCCCCTCATGATAACATCTGGGATTGCCTGATAAAAGGGGCTGTCGAACATGCACCTGTATCGGAGCAACCCATTGGGGGCTCCTTCAGGAGCGTGCGGGGCAACGTACGACAGTAAAATATTCCTGCACCTCGTTCTCATGGCTGACGGGAGCCTGTCCAGCGCAATGCTGGCGGCTTTGTCTAATTGCCCATTTCGCTGGGGCAGCCGGAGAATCTTCTCGTTCTCCTCCTCCTCGGCCGTGACATCCATTTCCAACTCGGCAGATGGCTTGGGCAGCCCGCAATTCAAGACGACCTCGTAGGCAAACTGACCGACTTTCTCGTCAAGAAAGATTACGTAGGCTCTGTACGTCCCTGGAACAAATGCCAAGACCTGAACTGTGATCTTGTTCTCGTCACCAGGGTTCATCTTGAGCTTGGTACTCTCTACGTGAAAAGGACTCCCCAAAATCTTCAGACACTTCTCCCTGTCTTCTATATCCTGTGCAATGGCCTCAGCGTCATCTTTCTTGTCTCCGCCAACTCCTCTCAAGCTGCTTGCTGCAGTCCCAACTCTCTTTTTACTTTTCTGCCTGGCAAGCGCAGACCCGAAGATCTGGGAAGGTAGAGGCATACTAATTCCACTGCTCTTGCTCATCCCCGGGGGGACAAGCAAATAAGGTGCAATTAGTTCCTGCTGCAGCTCGGTCAGCAGCACGCAGCTTTGCTCGTACGGATTCTTCACAATAATTTCTACAGAAGTAGGCTCGTAACACCTCGCCTCAACGTTGTAGGTATCAGTCGCCTTCAACTTTGTCACGGTGCTTTTGAGAAGGAAAACAAGATTGCTCGCCATCGGCCCGCTGTCTCTCTGGGCCCAAAATGTTATTCTTGCAGTCACGGGCTTGCTGAATCTAGGCGTTGCGGTGACGATGAACTGCGTGACCGACTTTGGGTCCAGACTGACCGAATCAGACTCCATGCTGAAGTCGCTGTTCCCCTCCAATGTAACAGCATACGTCACCGGCTTGTTTGACGGATTCGTCAGAGCAATGCTCTTCTTCTGGCTATCCCCCAGCACGCAGTTAAAGTCGATCGTCGTCTTGGGAATCAGCTGCGGCAGTGCTTGGTATAGATTCAACATGAACAAGACAGTCTGCCTGGTAGTCGGATTCAGCAAGTTCTCCATGGTCGCCCCCATCTCGATCCTGCACTTCTTCAGAACATCGACAACGATCTTCATGTTCGCAGTTCGAACCTCGCTCTTCTGTAGTTTTTCCACTTCATTGCACTTCACGAAGTCGGATAGCAAACCCCCCTCTTCCGTCAAAAATGGCAAGTGGTTCGCCAACAAGCTGCAGTAAACGCTTCCATCAGCAAAGTCACTGTCAAAGTTAATGATTCGCTTTTTCATCCCGCCGCCAAGATTCTTGTTCACGTGATAGCCGACCCATTTTAATAACGTGCACTCTCCGAGGGAGTAAATGTTGCTCCCTTCCAGTTCGCTGTCAATCGTCTTGCCTCCGTCTTTTCCCTTCTTGGTCGCCGGCAACAACACCCCGGGCAATTTGCTCAGACCAGCGGGGGTGACACGCCCTAACATAAACACACGAATTGCCTGGAACATCAGGCACGCCCAAGACTCTTTGGCAGTCGTGGCGTGCTTGCTCTCCCATGCCAGCTTACTCTGCTTTAACTGAGCTGCGGTCACCCTAGTGGGACCACTGATCGCCTCAGCTTCTCGGGCAGCGACAAACTGACTACGCTGCAAAAAGTTCTCCGCCTTGACCCCTGGCAAGAGCGCCCCATGGCTCTTCATGAAAACCAACAGCTCCTTGTATTGGCCCAATAGCTGGCCCAGCTGGTCGCCCTTAACGCTGGTGAGCTTTCTGATCTTCCCAGGGATCTTCTTGCCACACATAAACTCGATGGCATCGATTCCAGCTTTCCCGTCAGTGTCCAAAAAGTCGCCAGGAAAGTTAGCAATAGGGTTCAACATTACGTTGCAGTTCAGCCAGAACTTCAGCGAATCGACCTCTTCGCTAGGAAGCAAGTAGGCAGGCTCTTCAATGTTTACTCCTGCCTGCTCCCCTGCCTCCGTCTGTTCAAGCAAAGAGGACACGGTCAATGGAGGGATCTTGGGCTCCTTCTTCTTAGAGGCCGCTGCTGCCTCGGCCTCTTTCTGCTGTTGGCTGCCCCGCCTGTTGCTTTTGCTCTTGGCATTGCTCTGGGGTATCTGTCCACCGGCTTTCGCCAGCTCGTTCATTTCAATCTCGCTCTGGCGCCTCTTGCGAGCGCGGTCTACCTCTTTCCGCTTGTGCTCGAACTGCTGCATGGCCAAAACCTGCTTTTTGTCGTAGTAGCACACTGGGTTCGCTTCCATGGCAAAGTACCTATAGTTATCCGCGTAGGTCTGCAGAAAGCTGTAATTGGTGAAGATGCTGTTATCGCTGCACCCGGTTACTTTGATGCTGTAGCAACTGCCATCGGCATCGAAGAAATCGATTTTTGTGTGGAGACTTATAGCTTTTTCGCTCTTGAAAGACACAATGACGGGAATCTTGTCCGTTCCCAGTCCTATGCTCTTGCCCTTCGGGAACTCGACCTCCACAGGAACCTGGCAATTAATCGGTAGCTTGTGGGTAAGATCTAAGCTATCGTAGCCATCGTTGGCCACATGGAACAGGGCGCGAGACTCGACGTTGAGCGGGACTGCCGGCAGCAGGATTTCTTGGCAATCGAACACGATGCGTGGATATACACCGCTCCCGTTCAAAGACAGAACAAGATAAGGCCGCGAGGTGTCCTCCTGGTTCTGCAGATAGCAGGGCAACTCGGCCTCATAGTCAACATCTTCCTGGGGACTAAACGTGACACGCAAGGTCACCACCTCGCCGGGACTCAGTGTTCCCCGCTTAGGACTCACGAACCAAATGCTTGTCGATGTAATATTCCCTCCGACACCGGTAGAAACGGGCCTCGTAGAAGAATCGTCAATCTCCCAGGCCAGGCCCTCCTGGCTGTCGTTCGTAAAGGTTAACTCGCTCGTGTAGGGCATGCGGCGGCTTGGGTCGCGCTGCACCACTCTGTCTTCGAAGTCTACGTTGGTCGTGCTCATCAATAGCTTGGGCTTTAACCCGGTTGCTGTGACCTGCCTCCGTAGACTGACATCACTTTGAATGCCCTGAAAATTGAGTGGCAGGCCGAAGTCGTGGCTGTTGGCGGACGTAGGTTTGTACATTAGCTCAATCTCGAAAACACTATTGCTATCGATCGTGATCTTCCAGAGGTGGCAATCTTCGTCGTCCTTTCCGCTCTTGTATACTGGGTCGAGTGAGTTGATAGTTGTGCTGGCGGTTCCGTCAGGCGCAAACTGCCCTGCCATCGAGGTCATTATTTTCTTCTTAGGCTCCTGGAGACTGAAGTTTGGATATTTGCTCATGTCCATGGTGAGGCACCCAGCAATGTCGCCCTCGTTCTTAAGCGTCAGGGGGAGCCGAATGTTGCCACCGATGACGACCTTGCCGAAATCAAAATTACTCTGCTCAAGCGTGACGTTCGGGACGACAGCCTCCGCATTTATGGCACAGCGAAGTATCTTCCCTCCCCGAACCATAACACTAAAACCGATATCAGTATACTTGCGTGGCATGGGTGGTTTTATGGTCAACGTAAATTCTTGGAGAGCTCCAACAGGTATACGGACCTTCTCAGGCTTGCAGCTGATCCCTGAGCCGTCAGGAAAGCTGTCCGCGAATACTACCGCTGGATTCTTGCCTGTGTTCTTCAATTTTACCACGTGAGTCGACTCAATTCCAACCGCGAGCGTTCCACAGTTGAGCTCCTTCTGCGCGAACGAGCATTTTGCGTCTTGAAGATTTCCAACGATCTTTAGGTCGACGTCCTCTCCCCCTGGGACGTGGAGAGACAAAACCTCGCTGTTCTTGTAGCTTGGGCTTGGAGACCAAGTCACCTCGCACTCCGTCGAGCTGAAGGGCGGTATCGTACCACTATCAGGCTTTACCTGGAAAGCACGTCTGCTGGTCCAACTGTACTCGGCTGGAGCATTACCGGGGTTCTCAAGGGTGATAAGCTCGCTCATAGATGATTCCAACGAATTCTCGCTGAAATTCATGTTCAGCTCGCTGGTATTCAGATCGATCCGGACGGGTACCACCATGGCCAAAATTGTGAATTTGAAAGTGTGCTTCCCATTGACGACCCAATGCACAGTTTTCTTGAATTTTCCTTCATGGGGAGTGCTAAACTTGATGTCGAATCCCGCTGTAGCACCAGAGGGAATAACCTGAGATGCTGGGCTAGACTGCTCCAACTCAGGCTCCAATTTTCCAAGACTTACGAGGACGCAACGGGGGAGATCGTTGCTGATAGCGAAATTTTTAGCCTTAGTAGAGTTGACCACAAGCTCTCCGAAATCGATCACCTTGTGACTTCCACTGACGGCAAGCAGCTCTTGCGAGGATAATTCTTGGGCACAGTCCCGGACTTCAGCCTGGGTCGTTGGTTGGGGCTTGAATTTCTTCGTTATGAGCCTGTTCTCGTCCGCTGGCATCCTCGAACCGCTGCCCGTCGCTTGGGAGCCATCGAGAGGACGTTGCAGCCACAGAGGTTCGTTTGATTGAGGGAGGGCTGGAATGGGATCATCCGCGGGATCATTGATCATACCCAGGTTCGGCCCAAAGGGGTCGAAATTGCCAGATCCAAATTTGGACGCAAATTTCTGCTCTTTTTTCTTCGTTGCTTTCATCTGGCGCTCTTCCCGCGCTTTAGTCAAGAAGGTATCGTACTTCTTCTTGTGATCGGCAATCTCTGCCAACTTCTGAACGCTGAAAGTGTTTTTGACCTCCGCACTGTCGTTGGGCCCGAGTTTTGATTCGTCCCAGGCGCTGCTGACATTAAGATCAACGTCTTCCCAGGGTTGGGGTCGAACAAACTTGTTCGTCTCCTTTCGGGTCTTCTTCTCGGATGCCTTTTCAGATTTCACAAAGTTGAACTGAGGGCGAAAATCCCCCGGTATCATGTTGGGTCCCCCCACGAGGGTCTTCTTAGCGCCTTTCTTGGGGGCGGTTGCCTGACCCATGCAACGTATTGGGATGGTGGTGAGACCTTGAGCGATTGAAAGATTCATCAAAGCCTTCCGCTCCCCCATCTGCCCCGGAGCAAAGGATACGACGCAGGATTGCGACTGCATAGGAAGGAGAACGCCCTTGGGAGGTCTGGCCTGGAAGTTGGGTAGCTTTCCAAAACTATACGGTAGCTTCAGCTCGCTTGTGTTTTTGATTGTCAGCAATATGTCGCGTCGTTCGTAAACCGGACACTCGCCAAACCGCAGGCATTTCTGGGAAATCTCGATGTTTGGACGTACAGCCTTTCCTGTGCAAGCCAGAGTCAATTCCTTCCCGGCCTTGATTTCGCTGCCTTCGACGGAAACTTTCACGGCAAAGTTACGCGCAGGAGCATTTTCAGGCCCTGCTTTGTTCGCTCCGAACCCCCGCTGCTTCTTCGGCAAATTCGGGCTGAAGGTGAAGTCCACAGGAAGCTGTGCGTAGGGTTCAATAATACCCTCCGTGGGAGTGGCAGTGATGGTCTTGAAGATCGGATCATCGTCGTCCGTCGCATTCGTACCGGTTTCGCTCGCCGCATCGTCCCCCGCGTCGAAACTACTATCGTCATTAGCCCCGTCAGCCCTGTCCATGTCTTCCATCGTTGTCTTGTCGAGTTCCGTGTGAAGGGTGTAGCTAATGGACTGGGGACCATTGTTCACGAGAAGAGCTTGCACAGTCTTGGTCTGTCCGTAGATTAAACTACCGAAGGATAACGTTTCGCCCAGAGCCCCTCCATTGTCGACATGAACCAGCTCCAAGCTTTGCTCGACGACCTGTGCACTGATGTCAAATATCTTGCTCTCGCCTCCCTCAGTGACCACCTCGGCAATTGATCTAAACGGACCGAGCTCTGACCCCTCGAAGTCAATTGTCACATCCATCTTATTGCTGCCATCGGTGACATTGGTAACTTCGTCCCCCTCCATTCGGCCATCGCCATCCAAATCAACGTGCTTTTTCCCGGGCCCGAGAACACCTTCCGAGGGGGTAATCTTAATTCCGGCATTTTCCTTGTAGTTGATCTTGAACTTGCCTTCCTTGCTCCCCTCGTTAATGAGAGAAACCCGCTTACTAACGGGAGCGCCAACAGCGCAGAATCCAAGGTTACAAAGAGAGTCAAAGGTGATCTGGGGAGAGGGACGCAGGGCTGTCAATGGGATGACAACGCGAGTGTTTTCGCTTACGACCGTTATGCTATCCGTATAACTTTCCTGCTCTTTGTCATCATCCGTCATCTGAAACTCAACCTCGGCTGTAGCGGTTAGGCCACTTGCCAAATCCCCCTTGACCTCGTAAAGCAGTTTAAAGTGAGGAGAAGATGGAGGAAGGATGCGGATTCGGCGATTTCTCTTGGCGGTGTTTGTATATTGGAACGTCAGAGCATACAAAAGATTCGGCTTCACAGAGGGGAAGGTAATAGCAGGCGGGAACACTGTGACCTCATTGGGCGGTTGCTTAGGGGGCATAGGAGGTTGAGTTACCATTGCATTTTTGCTGCTAAAGAAACCACGAGAGGTCTTTCCCTGCTGTGTACGAGAAGATTGTGATTTCTGCGGGGTGGGTGCATCAGAAGAGCTATCACTGACGCCATCATCCATTACCCCCATGGCAAAGTTTGGGATGTTGTTCGGAGTTGGTTGTGGATAACGGCAGGGGTAGGGAAAAGGGACAACGGGTAGCGGGGGGAATAAGGCGGGTCTGTAAGCGACCAGTTGGCGTCTGAAGGGTTTATTCGGGGGTTTAAGTTTAAATTGGGCCCTTGGGATTTGAGGTTGATTTTTGCCCGCGCGTTTCGTTTTCTTTTGTTTTTTTTTTTCGTTCGGGTCATTCTGGTCAAGTAATCAGTGTCATTTTTCAACACTTTAACTTTGCAAAAAATAGCTCTTAAATTTAACTTTCGTTCGCCCCGGCCGGCCACCAAGTCATGACGAGCAAGCAGACCATTTTTAGGATCCTTTCATGAGAGACTGTGCCGCACAGGGGAATCATGGCACAGGGGAACAAGATAATATTCTTCACCATCGTTAAATAGAGGAGCCTACATTCATTTGTTTTATCACACTTTAAGTTCCTCCTTATAAACGCCTTTTTTACAGGCCCTTGTCGTAATATAAAAACTTCCTCTTGTCACCTTTGTCCCTCAGGAACTTTTGGAACTCTTCCTCGACATCTTCCACCGCAATAGCGGATATTTGGGGGAAGAGCGCTACGGTTGCCGGCAATCCCGCACCAAAAGCAATAAGCAGTAGCAAAGTTGTGACAGGTACATTTAGCCTAGGGTTCTTCATCAATGCATTTCTTAGAGGAGGGATTGCGGTCATCAGTACAGGGGGCAAGAAGTAAACAGGTGCCTGCGGATACGGAAGGTATGTGTCAGTGCAGTGCATGTTTGCTTTCCACGTTGTCGTCAAGTCAAGTGTTCATTTACCTGCAATATTGCTCGGCTCAAGGTTGTCATATAAACTCCCTCCTTTGCGGCGACTTTGCTTTTCATTCCGCCAGCCGCAAGCCCCTCTTCCCCACTCGCATCCATTCTCAGAGGGATACCAGTCCCAATTTCTGGTGAGCGAACGATGTAGCAATTCAGAGAACTGGCTAACACAGAACTACACAAAAACAAATAAAAGTCCCGTTAGTTTGGTACCCCAGCTGACAAGGGAGAGGATAGGATATATGGTGGTGGAGAGGTGGTGTCGACCGGGCAATCATTAGGACATAGTGATAGATAACTGCGCTTACCTTGGGAAAGCAATAAACTTCATCATCCTTGCTGCCTCGGAAGGGTCCTTGTACCGCTTCTTGATCAAGAAGGACAACCCAAAAGCCACGCTGAGAGCAGATCCTACAGCCCCTCCATAACTCAAAGCCAGGGTCTCATTGCTCATAGGGCTATTTGCATTGCGATTAAAGTAATTGACCAGAGCGTTCTGTGACTGATTCATCCAGGCGAAGAATAGCAGCGAAGGGGTAGTGGTCGAGGCGACCATCATGGTGCTGATGGGTCCGTTGTAGGGAAGGTAACCCGACATACGAAATGGCTGAGGGATCACCTCACCAGTGTCAGGGTGCAGAACAGCGTCAAGTGTGCGTTTAGCCTGTATATTTTTTATAGGGCGCAATAAGCGATCGATGATAAAACAGAAAGTATCGTTAGCAATGGAGGAGCAGTAAGCATGTGAGGACACAAAGAGACTTGGGGACCAAAAGCATGTGCATGTCTCGTCTCACCTCCCACAAATCCCTGTCGGTCACCCCCTTCATCTCTGGTCTCGTCACATCGTGCCCATTCTCTGCACTCTTTGCGATTAATTCCTTGCAACGTTGAACTTCCCCCTCGGTCCGGGTAAGTAGTGCGGGATCACAAGCCAAAAACATCTTGCTAAACCGCCCTGAGAAAGTGCCCTGATCAAAGCGGTTACTTGTAGGATCAAATTTGGGAGCTGGAGAGCTCGATTCCACCAGATTAGCAGCGCCCACGATTGAAAGTACACCAGTAGTCATTGCACCTATCGTCTGCGGCCAGGGAATAGACATTGTGATCGTTTCTCTGGCAAAGAGCTTCTCTCTCTACACAGAGATGATTTGGTTCCTACCTAGGAATATTATTTAGGATTTCGGTGGAGAGGTGCACGGAAACGAGTGATGGGGGTGGATTTATGCGTGCGTTAGGTTTTATTTCAGGTTTGGTAATCTTCTAGCGCTCCCCCCCTGTGTGGAAATTGAAAACTATTCTTGCAGGAGCCAATCTTTCCTATCAGGTATAGGTTGGCTGTGATTTTTCGCTCCTAGCACCCTCCTCCCCTCCTTTCTCCCCGGAGCCGTCCGCGTTGAAGACGATGTCCTCCTCCTCGTCTGGTTTGGGGGAAGCAGGTTCTGACGAAGGGGGTGAGAAGAATGCCCAAACTTCAGCCAATTCAGGACAATCGGACAGTACTTCTACTGCTGCCCCCGTGCCTTCAATGTTACCAACAACTGTAACTCCGCCTCCACCAGCGACAACAACGACAACGACAACGACGACAGATTCTGATAATCAACACTCACTCCCTCCACCTGAGTCATCAAAGTCAAATCAATACCAAGACCACCAACTGCAGCAGCAACAACAGCAACAAAAATACCGGAAAATAGTTTGCGGTTACGCATTCGAGAGTAAATTGGGTCAAGGCAGTTTTGCTACAGTTTACAAGGGGAAGAAGGTGTCCGAGGAGCCAAATTTAGTCGAAATAGATGCTCCCCTTCCACCCCCACTGGTTGCTATCAAGGCCTTGAAATCTCATCGGCTGACTCCACGAATTAAGGAGAATCTCTCGTTGGAAATATCCCTTCTGACAACGCTAAAACATCCAAATATCACGTCACTGTACTTTACTCACCGAACACAATCACACATCTACCTCGCTCTGGAATATTGCGGGGGGGGGGATTTGCAACGGCTAATTAGGGGAAGAAAAAGTGGCAGGCTAGGAGAACGCCTCTGCAGGAGATTAATGAGGGATCTCGCGAGCGGTTTAAAATTTTTGTGGGGGAAAGAGCTGATCCACCGGGATATCAAACCTCAGAATTTGCTACTGACTTCGCCCCTGCCACTGGATGAGGTGGAGGATCCGCCGAAGAAGGAAGGTAGGGAGATGGATTCAAAGTTCGATGGTGTGCCCTTCATGCTTAAGATTGCTGATTTTGGCTTTGCCCGGCACCTGGAAACGGCTGCGCTGGCCGAGACTTTGTGTGGAAGTCCTCTCTACATGGCACCTGAGATTCTCCAGCACCAGAAATACGGAGCCTCTGCTGACCTCTGGTCCACTGGGGCGGTCCTCTTTGAGATGATTGCCGGCCGCCCACCCTTTTCTGGTCTGAATCACATCGACCTACTGAAAAACATCCAAAAAAAGGCTGTGAGACTCCCGGAAAATGTCAAGGTTTCTGCTGAATGCGTGAAATTGTTGCGGATGCTTCTAAACCGGAATCCTGTTGGGAGGGGAAATTTTGAGGAGTTTTACACCGCGACGGATAATTTTGTCGGTCTTGGCTGCGGTGGGACGCCTTGTCCTGTGAGTTCCACGAATATTTTTATGGAGAAGGTCGAGAGGGAGAGGGATATGGAAAGAAAGGAATCGACCGGAGGAACGACGCCAAATTCATCAGTGGCGGGAAGTGACCCTGCTAAAAGCACTTCAACCCCCTCGAAACAGTCTGTCGGCACATCGCTAAGTCGTGTGAACGAGGACAAGTACATTACTACCCCTCCCATGAAAGCCATTGACGCTTTGGCGCTGGCGGAGGCGCAGTTTCATACGCAGGAAATCGATCGAAAGGGAATCAGCGGGGATGCTGCTAACAACAATGCCGCCGTATCTAATACTACAATGACACCAATCGACCCCTCGCTACTATTTGAAACCCCCAACTCAGAACACCAGCAGTATAGCAATAGCCAAATTTTCCACCAACCGCCGAATAGCTCGGACAATCAACTCCTCCTTCTGCACCGCCAGCAGCAACAACTTCAGTCCATGCAGCAGCAGGCGATGATGCACAACAATAACAACCGCTTCGCCCTCCTTGAACCCTCCCCTCCCGGATCGAAGCCTCACTCTGTCACCTCGTCCCCAAACCTTTTCCCCCGCACGATCTCCAGGGAGAACTTCCAGCTGCCTCCACCTTTCAGTCTCGACGGTAGCAACGCACAACTACAGCAGCAGCACAATAATAATAATAATAACTTGCAGCAAGTACAGCAGTACAGCATTTCTTCGCAGCAGAGAAGTTCCGCTCAAGAGGATGATTTCGTCATGGTCAATGCTGGGACCCTTTCATCAACCCACACAAGCAATAGCAACAATGCTTCTCCCCAATTCAGCGGTCACCCGCCTCCAAGCCAGGGTTACGGAAGCGCGAGCAGTAGCAGCTCGTCATCCACATCGGGAAGCGAGGGCGTCCAGAAGCTATCCCGGATGCTGAGCTCCGCGGAGGACATCGGCAGCAGGGCCATAACGATCGCCCACGTGGGGGACCTGCACGCCTTCTCCGCCGTCCGGCTCATGATATCGAGTAGCATCCCCGAGACGGCGATAAAGGCCGCCGACGCGCCTCCCTCCCCCCCTCTCCCCCCCTCGACGGCGAGCAGCCACAAGGTCCACCTCCAGGAGTCCCTCTCCCTCTACATGTACAGCCTCCGTCTCCTCCGCTTCGCGGTCGACTCCGTGACGTCCGTGACGTCCGTGGTGGCGACGGCGTCGACGCACCCCCAGCACGCGTCCCTCCTGCACCGTTGCGAGATCTCCCGGGACTGGCTGGTGCAGCAGTTCAACGGCGTCCTCGAGAGGGCCGACGCCGCGAACGGCGAGCTCAGCCTCGACATCAAGAACGACGAGGCGGCGGGGGGGGAGGCGAAGGCCGGCGAACCGCACAACCCCCGACCCGACGCGAAGCGGGCGGGAGGCGAAGAGAAGGACCGACAGAAAGAACAACTGCTGCACCAGCAGGCGCAGCAACAGCAGAATCCCCCTCTCGTCTCCCCCCAGGAGCTAATCTACAACGCCGCCCTGCGGTTCGGCAAGGAGGGCGCCCGCCACCAGATCCTCCAGCAGTACCCGACGGCCCGGAAGGCGTACAAGAGGGCCCGCCTCCTCGTGGAGAGCCTCGAGACGATGGAAAGGGACAGGCTCACCGACTACGACAAGCTGGTGCTCGCCGACCTCTCCAAGGGGTTCAGGATGAGGATCGAGGAAATTCAAGATGGGGCGGCGGCAAACCAGGGGGGGGGGGCGAATATGAGTATGAATACTACCACGCATTTGGGTGAATTGAATTGAAATGATTAAGGTTTAGATTTAGATTAGAATTGAAACGGATAAGATTAACAACCTCGAATTGCTTTTTTGAACATGGATAAGAATTATCTCGGGTCGGGGGGGGGGGGGGGGG
>Ga0115555_1000579_pt1 | contig 25102 bp, 11 predicted proteins | sample COGITO_mtgs_1104_2_FD_87285 | JGI IMG/M metagenome (GOLD analysis project Ga0115555, IMG submission 87285) | Pelagic marine microbial communities from North Sea - COGITO_mtgs_110407 | ecosystem: Environmental > Aquatic > Marine > Epipelagic | place: Germany:Helgoland, sampling site Kabeltonne... | reverse complement strand
TAACACAAGAACGTGTTTTTTTTTTTATTTGTATCCGACACACTCTTCCCCTCCCCCCCCCTATTTTTTTTATTCTCCCCCCCCCCCCCCCCCCCGCTTGGTGGTGCATTCAGCAAAACAAACTGTCCATTGTCAGTCTGCTCAAATCGGGCGAGACTGAGAACGAATTCTTCGAAAAGATGGTGGAAGCTGATGAACTCGATAAAAAGGCGGCCCAGGACAAGCAGTTTGAAGTTACCCCTGGCGGAACTCGCCGCGCCATCGACCTGTCAAATATTCTCCTTAAAAACATAGAGGAGGAACAAGCTGACGAAGATGCCGACAATAACAACATCAGCAAAGACCAAAAGGACAATTTGCAACCAGATGATCATGATGCCTTGGAACACGTCTATGAACAAACCCCCAACGGCACCAAGCGAATAATAAGGGTGACAAGAAAGAGTGAAACTGGGCCGAGAGCTGCCCGAGAGAGCGTTCACAATGATGCCGCTTCCGACGACGATTTGAGTGCTAGCCACGAAGACGAGAACTTGGAGCGTTTGCGAACGCTAGTTAGAGCCACGAAACCGGGGAACGTGGGAAATTTGCAAGTGGCACCTTTTTACGAGGGTGTACTTCTGACTTGGGATATGGCCAGCGACAATGGAAGTCCGATCACTGAATATTTAATCGAGTACAGGGCGATTGTTGAGGGCGACGATGACAGCGACGACGATGACAGCGATGACGATAACACCGCCGATCAAATCGATACCGTTGCTGTCAAAGAAAAGGAAACTAAGCAAAAGCGAGGGCGGGGAAAAAAATCAAAGAAGGAAAGAAAACGAACACGACAGAGACGGCAAAAAGTTGCCGACACTGACGATTCCTCTTCCTCTTCCTCTTCTTCGTCTTCATCTTCACTCTCCTCTACCTCTTCTTCCTCAAACTCGTCCTCCTCGTCGACAGCAACCCCCACCGCTAATAACACATCTGATTCCCCGTCCCAAACCTTGTCTCCTACTCCTAAGCTGCTGCGCAATCTCCAGCAAGTCCGAGTAACCGGCAGCCCACCGACCCAGCAGATCAAGGTCGATAATTTGGTCGGTGGACATGACTATCGGTTCCAAATATCTGCTCGCAACGCGTGTGGGTTTGGTCCAATTACAAAAAGTCCAAAAGTTTCCCCCACGGCAGTGGTCGTCGCCAAGACGAAAGATGATTTTCCCAAGATATTTCACCGTTTTGGAATCGACCTCACGGAGGCTGATAACGTCAAAGTCATTTTGGATATACTCTGGTCTCGCTACGAGAGGAGTGAGTTCTACATGGAGGTAAACGACAAGAAAGAACTGGTAATGCACGTTATTCGACTGGACATATACGTTCAACGACAGCTCCAGAACTCATCCATCACGGAAGTAGTTGTGGAGACCTACCGCCAGACAAACGACGAACGGCTGAAGGAAGTTAACGAGGTGCCTCACAAAATTTTGCGCAAGGGGGAGGGCTGGCAGCGAGCGATCCGGAGGGTGCTAGCGGATTTGTTCATTGTAGATGAGGAGGACACAAAATTAGTATCTTTTGATCAGAAAATGGAGAATCCCGTGCAGTCTGACCTTGTTCCTGGTCTAAAGGTTGCCCAACACAAACTGAAGGCCTTCGTAACCGTCCAGGGCCTGCCACCTACCTCCAAGTTTCACACGGTGCAGGCATCAACCCTAACCACAGGCGAGTCCTCGACGGCATCAGGAGCTATTCACCACTATTTTGAGTGGATGGAGATACGTACGTATTTCATTCGACAGAAGGAAATGCAAAAGAATCGGAACGTCAAGACGATAACCAGCAACCAAACAGCAAAATTCAAATGCAGCATCCAGGTCGATCCGTTCGGAATGCCCCTCATCGACGAGGTAGGCTATCCCCTTTCGCCTGAAGATCCACGACGCATTTTGGTCGAGCAGGTGCTTGACAAGCTTTATGAGGGCTCTCAATCGCTCTTCTACAGCGTCACGTCCGCTAAAGATCCCCTCAACTGCCTTCTACAGGTTCAACTCTATGACAAGCAGGGGATAGCACAGGAGGCAACAATGTGCAAGATCGGCACGTCCAAACGCATTGAGCTAGAGTCTCAGACGCTGAACAAACTGGAGGCTTTTTGTCCAGAAAACGTTCCACACCGAGTCTTCGAGAAGCCTGTCTTCGTCGATTCCATGGGGGGAATCATTTTAAAACTTACCAATAGCAATTGGATTGAGACGAGGGAGAAATCGGGTCACTCTCACATTGAGCTTGTTTCCACCTTGGGAGACGCCATTACCTGGGAGTCTCAAAAACGATTTGACGAGCAAAAGAGAGTAGCGCAAGAAGGGGAAGAAAAACGCCGCGCCGCTCTTGAAGAGGAGAAGAAGGACCCTGATGCTGTCGGAAACGATGACGATGATAATGTCTCTATGTCCACCTCCACAAGCGGCGATACGAACGACACGGACAATGACGGTACAAACAATGCCGACGATGTGTGGAACAACAAAGATTTTGATCTGGACGACTTTTTTAGCTTGGACAACAGAAATGCTTCTTCCGACGAGCACCGCCCCTTCGGAGACTCCATGAAGGTAATTGCAGAAGTTTTCGGAGAATTACTGGCCCAATTATCTATGACAACGGCTACGGAAGATCCATCCTGTGATCTTCTTGCCGACTATCAGATCCCCTTCCTCCTCCAAACTTGCGTGTTGGACGTCCCCGTTGGCGACAAATCAGCCCCATACATTACAAACTCAGCGAAAAACTTTGTGATTTTTTTCAACGATCTCATCAGCAAGGCCCAGCTTATTCCCACGCACGTGCAGTACTACAAAGATGCACCTGTCGTCGGTCCCACTCCCGAAAATTTTCACTCGGACAGCATCTTGTTGGATTCACAGAGCAAAATTTGGTTTGCTGGTGACACAGGTGTATTTATCGAGCGCGGTCATGTCTTGTCGACCCTCTGCCAATTCGAGGTAACAATGATTATCGACCATTTGAAGTTACCTATCACCATAAGCGATGTGAACAGGGCTCGGGGGTCACAGCAGCTTGCAGAGTGGCTGACCATCTCACCTGACGTCGCCCTGGCTATTATTGGTGGTCGAAGCCGTGGGGGCGCTTTTACAGACAAGAAAGAATTATTTGCGCGTGTAACTGCCACCCAAACCAAGGCTGTTAAAAGTAAGATCGACGAGCTCTTGGTCACCGACGAGGTTCAGAAGGAAATTCTTAATAAAGTTGCCCGCTTCACTAATGGGTTGCTATGTTGGCAAGACTTGCGGAAGACATCACAGCCATCAGACACGCTTTCTACTCGAATGGAGTTTGTCTGGGACGCCGTGAACATGCTCCGACGGAAGATGCTTCTCTACCTCAAGTCAAAGAATTACAGGTCGACTCACCACAAAACTGGTCTCTTATCATTCTTTTTGAAGTCGCTGGGCTCTCATAGGCATTCTTCTTCACAAAAACAGTGCGCTTTTACGGCGGCGATGCAAATCATCAAGGTGATAAGCCCGGACTTGGCTCCCATTTCCCGCGTCGGCGGTCGTAAGCGGACCTCCCTCTGGGATGCGGGGAATAGCGATCAGCAGCGCGCTCTCACCGAAGACGAATTTCAAATGGAACTTGTGCATTATAAGATTGATTGCGTTGCAAAGCACAACTATGTTGTGGACTGCTTTCGTCGGCAGTCGATGGAAGTGATGCGTCACAATCTATCACTCAAATTCTTGGATCTTTCCCTACGGGCAGAGATCGAGACTCTCGACGCAGATAAGTCGGTTAGGAATATAAAAGACCAGCTTTACGCTACATCGCATCTCCGAAACGAGATTGGTAGCGACAGTGCAGAGGACGAAGCGACTAAGATCCTGCTCACCCAATTGTTCCCTATGGGCGAGAACATCAATTCTCCCAACAAGGTGTTCGTCATCGGCCCCTCGAAATCCGGGAAATCGGTTATGTGTGCCAAGCTCATGGTCCGAATTTTAGGCAGCAAGCAGCTCAAGAAAGATTTTGGATGTATCCCGGTGTTAATTCCTGTCCAGCGGCTTGTCTCATATCTTGCTAAGGAAATCGAGAACGAAAAAATCTCGATGGCAGATAACAAAGCTAAAACAGAGAAAAGCGAAAAGGGGGGAGGAGGGAAGGTGTCAGAGCCGATCTCGGCGGAACAGGATACCTTGAATCTGAAGTTCGACGATTCCGATTGTGACGATAGCGATGGTAGTAGAAGTGGGCCCGATTCCGACTCCCATTCCAAAAAATCGAAAGAGCTGGATCTCATCGATATCTTCCTACACAACGAGTGCTCGCGGTTCAGTCGGCGCTTCCAGGCCATTAAAAAGCTACAGTCCACCTTTCAGCTCCTCTTTATTTTTGATGGACTAGACGAAGCGGGCGTTTATAGGCACAGGGTGGAGTCGTACATAACCCAGAAGCTCGCCAATAGGCGGCATAGAATTTTGGTGACCTCAAAGCAGCCCTCCCTTGTCCCGGGAGCCTTTGCGGTCTACAAGATGTATGCCGTGCTACCGTTGACCCCCATGATGCAGCTCGAATATGTCAAGCTTAAGATAGGCGCTCTTAGCGGCAACGATGCAAAAGGTGTCGGCAATGGAGCCTACGCAAAAGGCCAATCCATCACCGCCGGCATCGGGCAGGGGCAACAACGTAAAAATCTGGAGTTCATGGAGCTGATATTGACCGATCCGAACTACGTCAAGCTTGCCACCTGCCCATTCATGCTCACAATGATCACGTCAGTCGTTGATGCTCCCATTTCGGCCGCGGTACCGGCCATTTCTAGCGCCACGATTAATAGTATTGCCGCCCCAAAGAACAACATTAAGAAGAAGCGCACATCCAAGAAGTTACTTGAACGAGAGAAGGAGACCGAAGAGCGCAATCAAAAGAAAGAAGCTATAACTAAAACGAACTTAAACGCTAGTGCCACCAGTGACAACTCTCCGGTTCGGGACAAGCCAACGATGTTTTTAATGGCTACCAAGATGATTGTGAACAGCTGTGACTTGACACATCACAACGACGACGGTAATTCAGCAAAAATTGAGCCCCGCCACATGCTGACATTTTTGCAAAAACTCGCTTGGTTCTGCCATAGCAGGTACACGATCGACATCACAAGCGGCATAATTGTAGAGTTCTTACAGTTTACCACTGGGGGCATCAACAATGCCGCCAAGAAAGAATTCCAGCAGGGCCAGTACTTTCGCCAGATTTGGAATTTTATCACCAATGGTATCAGATCCGGGCAAAAGTTTGAGCTGCTTGTGAGCTCAACAGCAATGAAACCTGGACTCGGAGCCAACGGTGAGCAGCAAGTGGAGACCATGCACCAGTTCAGTCACATTTCCTTTCAAGAATTCTTCTGCAGCATGGAAGTACTTGAGAAGATACAAGATGAGGTGAACAATAACGTAAGTGGAATCGAGGCATGTAAGCGCATATTTTTGAACAACAGTGAGCTGAAGGGAAATAGTACCATCTTGCACAATTTTTGGTGGAACAATGTGATTTTTTGCGCTGCGAACTCGGCCCCAACCTGGCTTTTCAAAGATATGACAAAGTTCCTGTTGATGTACGATGACGATTCGGCCAGCAACACTACTCTCTGCTACGAGTTGGGGAGACTAAGGGGAGACCCCGTAAATATTCCTCGTTTCCGAGCCACTTCTCGTCTATCCTCCTGCCTCACACACCACTGTGTCCTTATCCGCCAATGCGCACTGGGAGAGATCAAGATCACGGAGTCTTACAAGATTGACGTCATTAAAGACGTCGTGAGGCAATTAGGAGAAGATCAAGAAAAGGCTGCAGGAACCATGACTTGGTACGAGAAGGTAGCGGCACTGAATAGCCTAGTTTGCATGGACAGCGCCAACTTTTGCTCAACTTCCAACCGAACCCTTCACGCCAAAATTCTCGAGGTCTTGACCGATATTTTGTCCAATGAAGATGAGCCAGAAATAGTACAGTCTTGTGTGCTTGAGTCAATCCGTGGCATGGGCCTACAGCACTCTCCCATCGTACGACAAACCATCGCAAACATGTTGAAGAAGTCAGACACGGAGTCGACAAGGACACTCACGCGTATGATCAGCAAGATGAACGTTGTGGACAGTCACGTCTTGTGCATCATCGCAAGTAACCTAAACGACCCGTTGCTGCGAGTTGACAGCGAAGAGGCCTTGAAAAGTTTGGCGCTTCAGGCGGTATTGAGTGGTGGGCAAAGCGCGACGAGCCAGGATATTATTAAATTACCAACAACCATGGTGTCGCAGCGAGCCACCGGAGGCAACCGCGAAAATCAGATTGGAAGAAAAAATTCTGTGGCCGCAGCCAGATTCAGAAGTAGAAAGCGCGCCAATGTGATGGTCACCGAGGATTTGCTCCCCACCGAGGTGTTGAATCTACTTCTACAGATTATGGCACTCCCCAACTCAGACGAGGCAAAATCTAGCTCAGCCCGGGTGCTAGGAAAGTGTAACTGCTTCCAAAAATTAGTCCCACTGTTCATAAGCTGGATGAAAGACAGGATGGAGAGCATCATCCCTGCTAAAACTGCCGCAAACTTGGAATTTCCTGATTTAGAAATGCTTGCAATACTTTCTATCCTCTTTCCAATTGAAAAGCTGCTAGACTGGACAAACAGCATAGAAGAGGACGAAGAGCTTGAAAGACGTTGCATCGAAATATTGGATTGCCTGGTTATAGGTGGGCAAAACATCAGTCACATGATCAGGGATGACAGAATGTCCGAAACCGGTGGGATTCTGGGAAAAATTTTAAGGTGCTTGAAGGCGAAGGCGTTCCCTTCCTTGCAGTGCAAGGCCATTGAAGCGCTTCAGGCCTGTGGGTTAATCAGCTTCCAGAATGTTGCGAACGAACTTCTTAAGGTCTTCAAGACCGACGGCAAACATGTAATTCGCTCTCGGCTCGCCGACTGCATCTTTCACAAATCGATGGAAAGGGGTTTCAGGATGGAAGGAATCCTAGCTTTGAGGTTATGGCTTGGACACATGGAGGTGGACATGCGCTTTTACGCTGTGAAAAAGTGCAAAGAGCTTAGATTGATCAACAAGGATAACATTATTTTGCTTACTGAGGATGTGTTGGTACTGTTAAAAGATGAGGAGGTTCGAATTCGAACTGCCACATTGGAGGCCATGTACGAGGGCAGAATCGCAGGAAATTATTTAGAGGTCGAGTTGAACCGTCTGTACGAAATAGTTTTCAACATCTTCAAGACTGATATGGACAACGCAATTCGCGTGCTGGCTGCCAAACTGCTGCTAAACGACGTGAGCGTGGAGTCGGCAAGCTGCTACAAGGTTGCCGAGCTCCTAGGTGCGTGGGCGGAGGACATGGAACGACCCGACCTCTACCACACGTGCATTTTGGCGTCGATGTACATTCCCGCGGAGTACTGGACGTCTGTCGACCTCGCCCAGACTTCTTCCACCTTCCGCGATTTCTCCCTTACGCAAAATTTATCAGTGCAGCTAATCTTGAAATTGATAGACAGCAACATTGCGAGCGACAGCGTCAAGTTGAGCATTTTGCGGTTTATTTTGCATCTTGGCAAAAATCGCTTCTCGTTGCGGTTGCTGACGACTCTTTTGGACAGCGAGAACTTCAGCAGGCTCTACGACTGCTTGAAGCTCGAAAACGAGGAAATACTATGCGCAGGTTTACAAGTCATTCTGGACTGCTTCGTTCCCAGGCAGACAGATTTGAGCAACAACGTTTCTCTCAGGGTTCAAGAGCTGCTGGCAGATGAGAATTCGTCCTTGGAGATCAAACTCCTGTGCTCGGGGGTTGTGCTCAAGTTCGATCTGTCGACGTACGAGCTATGCAAGGTGGTAAACAAGTATGACCAGCCCGCAGTGCAAAAGGTAGGTTTGCAGGCAATTAGGGAATACAGCCATGTGCTCCTCGATCATCAAAATCTGGTGGACGCTATACTTAGCGAATTTCTCAAAATGGGAAGCGCAAATCTGGTGATTGTCTTTGAAATTTTCCGTCAGGTTGACTTGAAAAAGGTCGAAGGGAAGAAAATTAAGGTTATCAAGAATGTCCTCAACACATTGTTGGAACGTATGCGGTTGGAGTTAAACGAATTGGAGAAGAGCGATTTCGGTGTCACCAGCGATAAGAAGACGATGGAGAGCCTGGCTGAATTAGATAGTGAGACGGATAAAACACCGACAAATTCTCCCAAGCAGGAGGCTGCCAAGCTGTCACCACGAAGGAGCACAAGAACCGTCGTAGTCGAGGGCGATACCATTCGTGGCTTGTCACCTTGGTGCATGCCAGCCATAAACGTCGTGGTGCAGCATGTCTTCCTGCTGAATGACGATGCTGGGGATGGCTTCGGCGAAGAGGCCGCAGCGAAAGCTGGCGATGTCACTAGAGGGAGGCAGCGCAGCGCATCTAACTTCGCCCTGCGCAAGAACAGTAGTGTGAACAAGTCCTCTTCTCCAGGCAAAAAGAAGTTCCACACGACCGGTGCTATGACCCACGCGGCGAAAGCAACACTCGCGAGCGGAAAACGACTGACCGAGAGCTTGCTGAACCTTCTGAACCACCGCTGCGTGCCCCCCCTAGTACTTGAAAATGTTTGCAGTATTTTTAGGGGAGCTATTGAAGGCGGTAACGAGAAGCTCTTTTTATCCATGATTGGGGCGCTGAATAACTGTTCGGAGCCAGATCATGGGCTGATCATTTTAAATGCGTTAGAACGGGTTAGAATACACAAATCCAATCAGGTCACCGAGATGCTTAAAAGCTGCCTGAATAAAGATGGCAGCATAAGAGGGTTCTGTTTCAAGCCGCTCCTTTACTATTTGGAGAAGTTGAGGAGTCAAGAGGAGTGTGAGTGGACGATGCCCTCAAAATGGAGTGATATTATCAAGAAGGGCATGGACGGTAAGATCACGGAAATTTCTTTTTTGATGAAAGAGCTGCGGTTGGGAGGGATGCTTAGTACGATGGTTAGCAAACACGAACATACTTACACGAAAAAAAGCGAAGAAGAATTGGAACTTGAGCTGAAGAAAAGGAAGGCCGAGGGAAAGAAAAAAGCTGAAGCAGTGGGGGGAAGTATGAGGAACAAAGCAGAACACGACAAGATGGCCCTGGAAACAGCCAAATACGAGGCTCGCAAAAATATTTGCTGCAGCATCAATGAGATGGTCAAAAGAGTGACACAGGAGGAAGAGGCTGCAGGGACAAGGCCAGAGGAGTCTGTGCTGAAGGGACAGGGACATGGCAGGAAGTCTATTGTGGGCAAAATCACGTCTCTCTCAACTGCAGCGAAAAAGGCGGGGAGCAAAAAAAAAGTTATCATGGTAGACGCTAGTGCCCCGAAAGCCGTCCAGGTCATGCCGAAGAAAAGCAGCATGGCGGGAATCGCTTCTATGCTGAGCCCTAAAAGCAGTCCGAGGCACAAAAGAAAAATTGGGTTAGACGGAGCGTTGGGCAGGAGAGGAAGCGGATTGACGCCGAATAGGCGGGGAAGCGGGTTAATGCTCAATGGTGGGCTGAAAATGGCCAGCCTTAACGCCAATTTGAATGTCATCATCCCAAACAACGACGAAGAGATTTCGGCATCGAACTCTCCAGCGGCACCATCATCTGTGGTTTCAGCAGCTGCCTCGTCGCCTGCATCCCCCAAACCCTCTCCTCGGGGAGCGAAGTGGGGAAGCGTACTTGCTAGAACTCCCAGGAGCCGAAAGAACGCCGAGAAGGAAATCGATTTTATGAAAATGTACTTTACGACAATCACAGACGCGCTCGAGGTAGCCGAGGACGGAGATGAAATCCACGTCTACGCAAAGGCTGACGGCAGCGGCTACATAGAGAGGTTAGTCATAAATAAGAGCGTCGAAATCAAAGGATGTGCCAGGACGCCGGAGCTGGACAAATCCCACAGAGAGGCCATAAAAAGTGGAGAGAGGGGTGAAAAAACACAGAAGCAGAAAAAGGAGGAAGAAGAAAAGAAGAGAGAAGAAGAAAAGAAAGAGGAGGACAATAAGAAAAATAAGGGTAAGTGCGGGTGGCGTAACTGGAATGCGTTTTAAATTGCCTTGACACAATTGTCTTGAACAACGTGTTCAATTCATGCGTGCCAACGCTCTTCGTAACCGTACGCTAATCTTGATTTTCTCCCCTTTGAATCCATCACATCCTAACTCTTCTTCAGGAGAGCTCGCGAACAAACTGATGAGAGCAAGTAAACTTGTAGGCGGAATTGTCAAGTCTTTGAAAGCAGAGGCAGAAGAGGACAAAAAAATAGAGAAGGAGAAGCAGCTTAGCGACATGTACAAGAGCAAGGGGCAAAAAAAGAGCGTCGCCGGGGTCATAGTTGAATTCACTGACGACGAGAGTGAACTTCCCGTGATAAGATGTTGTGCCAGAAACGTGCGGCTGACTAACATTCTGGTGAAGCACAACAACAGCGGCGGAAATCCACTTTTTTGCACCGTCTTCGTGAGCTTTGGAATGCTTCACGCCCAGCAGCTTAAAGTCGTTAGCAATGCCGGAAACGGTGTTTACGTCACTCAAGGGGGGCGACTCATTGCAAGGCAGGGATGCACTTTCGGACCGTGCGCCAAAAACGGGGTATTGGTGGAGGGTTTGTGTAGCGATGTTGAGATTGGAGACTGTGAGCTGAGAGGTAATGGAGAGGGCGGAATCAAGGCTACCAACAGGGCCGAGGTGACTCTCCAGAAAAACAGGATCAATGGCAATCTTTACGGGATCAACATTGGAGGTAATTGTTCGGCTGATATCATGCAAAATGCTTTCGAGAACAACCAAAATTACCACCTTTTGGTGAACGCAAAGTGGTTCCCGTTCGAAGAGCACGATATGATCAATATAAGCAACGTGGAGATCGACGAGGATGTCAGCGTTTCAGCCCGTCTGAACACAATCAAAAGTACGAAGACTTGGCAAAAGGGGAGAAAGTATAGCTTACATGGCACGCAGGCATTCATGGACGTCTTGACGGAGAAAACAAAGGAGTGGCAACTCTTGGGGGAGGATGGAGGGGACGGAAAAGAGGAGCCGCCGAGCGAGGGTGCATGAACAAGTACTGCCATGCGCAGCGAATTATAGCGCACAAATTAAGCGAGGAATTATAGCGAAAAAGCACAGTTGCACGCAAAAAAAGCTCTATCATTATTATTGCAATTATTGTTAGCACAAAAACCTACTGGGCGATAACTCCTCTCTCTTTCTTGACGATGTTGATCATTCGCCAAGCTGCCCCATTGCTGTGAGGCTTCCACACTGGTTTGCTGCCATCATGACTATCACCCGTCAAACGGCCAGCTGAAGTATGCGGCCTCTCCATGGTTTCAAATTGAGATCGGGAACCTTCTCCTGTTAGATAACCCATTCGCAGTTTGTGTAGGTGTGTCATGTTAAATTTGATCTGTTCGGGTTGTCGGGTTGTTATATCAGTGAGTTGTAGAGTTGTTGGGTGGGGTGAGAAAGACAGTCAAACAATAAAAAAGCTAAGGTTTTTTCACTCACCAGTTCGGGATACGCCTCGCCGGGCGGGAGCCTCGGTGGCGGCACCATAATTGTCCGCACAGGGATCCCTCCTCTTCCTAGACTCTCACTATTGACTGTAAGGGACTTCATCATGTTGGTGTTATTGAATTCGGCAATCGTCCGCATGAGCTCATTATCTTTCCTCAATGTACCCGAATGCGAGGTGGAGGGCCGCGCCTGGTCCTGCTGAGCAGTCTGGTACTGCAGCGCCTTGTTTAGCCTAGCACCGGCTGTGGTTGGCCGGATCCTGTTGCCATTATTCCCTCTACTTTTCATGTTTTCTCTCTCATCTAGTATGTTGTTGCTAAGACGTTGACTGTTATTTGCTGCCATAGACGTCATTCCCATATGCCTGCCTCCTCCGAAGCTGCCTACCAATGAAGTCATGCTCATGCTCTGCTGTATTTTGCCCTTCCTGGTGCCGGAGTAATGTTCATAGTTATGAACCTCGGGTTTCTGGTTGGCACTCGCCCTGACTCTGTATGCCAGTTTTAACACGCCCATCTCACTCTCCTTCCTGTGGCACATAAGGTCGTCAGACCGCCGTCGGTCTCCGCTGCCCACCTTCATACTACCTCCAACTCCTCCAGGTTTGCTCCTTAGTTGTTTAGCTGTTAGCGGCTTTTTGGTCCTCAAACGGCTGATCGAGGGGGAATTCCTCCGCATTTCGTTGGCCACCACCTCCTTTCGGCGGTGTACAATCTGTTCAAATCGCTTCTTTTCCTTGCTGATCTGCAGCAGCAAGTCCTTAGATTCAGTTCTTCGCAGTTTACCATTTAAGGCCTTTTGCGCTAGCAAACGCTCTGACGGCGTCTTCATTACGGATATTGCGCGGGAAAAGATCTATTTAGCAGTAAAAATATGTAGAAGTGGAGGCAAGGATACAATGGGGGGGAGGGGGCGCAACACCTTCGGCTCACAAATCTAATTTTCTTATACTGCAATTGAGGACTATTTTTTTTCAGAAACACGCTGCATTGGATTTGAGGGGGTCAAAGCTGAAGTTAAAATTTATATTAGGGACAACACATACCCTCAAACTTCTCTGTCCTAATCAAACGGAGTAACTCCAAAATTGAGTGGGGGGAGATTTAGGGGGAGAAAAACCTAAACAAACTCTAGCTATGAGCACTCCAGCAGAACTCGGCCCCGAGGACGAGATAGAGGTGCTAGAAACCGTCGAATTTAGCGACTCTGATGATGAAAATGTTAACTACACAGCAGTCCAACTGAGCGACAGTGAGGATGAGGACAGCGATGAAGATCTAGTAAGTGCTCTCACGAGCCTTGCCAAAACGAAGCGGGGAAGCCCAGCAGCTCACGGGGTATCAATGTGTGCCGAGCCGCGCTTCGGGACTGAGGTACGGCCTTCAGTTGTTGACGACTTTATCAGGAACTTTTTGATAAAGGTGGGGATGGAACGTACGCTGGACTCATTCAACACGGAGTGGTACGAGCTGCAGAGCAAAGGAAAACTTGGGGAGGAGTATACCAACCCTGTCCCTGACATCTACCTCAGAAACCAAGAACTGGACGAGCAGGTTGTCACCATGAGGAGGGAGCTTGAAAAGATGAAGACAATTGCTGCCAAGGCCAAGGGTACATGGGACAAGTTCCGGAAGGAGAGGGACTTCCACAGGATGCACCACAAGCGTGTCGTCCAGGAAAAAGACAAGTTAACGCTCGATTTGAAGCACCTGCACAAGCACTATCTAAGCTACGAGCCTGCCTTGAAGGAACTCCAGGCCAAGTACCAGGTTGCCATGAAAGAGAAGATGCTCATGCGGTTGGAGCGGGACAGGATGAGAGCAAGGGTTGAGGAGGTCGAGCAGCAGCTAAAAACCTTAATGGAGGGGAAAGTGGAACAACCCAAGACGACGACGATCAAGCGCAAGACGAAAAAGGGGGGTGACAGTAAGCTGCCGGAAGACGACAGCATTGTTAACCCTTATGCAGATTTAGAATTCGACGCCCCTCGCGTAGATTCATTTCAGCTGAAGAAGGCTTTTAAAGCCCACCTGAACAGTGTCTCCGCTCTGGCCTTTCATCCCCGAAAGCCTGTCTTGGCGACTGTCAGTGACGACGAAACGTGGAAGATCTGGTCAGTACCAAATGGGGATGCTGTCATGAGTGGTGAGGGACACAAGGATTGGGTCAGTGGGGTCGACTTTCACCCTAGCGGTACCCATCTGGCCACGTCTAGTGGTGACTCTACTGTAAAATTGTGGGATTTTCAGCGTGCTTCTTGCGCCCATACCTTCACAGACCACACACAGAGCGTCTGGGGGGTTTCTTTTCACCACACCGGGGACTTCCTCGTCAGCTGCGGCATGGACCACACTACCAGGCTGTGGGACACACAGTCTCTGCGTTGCCGACAAACTTTCAGAGGTCACGTAGATAGTGTCAACAGTGTCTGCTGGCAACCTTTCACCAACAATGTCTGCACAGGGAGCGGTGACAAGACGGTGAGCTTGTGGGATGGTAGGAGCGGTCTGTGTGTGCAGACTTTTTACGGACACATGAATGCCTGCAACTACGTTTGCATGAATCTGAAGGGCGACACTATCGGCAGTTGCGACGCAGACGGCGTTGTAAAATTGTGGGATGTCAGGATGGTCGCCGAGTTGGGCACCATAGCTGCTCAGGCCGGACCCTACCCCATTAACTGCGTCGACTTTGACAGGAGTGGGACAAGGCTGGCAGCAGCCTGTGACGATGGCATTATTCGAATTTTCGACACAGAGAAAAAGGAAATGATCAACGAATTGAGGGGACACGAAGAAGCTGTTCAGTGTGTTAAGTTTGACCCAGAAGATAAGAGGTTGGTCAGTGGCAGTTCAGACTGCACTTTCAGGGTCTGGAGTTAGGACAACAATGTTGATTTTGTAATTTGCGAATTACCACAGTAAAATAATGATAACGAAACCGAGAATTTTCTTGGACTACGCTTCCCCCGGGGCCTAATAGAATCTTCTTTAAACCTTGTTTATCATCTCAAATTTTTCCATTTCTTCTTTTGGTTGCTCAGATATTTTGTGAAGGTATGCAGTCACTGTTACTATTACTACGACAACTCCAAACCATTCTAGCCCAGAATTTATTCCCTCATCTAAAGCGAGGTAACCACCCAAAATTGCAGACAAAATTCGCATCGAAGAAAAGCTGCTAAACATGCTTACTCCAAATGCTCTAATTGCATTCACCTGAGACAATGACCCAATGACAATAATAACAACGCTCACGAAAAGAAAGACGGCAATATTCGTCAGATTCCAGTTGGAGGTATCAGTATCTGACCAAAAAACGTGTTCGTCATCGTCATCTCCAGTTCCTCTCAAGACAAAGGAAAAAATCCCACAGATAAAAAATGTGCAAACGCTCTGAAATTGCATGAGCTGGTTCGCCGAAAATTGGTTCTCCGTCTGAAGCATCAAAAAGCGACTCCACACGGAGAAAAACATCGAGCTAAATTGGAGCAGTACGCCAACGAGATCGTCCATATTGAGGGGCTTGTTACTTTCACCCCCTCTTTGATCCTCCAACTCTCTAGCGATAGCAATCAAAACACAGCCAGCAAAGGAAAAAATGACCGCAACAATCAGAAAAGAAGGGACCTCCGCTTTAAAGAATACTCGATCCAAAATAGCTGCCACGATCGGACTGAGGCTGTTAATGATCTGAGTGTACGCTGCCTTCGTTTTCGCCATAGAAGCTATGTTGGAGATGGCACGAGCCGATGCCACAAATCCAAACAGAATCAGAATGTTGCGACGGCCAAGACGAGTAGCAAGCGGTACCGACGCATTTCCACACGTTTTCAATTTCGACTCCAAAATAGTTTTTGGTGTTGTTTCTCGAAGAGTTACTGCTACAGTTGTTGTCGCTTCAATTGTTGCCGCTTCCTTCCTTCCCAACTTTCTACCAAGGAATCCATCGACGGAATTCCCCACAATGAACAGCGTTATCGTTGTGATAAATGTTGCGACCACAAGGACCGAGAGTACTGTAAAAGGCTGTGGAGCAGCTCGCGTAGTGAGGTATCGTGAACCTACTGGGAATAGTCCCCATAAAAGGTGACATGCGATGATGAAGCTTCCCGACGAGAAAGACAACCTACCCATATTAGTGGCAGTATCCACTTTACACACGGTTGTGGAATACACGGGGGATATGCTTTTCTTACAAGTCTTTCATAACTTTAACTAAGGAGTTCTTTTATTTATTGCGCCTCTCTCGTGTGATGCATCCTTTTTCTCCCTTTTTTCGGATTTTTTCATCTTCGCATCGAATCCGCCTTACCAGAGGAAAACTGACGTGATTTGGTCGAATTTTTAGCTTTTGGTCGTCGACCACCTCACAGAAAAGTCACTCTTATTAAACCGTGCCAGGTTCGGCACACGTACAAAGGCCCTCATCATCATCATGCGTGTTCGTTGTCCAAAGAAGCTCGTCACCCTCCGTTTTTTATTCTTCTTTTGCGCACACTTCTACAATGCCAAAAACCGGGGAGTTTGTGAGGGCGCGATATTGGGAGACACTTTGCCAAAGACGGTGCGCATGAATGAAGAAGAACAGGCACCCCCAGCTGCTGAAATTAATACCGCCGACGACATTGCAAAATTGACTGTCAATGACCAGGATTCTGATTCGGAGAGCTCCAAAATGATGACTTTGAACGATGAATTGACTGATATTGACACGAGCACTGACTCGTCATCATCATCATCATCATCATTATCATCATCATCATCATCGTCATCATCATCACCACCGTCATCGTTATCAGAATCTTCAGCAGCAGTGGCGACACCAGAAACGTCACAACCGTCACAACCGTCATTACCGTCATCATCGTCATCACCATCACCACCGTCGTCATCGTCATCACCATCACCACCGTCATCGTTATCAGAATCTTCACCAGCAGTGGCGACACCAGAAACGTCACAACCCACATCACCACAAATGACTGCCAACGTTACTGATGATGTCACGCAGGAATCAAATGTCAAAACTACCGCAAAAGACATAATTGACGAGGATATGGGTGAGAATGTAGATTATCTAGAGCCGACGGACTCCCCAACACCGATGCCAATTTCAGTTCCGGATGATATTGACACAAAAATCGACCCAAACCCTCCAACTCCAATTTCTGTTCCAGATGATATTGACACTAAAATCGACCCAGCTGACTCCTCATCCTCGGCCGTGACCAGTGCTGCCCTGGACAATTCAAACGACCCCCCTTCCCCACCTCCCCTACTTCCCGAGAAAAAGAGCGTGAACTACGCGAGTACGCAGTCCGGCGCCCTTGTCTTGGAGACGAGCCCAAATTCAAAGGGCATGGGGAACATCCTTTTGGATGACAAGGACAAGTACGCCATCTCGCCTTGTGACGACAAAAAGTGGGTAGTCATTGGTCTATCCGAAGATATTCTCGTCAAGGAGCTCATTATAGCCAACTACGAGAAGTATAGTAGTATTGTCAATGAATTCCAGGTGCTGGGCAGCCAGACATTTCCGACGCAAGAATGGCGAAATTTGGGCACTCTTGGCGCCAATTTTACGCAGGGGGAGCAGAAATTTCAGATGCTAGAGCCTGCTTGGGCCCGTTACCTCAAGCTGCGCTTTTTATCACACCATGGAATGGAGTTTTACTGCACTATAAGCCAAGTGAAAGTGCACGGCTCGACAATGCTGGAAGGCTTTGCCGAGCAGTGGGAAGAAGGGAGCAAGGAGCTCGTAGAGATCCAGAATGCGATTGAGGTTGTCGAAGAAGTCGTGGAGGGGGAGGCCGCAGATGCGAATGTCCTGGAAGGGGAGGTTTTGGAGGGAGATCTTTCCGAGGGCACGAAGGTCGAAGAGGTTGATCAGGAGGTAGCAGACGAATCTGTGGAGGAGGCTACGCCCGCGATTGTTGGAGACGTTGAGGTTGAAGAGAAGGTAGATAATGTTGAGGCTGCGGTGATAGAAAATAGCGTTGTGGAAGGCAGTCCCATCGCGAGTGACGATGACGACGAGCGGACAGAAACGACTACTGAAGACAATAATGTTGAGCCTCGTCATTCAGAAACTGTTGACCTAATTGCCAATGTAGGATCACCAGCAAAGGACGCAGCAGTAGCTGTGGATGAAGCAATTGATGGAGCTGGCGTCGACGCTGCCGCGGAAGATGGCGCTGATGTCGTCGGGGAAATTAAGGAAAGCGAAAATGCTGGCTCGCCAAAAGAGCAGGTTGAACTTCCTGGTAAAAAGATGGATATTGATAACCAAGATCCCAAAGAAAAAGTTCCAAACGAGAGCAACTTTGTGCCGTGCGAGGATAAAGTAGATAACCCTATTAACACGGACACAAGCCTGAACAACACCGACAGCGATAGCACCTCAACATCGCCTAGTACGACGACTACATCGTCTGCAGTAACAAATAAAAAATTGACGGTGAACGCCACCAATACGAGCTCCAATGTTGGTAAAACCGACACAGGTACAGCTGACGAGGTCGGCGCAAATAGTGATCGTGTCGCGACTGCTCTTAGCGGAAGTACTTTGGGTGAAAACTCTAGCGCTACTGCAGAAGATAGTTTGGAGAATGTCACGGCCGCTGCGAAAAACTCGTCAAATACTGTCAACATAACCCCCCCCACAACAACCGAAGTAACACCGGCGACAACAACACCCCAATCCAATACAACAAACATAACGAATATTAGCTCCATCCCAAACAGCACTATGACCACCACTACAACCACCACCACCACCACCACCGCCACCACCACTACCACCTCCGCCACTAATGCGACTGCGTCGTTACTAAGCTGCATGGAGAGCCTGAACTACGGCGAATTCAAGAAGATGATGCTGAGTCGAAGTAACAAAACCGATGCACTTGCCAAGAAAATGGCATCCCCGTCTTTCGCAGCTGCAACTTCTGGAGGCCAGCTAGGAATGGAGAACATCTTCAAGACTCTGATGAACGAGATAAAAACACTCCAGCTCAACCAGTCCATATTCCAGAGCTACATCAACAGCATGCAAAATTGCTACGATACAATTTTCCGGGAGATGGAAAATGAACGATTGCGCAGTGCGGCTGAAAGTGAGCGCTTGTTGACGAATTTGGCTGCCGAGATTCGGGAGCTGCAGCTGCAGTCCAACTTGATAATAAACCCATTTTATCTAAGGAAAATCTCAGTTGATGCGGCCAGAAAAAAATTGGAGTTAGACGAAGACAGTCTGCTTTTTGGGATAGTCAACTGTGTAGTGACCAGCGCCGTCTTCCTCCTCTTTGTCACTGCTGTATGGAACTTGAAAAATTTTGATATGCAAAGGAGGAATCGACATGATGGCTGGGATTCTGGGCAGGAGAGTGAGAATGAATCTGAGACTGAGGAGGGAGAGAGCGACTGCAGTGATAACGAAGAGGAGTAAAAAAACTTATAGGCTTGAAATTTACCCTTTATATAGTGTGTGTGTCCTTTTTTTTTTCGGTGCTATCAAGACGACACCGGCATGCAGCCAGGTAATATACCCGCCATACTTGGAAGTGCTGAAAGGGTGGATTCTCAGAACAGAACCCGCCCTTTTTTACACTTCCTGGGAAGTCAGAACTAAAAAAATTAGTACTCCGTAGGATGTCTAACTCCTCATCTCATCTCATACTTTGGACATAAATAAAAGGTTGGACAAGAATTCCTGAAATCCATGTTTACTCCCGGGTTGAAATGTTTTTCTGATTTGGGAAAAGAAATCTGCTGCAATGAAACCCTTAAAGCTTCCTGGTAATTGAACATATTTTCATTCTTTCCCTCGAGCGTGGTCACTACCGAATTAGGTCCTATCAGGTTCAAATATAGCCATTCAATCCCTTCATAGCAACTTAAAAACAGATGCTTCGTTTTGCGTCCCTTCGAGCTTCCAAGGGCCTGAGGCTCTCTCATGCCCGAAGCTTTGCTGCGTCTGCTATGCCCGAGACCGTCGAAGACGACGAACCGGCGGCCGCCCCAGCGGCGGCTGCCCCGGCGGCGGCTGCTCCGGCGGCATCTTCGCACGCCCAACTCCCTTGGTCAATGCCCCTCCGTGACACGAACTTCTTGCTCAATGAGGTTTTTGATGCTCCCGCTCACTACAAGCAAGTGCAGTCGGAGCTCTCTGCCGAGGCGGGTGGCGGCGAAGATGCGGAACCACTCACCCCAGATTTTGTCGACATGATTAACAGGGAGGGTGCCAAGTTTGCTGAGGAGGTGGGTGTGGAATTGGAATTAGGTTGTGTTTTGCTCTGTGTGTGTTTTGCTCTGCGTGTGTTTTGCTCTGCGTGTGTTTTGCTCTGCGTGTGTTTTGCTCTGCGTCCTCCCCTAACCCAACCCAACCTAACCCAACCCAACCCAACCCAACCCAACCCAACCCAATGTTATGTTTCTGCAGACTGTTGCCCCCCTATACGGCCCTGGTGATGTTCCCTGTGATTACAAGCCGAACGGCGATGTGATCACGCCGGCTGGATACAAAGAGGCCTACCAGGAGTTCATGGAAGCAGGCTGGGCTGGACTTACAGTCCCCCCCCAGTACGGTGGGCAGGGGATGCCCATGAGCCTCGGAGTGATTAAGAGTGAAATGCTTGGCACTGCCAACTGGAGCTGGGCTATGTACCCCGGCTTGTCCGTCGGGGCCATGAACACTCTGATTTTGCACGGCAGTGAGTGGATGAAGGAAACGTATCTCACCAAGCTGGCGAGCGGGCAGTGGACCGGAACCATGTGTCTCACTGAGCCTCATTGTGGGACTGACTTGGCACAAATGACTACCAAAGCCGTGCCCACCGGGGAGACGCACTCAGGCAATGATGTGTACGAGCTCAGCGGAACGAAAGTGTACATCAGCAGCGGCGAGCACGACATGGCCGAGAACATCGTCCACATCGTGCTGGCCAAGCTCCCTGACGCCCCATCGGGCACCAAGGGAATCTCGCTTTTCTTAGTCCCCAAGTACCTGCCGGACGAGACCGGGGAGATCGTCCCTGGAGACGATCTCGAAAAGAACCTAATCTGTGCCGGGATCGAGGCCAAGATGGGAATCAAGAGCTCCTCCACGTGCGTCATGAGCTTTGAGGGCAGCAAGGGGTACTTGATCGGGGAAGCCAACGACGGCTTGAACCAGATGTTCACCTTCATGAACACCGCTCGTCTGGGCACGGCTATGCAGGGAGTTTGCCACATGGAGCGCGCCTACCAGGGCGCACTGCCCTGGGTCATGGAGAGAACCTCCATGCGCGCCTTGAGCGGGAAGAAGGACCCAGAGCAGGTCGCTGACAGGATCATCCACCACCCCGATGTTCGCAAGAACATGCTGACTATAAAGGCTCTCTGCGAGGGTGGCAGGGCCATGATTTACGACGCCTCTCTCCTCGCCGACGGCATGATGCACGAGAACGAGGACTACCGCCACGACTGCGAGAACCGCCTAGGACTACACACTCCGACTTTGAAGGCATTTTTGACTGAACTGGGCATCGACTGCTCCAGCTTGGCAATGCAGGTTTTCGGTGGAGCGGGTTATATCAAGGACTACGGTATGGAGCAGATCATGAGAGACGCCAGAATATCCACGCTTTACGAGGGCACCACCGGGGTGCAGGGACTCGACCTTTTGGGGAGAAAGATCATCTTAGACAAGGGAAAGCTCCTGAAGGAACACATGGGCAACGTCGCGTCGGAGAGCTTCAAGATCGGCACAAGCTCGCACGCCTACAAGTACGGTCTCGTCAGTAAGAGCTTCGAGATGGCTGCTCTTTGCGCGCGGACAATGTACACCGTAGCTCGGATTCTTTCCCATGCGGCATCTGACAAGGAGGCTGTCGGAAGTGCTAGCGTTGATTTCCTCATGTTCCAGGGATACTTCAACTGCGGCTTCCAGTGGCTGCGGATGATGAATACGGCTGCAGCTGCACTCGAGGAGAACCCCAATATGGACGAGGCCGACCGAAAATTCTACGAAGCCAAGCTCCACACCGGAGAGTTCTACTTTGACCGCATCTTACCCAAGGCATATGTCTTCAGTAAAATGTCCATGGCCAGCCCAAAATCAATAATGAATATGGAAATGGACCAGTGGGACCTGAACACGAGGCTACCCAGTGATAGCGGAAACGCTTACGGGAAGAGTTTCCAAGGATAAAACTAGAGGGAGTTTGTGTGTGTTGGGTGTGTTGTTGTTGTACGACAATTATGTTAATGTGGAATAATTACTCGAATGAGATTTTGAACCTACACAATCCCCGCCTCTAATACTTTTCGGAACTTGTAAACCGATCACCTCTCAGCTCACTGATGTTGCTTTTTATTCAATAGGTGTTGGTTCAACTTACAACTTACTTTGTGAATGAATGTTTTGATGCCGTCAGTTTTGTGATCCTTCAGCGCTTCAGAAGACTTCAAAACAACTTCCAAAGAGAAACTAAATAAGCAACATGCGACCACGGGTAGTGCAACTCAAAAAGAATTTTAGACATCCCGCAGAGAATGTATTTGCGGAAAACCAGATCCTGAGAATAATACAAACGAAAGTGCATTCCTTTTTGCCCTGGATCCGACAAATTCCGAACGAAATTTGCCGTCACAGAGGGGATAACTAGTATAAACATCTCGATCTTCTTATTTACGCTTTTTGACGACAGAAATCTTCTATCCTACAGCAGTTGAATTTTGAGTGAGCAAGTGACCAGATCAGAGAACAGGTATAACATCATGTCAACTCTCAACCCCAGAAAATCAAAGGTTCAGCGCGTTTCGAGCAAGCTCGCATCCCTCTCCTCTCGCTCTAGCACCAACGATGAAGGTTTGAAGATATTGTGCTACATGGTGGACTTCCTATCTGGTTTTTGTCCGGCGGGGAGCTCTGGCAAGGAAGGACTCGACAGGGTTTACGAGAGCATTTTCATGAGTAGGTACGTCGGGCGGTTCTGGGGATTCGGGAACGCCGTCGACGGAATGGTCAACGGCTCCTGGGGAGAGCCGGAGGGAGAAGGGAGTTGGAGCGGCGCCCAGGAGAGGAACGACATCGCAAGGCTGCAAGCGGCGTGCATGGCGTGCTACCACCCCTTAGAAATAATCGCCTGGCTCGGCTGGGTGACGAAGTGGAAGAGGCGGGGCGGAGGCTGGAGAGACCCGGACAAAATGTCCGCCTGGAGCTGCAGGTTCTGGCTGCTTTACATCCTTTTGAATCTGGTCAAGAATGGGAAGAAGCTGAACGCGATATCCTCGGCGGAGAGGGGGGGAAGAAGCTCGGGGCAGGATAAGGGGGATAGCCGGGCCTCGGACACCAAGGGGGGGGGAGCCCTCAAGACGACGCGGACGATGTGCCCGAGTCAAAGACCGTCGCGCTGTGCGAAATTTCTCGGCGGGAGGCGAAAGTCGCCATCGTCAAGGACGTGTGCTACGCCCTACCAGCCCTGACGTGGAGCCTGCCCCAGTGGAGCACCAAGCCGATCCTCTCGAAGAAGACTGTGAACATGTTCTGCATGGCGGAAGCAGTTGTGAATCTCTGGGAGCTTATTAAGAAGTAAGTGAATTTTTTTTTGGGGAGAATTGTCTCGTATCGTCTCGTATCGTATCGTCTCGTCTCGTCTCGTTCCTTTCGCTGCTGTAGCAAACTCCACAAATCACTTTAAATCCTTTACAAAACCTATCACTATCATATACCCACCGTCCCGTCCATTGTCGTCCTATCCTTCCAGCGTGCCATTGTCGTTTCGTTTCGTTTCGTTTCATTTCATTTCATTTCAATCCTTTTTATTCATTCATTCATTTCCCTTTCCCTTTCCAATAATTTGGTTTCGGTTTGGTGTTTGATTGTCGATTGTCCTCAACGTCTCCCGCTTCGTCTCCCGCTTTGTCTCCCGCTTCGTCTCCCGCTTCGTCTTCGTCTTCGTCCCCCGCTTTCCACTTTCCACTCTTCGTCCCCCGCTTTCCACTTTCCACTCTTCGTCCCCCGCTTCGCTTCGCTTCGCTTCGCTTCGCTTCGCTTCGCTTCGCTTTCCTTTCCTTTCCCCACTTCCCCCTCCTAGTCTATATCAAACCCCGTCGCCTCCATCTGCACGGCGAGCGTGAGCTTATCCTTCAGCTGCTCCTTGCTGGTGTACAGCGGCAGGTCGATCCTGTTGAAGCACGTGTGCGCCCTGGGGAACAGGCTGGAGCTGAGGTTGATGGAGTTGATGGTGAACCTCCTGATGTTCCCGTCGTTCCCCTGGAGGCAGGAGAACCCCTGCGCGGGGACCCCGGACGTACCGGTGACAAACTGCAGCAGGCGCGCGCGCAGCTCCTGGTCGAACCCCTCCACGACCTCCCAGAACCACCTGGTCACCTTGTGCCCCTCCTTCTTCCCCTCGTAGTGTCCGACGTACTCGGTGTTCACCTTCCAGTCCTCGATGCTTATGTCCGGGAGGCCGCACATGAGGAGCTCGAGCTCCTGGAAGTCGAAGATCGTGAGGAGCGGCTCCGGCACCACCTCGTAGAACCCCTGCAGGAGCTCCTTCAGCTGGGGACCGACGCGGTCCAGGACGCGGTACCGAAGGGACGCCTCCATGAACTCCTTGAGGTTATCGTTGGTGACGTCTACGTCCGTCCCACCGGGTACGAGCTCCACGACCTTCGTCTCCCCGAGTGACTCCTCGCTAACGGTGAAGTTAAGGTACAGCATCTCCACGTCGTCGATCTCGAGCATCTGCTGCAGGCTCCTGTAGATCTCGTCGTCGATCATCTCGATGTCCTCGAACATCAAAGGCCAACCGAGGAGGTGCTTGTAGAGGTGCCTTATCATGTGCGTCGCGACGATCTGACCGTCGAATAGCGCCTTACCAAGCAGCCTACCCACGAACCTAAAATACACCAGGTGGTCCTCCATCGCCATCCCCGAGCTGGCGTTGATCTGCATGCACATCTGGTTCACGGCGGAGTACTGCCATAGGCCGACGTCAGGGTGGAACACCTGCTCGGACGTGAGCTGGAAGAACTCCCGGGCGACGCCCCCCGCGTCGATACCAGGCTCCCCGATGAACTCGAACCTGAGCATGTTGTGGAGCTTCTCCGGACCCATCATCATGAGGCTCTTGAGGGCGTCCTCCATGAGGTGGCTCCTCCTGACGAAGACGAACGTGTGGTCCTCCTCCCAGGGGGTACGGAGGTCCAGGCACTTCTTCTGGAACCACTTGACCTTCTCCTTGAACGTCTTGGACGTCTGGGACGCGAGCTCCTGGTACGTGACGAGGTTCTTCCCGTCGCGTCCCAGGCAGGAAGTCTCCGAGACGGCGGAGACCGCGGGGACGAGGGAGAGGACGGTGCTGGTCGTCGGGGCACCGCCGGGGGTTGAGGAGGGGGTTTCTTTGTACTCCAACTTCCGCACGAATGCCGTCGTCTTAACGTCGAAGCCGCTGGGCGACGACGATGACGATTTGGACTCCTCATCGTCCTTCCCCTCCCCCTCCTTCCCCTCCCCC
>Ga0115555_1000577_pt1 | contig 25150 bp, 17 predicted proteins | sample COGITO_mtgs_1104_2_FD_87285 | JGI IMG/M metagenome (GOLD analysis project Ga0115555, IMG submission 87285) | Pelagic marine microbial communities from North Sea - COGITO_mtgs_110407 | ecosystem: Environmental > Aquatic > Marine > Epipelagic | place: Germany:Helgoland, sampling site Kabeltonne... | reverse complement strand
TTGTTGTTGTTGTTGTTGTTGTTGTTGTTGTTGTTGTTGTTGTTGCTGTGGTTTGGACGCCGTTGGCGTTGTCGGGGGAGCGTCAATGGAGGTGTTGTGCGCCGTCGTCGTAGGGTGGCTGGCGCCGAAGACGAATTGAGGTGTGCCGGGCGGAGGACCCGTTGGAGCGGACGTCGACGAAGCCGATGCAGACGGGGATGCCGATGCCGATGCCGACGATGATGACGATGCTCTGTTGACATTCTCACTCTCGCTCCCTCCACTTCCGCTTCCACTTCCGCTTCCGCCGTTGGTAGCTAGACTTTCCGTGTGAGCGCCTCCTAATATCTTCGTCGTTGTAAGGTTGGGGCTTAGAAACCGTCCCTTGCTGTCTATTTTAATACCGCCCCCTCTCATCCCAACCGTCGTTGCCCTTGTCCCCCCGTTGGTGGTGGCGGTGGCGGTGGCGGTGTTTTCCCCCTCCCCCCCGCCTTCAGCCTTCGCCCCGCTCCCCCCCCCCTTCCCCCCCTCCCCCTCCCCCTTCCGTATCTGACAGGCGATCATGGCCCTCGCCATGTCCTCGAACATCTTATCGTCGCCGTCGAAGACGCTCGTCTTCCGCAGCTGGGCCGCCAAGGCGTCGATGTACTGCTCCTCGCGGGGGGCCCCGGCGGCGGGAAGGGGGGACGGGTCACCGGCCGGAGACGCAGAAGACGAACCTCCTCCACCCACGGACGTCGAGACACTCGTTTTTATACCCATCTTCGACATGAACGCCGTCAAATGGTCCGTCGAAGACATGCTCTGGTTGCCAAGATGGGGGACCAGGGTCTAGGAGGGATGTCTACGGAGAATATTTGAGAACTTGGCGAATTCGTGCACAGCTTATTATCTTTGTGAGCGCTGGGCGGAATTTTGAGGTTGGCTGAACTCAATTGAAGGCGATAGACTCTATTATGACTTCAAAAAATTGTTCGAAGAATATTCATACTTTGGTATGTCCTTCATCTGTTCCCACTTACACTTATAAAATTTTGTCCTTGCCCGCCCACAATGACCCATAGGTTGCTCTTTCTGCTATCATTTTTACTGTCCCATTCAATCGCCTTCCTGAACCATCATCTGTCGTCGTCCCATTCCATTATCCGGCGGCGGCCCCTCCCGGCCCCGTCCCTGGGCGTGAAAGTTGGCAAGAGCGGGGCGGAAATGATAAGCACCGTCGACGACTTTCACCTACTCGTCGACGGGGAGGATGCGAACACCCGGGCGCTGACTACTACGCTAATTCTCTACGCGGCTCCTTGGTGTGGCCCGTGCCGTTTAACTTCTCCTATCGTTAAGAGGATAATGAATAAGTTTGAGGGGAGGCTTAATGTGAGGGAAGTTTGCACGGATGATTTGCCGGATTTGTGCGACGAGGAGGGCATAGAGGAGATTCCCACCGTCATTATATATCAAGAGGGGGAAGTTGTCGAGAAGGTTGTGGGGAGTGTGACGGAAGAAGTTCTGGTGGATTTGGTCGAAAGGACCCTGCCGTAAAAAAGCCGTAAACAAACTACACGAATATCCCCGGAAAAGCAGCGAAAGAGGTAGCTAGCAATATACATGAACAGAGTAGAGAAAAGCCTTTTCTGCATACATCTTTCATCATAACTTTGGTCTCTCTTTTAGAGTTCATTTTTTTTGGTAGCGCTCTCCATCTTCGCCTTCCTATCCTCCTCCTCCTTTTTCTTCCTATCCTTCCTCTTCTTCGACAAGTTCTTCTTCCGATTTCCTATCCTCTCTTCTCTGTCCTGTTCAGTTTCCATCATTCCCTTCAACTTGCTGTCTCGGTAAGAGGGAAAATAGCGCTGAACCTTCTCGATGTCCTCGTCACTATCGCAGATACCGACAATTTCTATACAAACCTTTCGATACAAATCGCCGTAAGGCGCTAGTTTTTCTCCCGTGATAATTTCATAGGCACGGGCTGTCTCATGGAACTTGGCCAGCTTCTCCTCATCCTCCCCTTGGACTTTGTCAGGGTGTAGCTGCCTGCTCAGTGTACGGTACGCTCGCTTAACCTCAGCTGGACTCGCAATAGGGTCGAGACCAAGGGTGAGGTATGCCTTCGAAAGATCATCGAGCTCGTCGAATAGAGGATCCTTTACATCTTGTCCATTTCTCTTGAGCTGAGCCAACTTCAGTTCCTGCTGCTTGTGCGCCAACTTGGCCAAACCGGCCATTCTTATCGCCTCCTCGAACTCGTCCGCGTACTCTTCTACTGTTGAATCGCAGTAACTCTTCAGGAACCGCCTATTCTGCTCAAACTCGTCACTGCCCAAAGTCATGCTCCCCTGAATCTTGACTGTACCCGCGCCCTTGGCATTATAACGCTGAAAAGTGACGTCTCCATTCTCCTCCTTCGTAATTCCATACTGGTCCATAGCGGGACACAGCTCTTCGACAGTTTCAATGATACGCAGCTCGCTGACCTCGTAAGGAATCACCTTTTTGGACTGGTCATTTGAGGCCCGCAACGTGTTCCGCAGGTCAATATTTACACGAGGTTGCTCCAGCTCCAAGTTGCGCTCCAGCTCCATGACGATCGACACACAAGCACTACACTTCGTATCGAAAAAATCTTTCCCGTCAGCCGCACTGAAATCCATATCATCGGCAAGTGAGTGGATGAGATGAGCATGATGGAAAAAGAAGGAGAGGAAAATGGGGGGGTAGAAGCGCATCTTTGATTTAATTGTTTTGGGCTATAGTTGAAAGCAACTTTGTGGGGATATGTCTATTCAACGAGGACCAAAAAAGTTAGAGCACTTAACATGAGAAGTAAGTAAGAAGTTTTTTGGTTGCCGTGTGTTCGTTATGTGGTGGAAGAATTAATTGAAAGCTGATAGTACTGTGTTTTGTATCGTTGTCCCGTTCCTTGCTACAACCAATTCTTCGATGGGTTGTGAAGGCTCGTCACGGGCTTATCATCGGTGCTAATGCCAGACGTTCCAACCCGCTATCGCCTGGGTCCAATCCACTTTCCCTCTTCATCTCATACCCGACTCCCATTCTCCAAGGCACTTTGTCTGACTAGCGGACGGGTTTGGCGAGTCTACTACTTGACCCCTGACGCTGTACAAGACAGCACACGATTTCTATATTTCGAAAAAAAAGGAGAAGTTGATCTCACCAAGGATGAGATCTTCAACTCCATTCGTGATACTGTGGCAAGCTGGGCAAAATTGAAGCACAGAAATGTCACCAAAACCTACGGAGTAAGTAAGGCTAGCGCAGAAGACACCATACACTTTAGCAAAAACTTGGAGAGGAATCGGTTCTCATCAGATGATGAGGAGGATGTCAATGATTTGTTGGCAGCCCTCGACATAACGACGACAAATTCGACTGCGACGTCTGCTTCCCGGCCTCTACTTCTCTTCACAGAATTGCATTCGACGGGAACCCTAATGAATATGCTGAAGAATTTCTCGGACCCTCTGCCCGAGAGCATCATGGCCTCCTTTGTTGAGCAGATTGTCTCTGGCCTCGTCTACCTTCACAAACATAGTTTCTGTGGCGGAGAATATCTCGGTGTTCAAGACATCGAAGTCGGCAAGGGGAACATAATGAAAATCAGCTCATACCAGCGCCGCAACTCAGATCATTGCGAGCTTAACGATGTATCATCGGTGGGTCGAATGTGCACTGAAATGATGAAGGCAATGGGTTTGGAATATGCTAGTGCCAGTGCTGGTTTCCAGTCGTTTTTGAAAGAGTGCAAAAAATTAAAACCGCAAACGACGACACTGAGCTCGCTACTACGGCATCCATATTTGAGAAGTACCACAATGATTAGCGCCCCACAGAATACACATCAACAGCAGCTTCAGCCATATCAGCTGACACGGTCCCGAAGTGACAGTTCTGGAGGTGGGTCTCCTGTCAGCAGCCCAAGCTCTGCGTTGAGGAGAAACTCACCCACGGGAAGCCCGGGAGCAATACTACCAGGGCTAAGTATTGGCTTGAAAAAAAGTGACAGCGATTGCAGTCTTGTGAGCGACACCACCACCCCGCGGGCTGGGAATCTCTTTGACAATGATGATGCAGGTGACAACTATTTTGATGACGAATCTTTCGACAACGAAGACAGTGAAGATTGTGCTGAGGGTGCTGGAAACAGATTTGTAGAAGCAGTGCCTCCTGCCAAGAAGACACTCACACTCCAGCAGCAGAAATTTTTGAGAAATGCGGGAAAGTAGAGTTTTTTGTTTTTGGTTTTGGTTGCACAGCCAACTCATTTCAATTTGTTTCTACTTAGGCCACCTATCATTTCTAAATCATTGACTTCGTCGTCATTTCTAGACGCGCTTCCCCCAAGCACGTAATCATCGCCCAACCCGACACCGACAGGAGTATACGGTATCCGATCGATGCGATCGCCATCGTGAGTGCAACATGCCTTCTTAAAGGCATAGTAAGGGGAGATCCCCATCAAAATCCCGCAAACGACAAAAAATGCGCCTAGCCACCATTCTGAATTTTCATCAATCCCAAAACTTCCACCTAACTCACTCGTTATTGGCTCCATCTTCAAAAATAGGTCATCACTGCTTCGGATGTGGAACTTGATATCATTGAAATCTAAATCTGACGGAAAAGTGGGTAGAGCCGCTGTCTTCGAAGCAAGCTTGACGTTTTTGATGGGCGAGTACGTTATAGGATTCCAATCAGTTTCGAGCGCGCAGCCGAATCCTTTGTCATCGATTTTATTCAAGTCAAATTTTTTGCTTTGATGGTCATATTTGAGTTGCACACAAACAATGGAAAGCCTGCTATAGATCTCGCATTTGCCAAAACGAAACACCCCATGCTGGTGATTGGGACATTTTGTCTCTGGAGAGGGGGTCATCGCGTGTTTCTTTTCGAAAGTTGCCACCTGCGCTGCACCGACATCAATTTCACTTTTTATGCCATCAACATCTGCCTGGATTTGAAAATTTAACATCGGGTAGTTGTGGGTGCTGTCATATTCATTCATGTCATGGTTTTGGATGGAGTCCGGAGGGAAACGCTCGATCTGGTACGTGTAGGGCACATACGGAGTTAATCTCGGCTCCAAAGCGACCATTGATGCAAAGTGGTCAGGAGCCTCATTGGCAACAAACGGAATGTCGGTTGTGCCAGCGGAGGTGCTGTCAGCACCCCCACTTCGAACCGTCAATGAAAATGACGCCTTCTTAAGGATATTCCTCGCCTCCTCCCACCCGTCTACAAAGCTCTCGTATGTCTGAATGGTATTTTCATGCTCCCCCTTCTTGCTGTGAAAAATACTTGACAGCCCATAAATGGTCAATGCTATCGATATGAGAAGGAGAGTAAAGTGTGACAGGCCAGCACGATCATCCATCATACCCCCCTGACGGCGTTTTGTCATGCGGATCTCTCTTAAAACCAAGTTTTAAGTTGTCAAAAATTTTTTGTGTCTTGCTTTTTTTTCTTGTTCCTTTTTCAGCCTCTCTGAAGTCGAAGCGACACACAACGACGGTATACCCCCCTTGCCCTGCAGGTTCTCATCAACAAGAACAAGATGAAGCAACAAGGGATTTATTTTCTGATCCTGTTGAGCTTGGCGCGCGGTGCAGAGCTCTCCATCCTTTCATCCCTCCCTCTTTGCTCCTATTCTAGGTTCACTGTTGGCTTCGTTGTCGACGACAAGCTGGAAAAAGGCGGGGAACATGATACAACGATGATAGTTAGGGACGAGCATAGAAACGTTATATCTGTAATTGATGTTCCAATGGAAACGGAGGACGTCATCATCAGCAACACAGTTGAGGAGAAAAAAAATGATAGGGGTGGTTTGCTCACTTGCACGCTGTTTGGTGAAACTTGCCAGCCATCGATAGATTCAATATCAATGCTTCCTCTGGAAGAAGAAGACAATGAATCGATGACTCACAAAATTACTGTCATTCTTGATCGTCCAGCTCAACAACTTAAAATTGAGTCGGAGGCAGACCTTTCAAGAGCATTTATCATCGAGCCAGATAATCCTCCGCCCTCCTCGACATCAAATTACATGTGGTCAGATGATGAAACTTTTTCTTTTCATCTCGGGGGCGAGATTGTCAGCTGGGCACTTGGAGGCACTCTAAGGCTCAGCGTGAGACATCAAGATAGGCCCCTGCTTCCGATCGAGTACACTACATATGTCGGCAACGGTAGGAAAACACTACGTCTGAACAGGGAGGGTAGATTTAAATTGAGTCTTTTTGATGCCGAGATTGACGTTACCATCGAAAATTGCGAAGAAGAAGACGACGTTGTTACAATAGGAGGGGGAGAAATTGTGCCTTTGCACCCTCCAGAGAAGGAGATCGAGCTGGCTCCAGTCTTTCAGGCTCCGGCCTCGATTTCTCTTTCCGGTTTGGTTCCATATACACTATCCCCTCGGTCCTTTCCAAGCGGGGACGGAGAATTTGTTCTTTCTTTGAATGTCAAGTTGAGGAGGTCAACGTTGCATGGAGGAGGGGGAGAGGGATTTCGCACTCTTTTTTTCAAGGGAAATACGTTTGCTACCCCCAACGACGACGGTACTGTCACTTCCACTAATTCAAGGCTAGGAGTTTTCTTGAATGGCGACAACAAGTTATTAGTTCAGTGCTCTACCCCTGGGAACATTGAACATGGGGGTACAAGCAGCAGTCGCATTGAGCATAATGGATTGTGGACACATTTGACATTCGTTGTTACGAAGAGCACTTTGGGTGTTTATGTAGACGGGAAAGTCGATCTTTTGATCGAATTTCCCGGAGGAAGGGTTGGAAACGATTATCCTATGACCGTGGGACACGTATCTGGAATATCAGGCCCGATGATGGAGGTTAGCGAGCTTAAGGTTTTTTGGGGAGAGGTGACGGGAGAGGATGTGAGAAGAGTATACGAGGTCGACCGATTTGTCGTTGCTGTTGGCGATGGCGATGGAAGCAGAATAGAGGATAAGTTGCTCCTTTCAAAGGCTACGGGGGGTGACCCTGATAATAATAAGGACGAGGGTGAGAAAGAAGGCTTGGACAATGCTGTGACACTAGTTTTAGACAACGCCGGCAAGCAACTGGTAGAGAGTCGTATTAGGGGGTTACAGTCGTCAGCGCATGATTGTGGAGGTATCTCAGCTATTGAACGGCTCCGAATATACGCCGGTGGCTCCGAGGGGGGGGCTTATTTTAGTGCGTTTGGGTTGCTTGTTTACGGGACGGAGGGGAACGATTTTGCACACTGCGAGCTACTGGGTGCAGAGGATCGAAATTTTGCTATTGGAATTGATTATCTTCGATTGGCGGTAGAAGACAGGCACGGAGAGGCAACGTACAAATTGGGGGTGTTCATGCTGAGCGGGATGGTTTTGGGGAGTACGGAAGATGCGATAAAGCTACTGGAGGAGGCAATCGTTGAACACTCTCACGTCGGTGCAAGCTTTGCACTAGGAAATTATCACATGAAAAAAGGAAATTTTGAGGCTAGCAGCCATTACTTACAGTTGTCTGCTGCGTCGGCAAACGTATTTTATACGACCCCAGGCAACCAGCCTTACTTTGAGAACCACCGATTGCGTGACGGTTATGAGGATATAGTGAAGCTGGGACAACAGGGGGAAGATGACGCTGCTCTTCAGTATACTGTCGATCTGGCAGAGCAAGGCGATCCCACAGCTATGAATGCTCTGGCAAATCTTTTGTACTGGGGAGGGAGAGGCTTTGCGAGAGACCATGTACGAGCGCGGGAATTGTGGGATGAGGTTGGCTTAGATCATGATCACATCGGAGGTCTGTGCGGAGCAGCGAGCATGTACATAAGAGGAGAGGGAAATGGAGATGAAGGAGGGGGAGCCGACGTTGCAAAGGCGGTCATGCGCTACGAACTTGCGGTTGAAATCGGAAGGGGAGGAGGGGGAGACTATGTCTGCGCTCTGAATGGGCTCGGCTACGCCTGGTTTTTAGGGCAAGGAGGGCTCGTTAAAAACCAGACGAAGGGATTTGAATACTTTCTGGAGGGATCCTCTGTCGAGAACAATGACGCAGATAGTCTCACTAACGCTGCACACTGTTATGCGACCGGACAGGGAGTCGAGAAGGATGCAAAAATGGCGAAAGCCCTGTATGAGAGGGCGGCGCACATAGGATCTTTTGAGGGGGCCTACGAGATGGGCCGCAGGTGGCTTAACAACGGATTGGAAGACAGTGGGATCGGAGATGGTGCATTCGACCACAGAGTCGCCTCAAATTACTTGTTAAGCGTCACCAAGAGTGGAGAGTGGGGGACCCTCATGCGAAAGGGCTTCGACTCTTATTTGGTCGGAGACTTCGACATCGCGTTGGCACATTACGCCGAAGGGAGCAGTTTGGGCTATCCGCTCGCAGCGGGTAACGCCGCCTACCTCTTAGATCATAAACTGGGAGGGAATATCCAGATTCAGCCGGACAATGCGATTGCTTATCATGACGAGAATAAGAAAGGTCTCATCATAAGCAGGAGTGGAAGGAGTAACAGCGCGGCGGCGAGGAAGAGTGCAAATACTGTCGCCCTAAACTTTCACAAGATAGCAATCGCTGCCTCTGATACCCCACCACTCCCTTCTCTAATCGCTTTGGGCGACGAACGATACCTAACTGGTGACAAGGCCAACTCGTTATTCTACTACTCCCTCGCGGCGAACTTGGGGAGCTTTACGGGGGGATTATATGCTGGATACGTCGTAGAAGAACAAGGCGATTTCGACCGAGCAATACAGTACTACGAAGATGTGCAAAAGAGAATCGAAGGGGAATGGGAAAACGTTGGAGCAGGGTCAATGGTTGAGGAGGAGATTAGGCTGAGGGAGGGCAAAAGAATTTACTGGAGCGTTCGGATCAGCATCTGGCGCGTTAGAGTAAGGATGACAAGTTCAGCCGCGGACAAACTAGTAAAGCTCTTTGAAGGGAGGGGGGGGGTTGGTCAGCACAAAGAAGATGAAGATGACCAGGACAAGGACAGCAAGGGTGCAAAATTTTCTGAAATGATCTTCACTTACTTTAGGAAATATTTTGTGAAAATTCAGGGAGGAAAAATCCTTGGTGTCGGTGACTTTGCGGAAGAGAGAGCCGACCAGATTCGGTGGGTAAATGTTCTGATAACTGTTTTTCTCTGCGCATTGCTAATCAATGTTATGCGAGCATTTCGCATGTGATGATGATGACAAACAGTGAAATATGACAGAACAACACATAAACATAAAACCGCAGCTACATTTTTAAGGATACGGACATTTATCGAGCATTTCGCCTGTGATAAATACAATAGTATGACAGAACAAACATAAAACCGCAGCTACATTTTTAAGGATACGGACATTTATCGAGCATTTCGCCTGTGATAAAGACAAACAGTACAGTTGACAGAACAAACATAAAACCGCAGCTACATTTTTAAGGATACGGACATTTATCTCGCGGGTAAGGAACTTCATTCACTTCTCGGATGTTCTTTGCGACACTTAATTTTGCACTCGTCACGACATTCTGCTCGACTCTTTTGTTCATTAAATTCCTTCGGCTTTGTACACTCATAGATGCAAGTCGATGTGCATACCTCGAACGGATCCGCCTTTGTAAAAGAAAATTAGCGACAGACAGCACTAAATAAGGGGGGGCAGTAGAGTGCGACTCCGGTGGGGAGAAGTAGTCTTTGATACTCACCTTTGCGGCAACGGCAGGGTCAATGCCAGGACCAAAAAACACAACAGGAGCAGCAGCAGATACCAAACCTCGTACGCCAAACTTTAAAAAGCCCCTCCTAGAAGGTGCCGGACTTGTCGTTATAAACAGACCATCCGATCCTAATAACACCGATACAACCACCATGACAAGCAATTTCATGGAAAAAAACTGAGTTGGGAGGTGTGTGTTTTTTTACAGGGTTATCCCTTTTATGAATTTTGGCCACTCAGCTACGATCAAATGATATATATCAACGGGAAGAGGAATAAAAATGACAATTATTTATTTGATACGACCGTTGACATTGCTACGACGTCTTCGACTCGTATCTACTGATTAACACTAAGACCTCTGCAAATATGAATAGGCTCATTACAAGGACACTGGTTTCACGGTCCCACTCATTCCGTACACCCGTCCTCGGACAAACGAGGACACTGGTTTCACGGTCCCACTCATTCCGCACACCCGTCCTCGGACAAAGGAAAACGAACACGCCCTCCCGGTCATTTTCTGCCGCGGGGCGGCTACATGAGCTCCTCTCCCGTGAGATTGATGAAGAAGTCGGGTCAGGCCATCTTGAGATGCCTCCTGTCCTAAAAGATCTCTATGACGATGTTGTTTCTAAGGGGTGGAAGTATGAAGACGTTGGAGAGGTTGGAGGGGCCTTAGTTAACGAGCGGAAGGGGACACCGAGTGGAATGGGTGGGGTAAGGGTGGAGTTTTTCGGTAGCGATATGAATGAATTTGACAATTCTGACGATGGTGATTACATTGATGAGGAAGGCGAGGAAGAAGAAGATATAGCCATAGACTACACCGTGATTGTTGGAAACAACACAATGGTTTTTGACTGCACGACCCTCCCCACTACGGGCATCCAAATAAATTCGCTCATTCACCGACCTCCCGGAAAGGAATTGGATGAAGCCAACACTTACACAGGACCAAATTTCGATACTTTGCCTTCGGATGTGGTGGATGGCTTTGTTGATTATCTTGTTGATGACTGTGGGGTAGATGATGATGTGGAGGCGTTTGTTGGGATGATGGGTGATTGGAGAGAACAGGCGGCATATGTCTCGTGGATGAAGGGTATCAACGATGTGCTCAAAAATTAATTTGCTCACTCCTTCCTTCCTTGGACAATACAAAATGCGAAAAGTACACGAGAGAGTGGGATGAAAAAATGAAAACGAGAGAGGAGAAATTTAAACCGCACTTTCGCAGATGCACCACTTCAACAAAATGCACTGTGTAATATTCCTATTTTTTTTTAACTGCTCATATCTTGCTTCCATTTTGGTGGATGCTTTGAGTTCCCTAGCCTCTTCTCTAACTCCTTCTGGCGTTTCTGAAACTTGAAGGTGTCAACATCCATCATATCACCACTCCTAAATACATAAAATTCTGCCCCGGTGGAGTTATCGTAAGCAGCAGGTACGAGATTGCTCTCGACGAGCTTGTCGAATTTTGGCCGCGTCTGAAAATGATTGGAAAGACGTCGACGAACGTGGGCAGCATCAATGTGGCTTTCGTGATGATCAACGTTATCGGACCTCAGTGACATTGCGAATGATATTGATGCGCTAGCCTCCTGCTGTCCGATCCCCCCTCTCATCATGATGCCCGTTTTAACTTCATGGTTGAGGTGTTGATCTCTTGGCGTTGTTTTTCCTGATTCTGTCAAGAGAATATCTCTCTTGTACATATCCCACCTCTCTGGCCGTCGAGCCAACCTGTTGTTCAGTTCGTCCTGTTTTTTCTTTTTCTCAAATGCTGATTTTGACAGGTGAAGGCGGACATCCTTGTTGAAAACACTTTCTCCAGGGATAATGTTTTTTTGCACCAAACTCTGAACACTCGGCCTTGATTCCAACCCCTTCTTCAAGCTCCCACTCCTCTCTCTCCTGTCAATCTTGTCCTCTCCCCGCAAGCTCCCTAGAAAAGAGTTGAATGCTTCACTTCTATTCATGTCCTGCTCATCCTCACCTGATGCTCCATGGTGAAAGTTAGACCGGTTAGAAGCTGACTTGGACATGTGATTGATGGAGGAAGCTGTTGGATTCATTAGTGACGACATCGTGGCCACAAAGCGATACGTATCGTATAGGTGCCAAGATGGTCTGATTTTGGAAATCTCGTGTAATTATTGGCGTTTCTCTTGAAGAACATGAAGACAACCAGTTTTTCGGCCGGCAAAAAAAAGATCTCTCGCATCCCCTGTCACAGGTCAATTAATTGCCATTCCCAACTTTGACCGTTCTTTAAAATTTGTAAAATGAAGCTCTCCGTCGCATTCTTTGCCTTGTTTGCCCAGTCGGCTGCTGCCAATGACTTCGCCGCATTCAAAGAGAGGTTTAACAAAGTCTATACAAGTGTGGAGGAGGAATTGAAGCGTGCCGAGATCTTTGCAGAGAACCTCCTCATCATCGCCGAGCGCAATGCTGCCGAGATTGCAGCCGGAGGAGAAGCTGTCCACGGCATTACGAAGGTTAGTTTGCTTTGGAATACGTCTTTAGCAGTTGAGTTGAGCTTCCCTCCGTTTTTAACACTCAACACTAACCCACTCATAGTTCGCGGACATGCACCAAGACGAATTCGTCAGCCTTTTCAACGGCAGTGGGCCCAATGTCAAGGAACCTGAAAATGTTCTGACTGGTCTACCCAAGGTCAACAGCACCGACCTTGTGGACTGGACAGGTGTGTACACAACTCCCGTCAAGAACCAGGAGCAGTGCGGATCGTGCTGGGCATTCTCAGCTACCGAACAGTTCGAGAGCGATGTTATGAGGGTCCTTAGTACCACTTATGAACTCAGTCCACAACAGATTGTTAGCTGTGATACCCGCTCTGCTGGATGCAGGGGAGGAAATACTGAGACTGCCTACGCTTATATCAAAAAATTTGGAGGGCAGGAGGAAGAATCCGCCTACCCATACACTTCGCACGCTGGCGTCAGTCACAGGTGCGAAGATGATGTGAGCAAAGTAGTTGCCACTCAGGATGGCTTCACCACTGTGAGGGGAGAGGACAACATGGCCTCCTATGTGACCAGCACTGGCCCCCTCTCTATTTGTGTCGACGCTTCCACCTGGAACAGTTACACCGGGGGTGTCATGAAAGTCTGCGGAAAACAGATTGATCATTGTGTCCAGGCTGTCGGGGTTCTCCCTGACGAGACTACCGGGTACTGGAAGGTCCGCAACTCCTGGGCTACTGATTGGGGCGAGGATGGGTTCATTCGCCTTGCTTTTGGAAAGGACACCTGTGGACTTACGAACGATCCCACTTACCTGAAAAACCCAACCTTGGTTTGAATGCATGAACTGAAAAACTGTTGTTTTGTGGTCGAATGTTTTCTCTTCTTTTTTACTAGTCACGGCAAAAAGATTAAATCCCTTCTCACATTGTCGATCCCCTTTGTTTGACCCCATTCGCCGCAAACGAGGCATTTAACCATCCGGTTATCCTTTCCAAGCGCATTAAATTTCACCTGCACGAAGTACCTTGCATCCCCACGCCTTTGTACATCACCAGCATCATCTCTGCCGATACCGGAGCTCAAGCTCGTGCCCATAAACAAGGCGCTGGAGGGGCACTTCGCCAAGAAGGGCGCGCTGTTCGCCATGACATGCACGGCGGAAAGCCCAATGTATCGCCCCCCGTACTGCCCCACCTTGATCGCGTCGACAACTATGGGGACGAGAAGTCGGGTATCTGGGACGATCGCCTGGTCTACTTGTAAGCAGGTGGGGATAGGGCTGGGGATATAGTTCCGAAACTTTTGTTGCTTCTGTCAAACCTCCGTCACAACCCCCTCCACCCAGCCCACTAAAGGTACAAAGCGCGCACGCCTAACAGCTATTATGTTCCCCTTCGATGATGGGATGATGACACAACGACAATCTACAGTGAAAAAGGGCGATAGGCCAATCAATGCACATAACAACGAGATATAAATTTTACGAAAACTTGTCCTTCACTCCCCTTCCTTTTCACTCTTTCCAAAACTCTCCCTGAAGGACATGGTGACCGTCTTTTCCTTCTCCTCACTCTCAACGCAACCTTTCCAATGTGCCCGCTCGGGCATGTCTAAAGCCATCGCTGCGATTTCTCTCCCTAGCTGCATTCCCGGCTTCCTCCCCCCTTCATCCCCTGGCTCATAGCTACTGACCATTTTCTTGACACCTCCAGCCCCATCCGGAATCTCCAAATAAAAGTACCCCCCCTTTCCCTCTCCGTCGAGGATCGCCTTCAGAGATACGTCGTTCCGTATTTCCTTGAGGCCAAGACCAAGCCTCCCCCCCGCTTTGTCCACGAGGCTGCTAATACCCCTCGCCTTCTCCCTGGGTATTGGAACGCACTGCACGTGGCTGTGCAGCCCACCCTTAGTTTCGATCGCTCTCTCCCAAACAAACAGTTCCTTTCCTTGCTGCTTGGCATGTCTTCGCAATTTATCTTTATATTGATTCACTTCGTCGTTGCTGCTCCCCAGCAGCGCTCCAGACCCGCTGTGCACCACAGGAATAATTAAAGAGTGATCGGGGACCAGGGGACCCTTTGGCATGGCGACATAAACTTGAGTGCCGATGGACACGAGAAGGTGTTTTTCACAGGTTGGGGAAGCCAAGCAAAACCAGCACTCCGAGCGGGAGTCAGGAGGATAGCGAACTCTACTAAAATTCAATCCCTTTGTGTCCTCTCCTTCCTTCCTCATCGCCGCGAAGGTGTTCTTGCTCCAAAAGACCACTGTCCCTCCGAGTTTCTCGGCCTCCTGAAGCTTATCGATGCCGGAAATAAGGGCAGAGGACAGTTCTCCACCGTCGGTGCAGGTTGTCAAGGTGGCGATAGTCATCTGAGCGGCAGCATGGGAGGCGAAGCCTAAAAAGCCGTATCCCTGGCTGTTCCCACCCAGTCGGCACTCAACCTTCAGTGCGGGCTCGTCGAGAGCAGTGATCCTCCCCCCCTCTGGCGTCCCATCACTATTGATTGCATCTTCGAGGACGTGTTCGCAAAGGAGTCGGAGAGTTTCGGATGTGGTCACCAGGTCAGAATCAGGTATTTGTTTGGGAAAGGAGAAAAAGAGGCAGGAGGAGTCTGGGCAGTCAGATTCGCGTACCGTGGGCCGTACTTGCCTCTGCCTTTTTGCTTCCCTTTCACCGCCGCCATCGCCGCTGCCATTCCCATTGGCATTGCTGTTGCTCTTCCCCCAATTCAACGTCAACCATACCCCCAGCACATCGATCCCACCACTACAGTTTACCAAGCAATTGTTTGCCTCCTCGTGAGTGGCAAACTCGACGAATGCATACATCTTACCGGGGGGTATGTTCACACGGGTTGGGTTGTATACCTTGAAGGCAGAGCCGAGGCTAGAAACAGTCACGATTCCACCAGGATCTCTGTTCAATCCGCTCACAAAAAGTGTCTTGCAATTAGGATCGACACGCGTACTCCCGTCATCAGCACCCCCAGGACCGTAAATTCCTCCTCCCCTTGTATCGTCGCTGCGACCCCTCTTTCTACTATTTCCAGCATTATTATCGATTCCCCTGCCCGCCCAGCGAAATTGTCCACCCTCACCACCACCAGCGAGCTCCCGAGCGCGAGTATCACTGATGCCATACATTCCCTTGCCGCCAGCACCACCACTGTTACTGCTGCCGCTGTTGCCATTGGTGCCACTCACAGGCAGGGTCGCCGTATCAACATACGGACATTTTACAGTCCCCTTCGGCACCGAATTGACTTCCTCACTCTTCATCCTCGTGAGGGATTGGATCCCTATGGCATGGATAAATTTTGTTGTCTTCTTACTGACCCCCACGACACCTTCCTTGAGCATATTTTCCACGGCGACAGTCGTCGCCTTGTTGCTCGCGCTACCAGTGACGGAGGCAAGGGAAATCAATCGGGTTACGTGGTATTTCTTGTGGCTATTGATTGGGTCGCTGTTCTCGTAAGGCAATCCAAGGAGGTGGGCGTCGTTCACTGTCCCACCTCCGACAATGTGATAGCGGGGACGAACAATGACAGCCAGATCCGCGACGTCGCCGTCTCCGAACGTCTCAGCATCGATACTTTCTCCGTTGATCGTCTGGAGCATATTCCGAGTTCCGGGAGGTAAAATCGAAAGAGAACCTTGTGGAAAGGTGGAACTCAGGAGAAGGTCACAGCCGAGGAAGGCAGGCTGGGAGGCGGCGGAGTGAATCAGAGAGGGCGCAGTCACGCGGCTGCGGGACCAACAGATTACTAAATTGTGCAGAGTTGAGAGACCACTGGGACCAATATAGTGAATATTGCTTTTCGGTTGGATGCAGGTGTCAACTGGCGGTGGTGGTGGCTCTGTGTTTGGAGTGGTTGCAGAGAGAGCATTGCTTATGTCGTTGATCCTCTTTTCAATCTTACCAGAATTCGTGATGATGGATTTACCAATGTCATAGAAATAAAGAGGAATGACAAACTCAGGAAGCAAGCTATCTGTGCCACCTTCCTCCCCATCATTCCCGTCACAATCACCATCATCATCATCACCGCCGACACCACCAAACATGGCTCCAGCAACGATGACACAATCAAACGGCCCCGCGGATCCCTCATGTAGCGTCTTGACTTTCTTGGCAAGTAACTTGAGGGAAGAAAATGAAGACGTGGAAAGGAGGGGGCCACTGAGAAGGAGCTTTGTCTTTTGCCCAGGAGGGGGAGGAGGAAAGGATTGAGAGGTGAAGTCAGCGGGAGGCGGCATTATGACTTTTCAGCAATCGAACGCCGATTCTTAACGCCACGCTGGATGTAATTCAGCGTGCGTTAAAACACTAATGAGCAGAATCTCTTTTAGATGGTGAGACCCCGCTCTGTGTATAAAAGTCGAGGTAGATTTTAGGGCTCTATTTCTACACTTTGTATTTATTCCTCTCGCCCAGTCATCGATACATATTGTTCAGCGAGAGATACACCCATGAGCTCGATCTCTTCTTTCGCTCTCTTTGTTAGCGGTACCGTCACCCTACTGTACAGTCTATTCTTCCTTTTTGCTCCTAATGCACTGTTATCCTGGTTCTACGGATCCCCCGTCCATGTCGAACAGGTAGCGGCCAGTCTTTGTCAGTATTTTGGGGTGACCAACTTCTGCCTTGCCTTCCTCTACCTCCATTATTTACCATTTGCTGACAAACATGGACAGGGGCTGCGCCTTGCCGTTATGCATTGTGGGGGAAACCTGATGGTCGCTCTGCACCGCATCTATTTATCAGGATCAGGATCAAGCTGGACAAGCGGTATTGTTGCTGCCAAAAAGACGCTCATCATTCAGGGCGCCATGCTCTTTCTGAGCTACATTGCTCTCAAAAAAGCTCTGAGAGAGGCCAAGACGAAAAAGAAGAAGTAATAAGGGAATAAGGGAAGAACCTATTTAGATTGCACCTTCAACCAACATCTGCCTCTCAAATTATTTCTCGTCATCATCTTTGTCACTTGTCGTTTTTTGTCTCGAAAGGTTTTGAGTCATTTTGAGTCATGCTCCTTCTCCAATTCGTCATCTTCCGTCCATAGCGCTGCTCTTCTGCATTGCGCAATTCACTTCCGTCGTTGATAGTGAAGCCGCCACTTTGCTGTGCAGCGACTTGCTGAATTGGGGCCAGCGGAGTAATTTCTGCTGGGAAGGGCAAGTCAGGCTTGGTGAAATCGAATTTGTATCCAAATTGCTCCAAGATTGCGCCACCGATTTTTGAAAATACATCAACATCTTCTTGATCATAACCACTTTCCATTCGCAAACTCTTCCCGGGCCCGCTGCTCCCGGCCCGTGGTTTGTAAACAAGCCCCCCCCCCCCCCCAACCCTCCCGACTGCCGTTGAAATCTTGGACTTCCAAACTTCATCAAGCACTTCGACACCCTCAATAAATTGAACAAGATTCTCAAGCACTATCACCCTCCTATCGGCAGAAATGAGGTCTTCAAACCGAACCACGTGGAAATTGCTGTCGGTGAATTGGGGTCGTTTTGAGAGCCAAAACTCGTGAAAACTGGTCCAGATTTTTATCTCGCTGTGCGAAAAGCCGCGAAAGAAATCCCGTAGTTCGGCCCAAACTTTTGAAGACACACTACTATCATGTCGATTTGTCACGCACAAATTGAAGTAGCTTACGATTGCGTCGTAAGGATTTCGCATCAGTAAAATAACTTTTGTCTTCTGATACGGAACGAAAACATCTTTCCAACCCCCCCTCTCCGGCCAGTGCGTCTTTAGGACCTGGACCCACCCCTTGTGTTCTACACCTTCATCATCCGCAGCACCCCATTGAACGCAACCTTCTCCTACGAAGCCACCGCCGCCGCCATTCCGTTCATAAGGCATCTCCCCAGAGAGTCTTAACGAGAGATTACGATCTGGCCGTGTGTCGCTGCCTGTGACAATGCCGTAAATCTCCTCGAGCAAAGTTCGAAGAAGCGTGTTGCCACTCCGAGGAAACGACGGAAGCAGCACTCGGTGGGCTTTGTGATTTACCTGCGGGAGGGTAGGCGACAACCAACTCAGCTCTCCCTTTTTGCGGCATGCACGCCTGACATTTGCCCGCCACCTCAACACCTCGTAATCAGTGCAGATTACACGCGGTTCCCTCCACCCCATCCCCCCCACAGTAGCAGTCTCCCCTCTGCAAATTTCCCTCGTGACGCCGGTGACTATCGGAGCCCCGGATGATTTATATTTGTTAAAGTTATAAGATCGTCCTCTGTCACCAACGCTTCCTCGATCACTTACACCGCTGACGATAATATCACCCCTCTCCCGCAAAGGAAATTCCGCGGAGCGCTGATCGCGCTCACCTTGTCGGAGGAGTGCGCTGCTCACACTCCGCGGAACTTCATAACGGTCCAACCAGTATTTCAGCGATTTGCAAGTTATCAAGAGGGAGACGATGTCATCATTATTGGTAGGTGAGGACTGTAAAAATGACATTACGCATCGGAGCAAGAATGGCGGTGTGTAATTGTAGCTGGAGGACTGCACTGCGGAACAGCCATGAGTAAATATGGGAGTAAAACCAGAGATGCTGTCCTGATTGTGAGCCCTTGATGACGCCATCAGGGGCAGTTTTGGACAGATCCGAATGCTCTCAGAGGGAGAATGAAATGTATGAATCACTCGAAATCGAGTGATTTAAGAAAAAAATCATTACAGTGAGGCACACTAGCTTTTTTCTGCTCATCACTCTGCCAGCTTTTTCTCACGTCCAGCGGCCAGAAGAGAAGGGGTGAGATTTCGCCCAATCGACACGCTTTCTAATTATATTTGCCACTCAGCACGCTCTGCACGTCGTACTACCTAATATCGCACAATACACGAAGAAAAAATAAAGCTGATCACACACAATTGAGCTCTCCTTTTTTCATCCTATATCATGTCGTCCATCCACACGATGATTGCACCCCTCTTTCCGCCGAACACGGTGACCTCGAGCGTCCTCCTCCCAGCAATCCCGAACTCGCCGTATCGCCACTTGCCGATCCTGATCGCTTGCGGTGGTTCTGCGCTGCGTGTCTATGTAGTGGCTAAGGAAGAGGACCGCACTGTTTTGGTTCTCCGCTGCATGCACCAACTCTTGGAGAATGTCTCAACGGTTCGCGTGCTGAACGAGCACGATCCGAAACCGTCACAGACGATCCCTATTCTGCTATCTTTCGCTACTCCTATGCCACAGCTATCCCTCCTCTCCCTACACTCTGTTTCATTCACCATCAAGACCTCGAGTCTCATCGACCTCTCTTCGATCCACCTGGCCGAATCTCGTGGTGGTTCAACGAATTTCCCTTCTTCCGCCGCGATAAACACGGACAACACAACCGCTGGCGGAGGCGGCAGCGTGGCAAATTACCTGAGCAACGACCCCATGGACCTCACAGAGGATCGCAGCGGCACCTTGGCAATTGTCACCGGGGGCGGAGTTTGCGTGGTTCTCGTTCCCTACACCATTTGTCCGTCCGGCTCGACCAGGATTTCGAACCGCATGCCGAAAGTCGTGGACCTTCGGGCGGTTCACGACCAGTTGCGAGGACGCACCTTGCTGGGTCACAGCGGTGGGACAAGGGTTAAAATTCCCGAGATGAAAAAGGAGACGAACAAAGAGGAGGGGGAAGGCGAAGATGGCCCGGGGAAGAAGATGACCAGCGATGATCATGCGACGGTTACGATGGCTTACAACAACGGACTGAGTACGCAGTCCACTCGCCTTTCCACCGGTTTTGGACCCATTGTTCAGGCGACTTATCTACCCAACACCCCTTACGAGGCCCACCCCGTTCTTGCCCTCCTGCACTTTCCCGGCGGCCGAATTGGTGCGGAGCGCCTTCCTGACTCCCGCTGCGAAGACCCTACTTGCATCACGAAGGGAGAGGACCTCACCGGCGAAGTGAAGCCCAAGAAATCCCGCCAGAAGAAGGGAATCATTGACAAGCCCCCGAGGGGGTACGGCAGCCTCACGGCGATTTCCGTCGACTCCAATAATATGAATTGTCAGTGTCCAGTTTGGACGACTGGTAGCACGTTGCCTGTCGATGCCAGGGGGGTGGTAATAGTTCCTAATGGCGGATTGTCAGGTGGTGTGGGCAGCGTCAGCGGCAGCGGCAGCAGGCAGATCGCCGCAATCGCCCTCGTCGTCAGCGACAGCATGCTGACGCTTATAGGTCCGCCTAGTGGTTCTTCGTCTATTGCGCCGATTTTGTCGCGTCTCGCCTTCAACGGCTACGCGGACTCAACCATCCCTCCTTGCCTGGACTTCGGTGGCCTGACTCGTCGCGAGTTTTACAAGCAATTCCTCAACCCCGCCCCCCTTCCAAAGCTTGGCTTCAGCTTCCACAACGGCAGCGTGGCCCTGTTTAAGAGCGGTGGCGGCGGCCTTTTAACGACATTCGATGGCAGCGTGTACATGCTATCTTTCAGCGAGCGGGAGAAGAGTGAGGGGGAGATCGTCATGTCCGTCAGCAGCATCCGCGCCCAGCTTCCCAGTCCTACCCCGGCGAACACCTCTCAAGGGTCTAACAACGAATTGTTCTACGGGGGTCTGAATTTAGTGGAGAGCTATCCCGGGGCGGACAACGGATTGATGTTTGTCGGGACAGACACCGGGAACTCGGCCCTCTTTCGCTACGATCTTAGAAAAATTGACCTCACGCGAACGAAAGGTGGCAAGAAGGATCTTATCAAGGAGATGGAGCAGGGAGTTCTGGACGCTGTCATGCTTCTCAGTAAGAAAAGAAAGCGGGACGACATCGCCCTCGACGAATATAGCATGCAGCTTGAGAAGGAGGAGGAAGAATTATACGGCCACGAGGATAATGTTGGCGGTGGTGGTGAAGGGGTCGGCAAGAATAAGAGTGCGTTGGTTGTCGACAGCAGCAGACAGACCCACGCAAAAGCCGACAGGACGCTGCTGTCTTTCACAACTGTGGAATTCGAGCACTTGGACACGCTCACTCAGCTCGGCCCTCTCGGACCCGGCTGCATTGGTGCTACTGCGATGCCAGCGTACGACAATGAAGCACAATTTGCAAATAGCAGCGGCGGCGGTGACGGCGATGGCTTGACGGACGAAGATGATAGCAAACAAATTGTCGAAATGGGGAGGGAGATGATTCACCCTTGCGGCCTTGGTCGAGAGGGTGGCATTGTGGTTTTATCGTCTCCAGGAGCGGGCACCAGCACGCAAATCACCGCTCAAATCGACGTCAATAGGGTCGTACAGGTCCTTTCAGCTCCAAAACTCAACGTATCCTTCTTAACCAGACGCTCCGGCGACGGGGGAGCGATAGCCCTGGACTTAGTACACCGCAAGGAGGTTGATCTGAGTTCCCTTACTGCCGACAAAAGCTTACTAGAACTCTTCACAAACTCGGAGCTACTCGGTCTCCAAACCACCGCATCTAACGATAGCATTACGCTGGTGTTCGATACCGCCCTTGTTACGGGCACGATTAAAGGAAAAAAGGTTACACATGTTAGCAGCAGCAAGTTAACCCGGCCGATCAAAAAGGTCTCGCTGAACGAGTGTCTTGGTAAAATCACCACGGGACTCGTTTTCGAAAACGGGGAGGCCTCGATCAACGATCGCGCCATTCAAAATGATAAAATCGATCCCGTTGCCACGATGGACGTTTTCGTCGCCCCCTCGACGCTATTCTCCGCCGGCGACGACGAGGGAAATTTTGACCTGGATGGTGACGAGGAGAAAGAGCATTTTTTTTCGAACGAGAGTGCAAGCTTTGGTGTCGGCGACGTGTCAGACATCAACGCAAGCACTTTTGTCGGCGTGTGCCGCGCTTCTGGCGTTTTGGAAGTTTTCTCTGCGTCTGCACCTGTATTTGACAGCACTACTTGCCTCTGGAGATCAACCTCAAAGAATATTAATGACTCGCCCCGATTTCTCTTCAGCGAGCAAAAGCAGGGTGTGACCACAATCGATAGCAGCAGCGGTGTCCCATTAGCGAAAGAGATTAGCTTCTTCGTTGCGGGTGCGGTGAATACTGGGATTTCAGAGCTTCGCTCGTTTTATCTGGTCGTGTGCACGGGGCACGGGGATCTGGTTCTTTACTGTGCAAAGAAGAGCAGCGGTCACGACGTTGTCTTTACCCGTGTGAATGTGGACGTCATTACGAGGATGACGAAAGCTGTGGAGCGATTTGCGATGCGAATGAAGGCCAAGCACGGAGAGGGGACCGGCGAAGGGGAAGTTTTCCAGTACCAGCCACCTCTTCTGAACCGTTTTAAGAACATCAGCGGTCACTCGGGCGTCTTCGTCAGCGGAGCTCGGCCTTGCTGGATTGTGAACGAGCGAGGAGCTGCGATTTTGCTTCCTCACAAGATGCGTCACGTCGCCCCCGGTCAGCCGCGGCCTTTAACGTCTTTCTGCGAGTCGATTGACGACGACTTTATCACCCTCCATCAGCGTTGCGGCGTGGATGCCGGTGGAGAGCAGCAGCGATTGACCTTTTTCCGTTCATTGGACGATGTGCTGCAGACTGACGGGCTCTTACCGGGCGGGGGTCTGTGCGCGAGAAAGGTTATTTTGGGCGTGTCAGTCTTGAAGGTCGAGTTCGTTTCGGCTCCGGAAGTCAGCAGCAACGAGCATCCGTTGTATGTGTTGCTGGTTTCTGTGGAACAGCCGAGAGATATGTCGGCAGAGAGGGACAACTCAGGCACAATATTCGAGACCGAAGAAAATCGGTGGAAAAAGAAGCAAGAAAAGAACATCAATAGGCTGGAGCGGGCCATCGACAGCGATCTTCAAGGTCACGATAATGACATCGCCTGGATGAAGGATTTGGCGTACGACCAGTACTTGGACTGCAACCCCCACACTGGAACCGCCCCGTTGTTGCCTTTGACGAAGCACCAAATTTGGTTGGTTTCGGCGAACAAGTGGGAAGTCATCCAAAAGCTTCCACTGGAGAAATACGAAATTGGTAATTGTTTGAAGGTGCTGCATCTGAGCGAGGCTGAAACGGAAGACGAAAAAAAAAATCGAGAAGAAAGGGGGATCAAGCAACGAGCCCCGCAGCTGTTCGTCGCGGTGGGCAGTGGTTTCATGGAGGAGGAAGGTGAAGAGGTCAACGGAAGGGGAAGGATTATATTTTTTGGGTTCCGACAGCCTGAGGAGATCGTCAAGGTCAAAGCGGACAGGGCAGAGACCGAAAGGTTGGATCGGTTAAAGGAGGACGCGAACGAGGCAGAGTACGACCGCGAAGGGGAAGAAGAGGAGAACCAAAGGAAGCGGGACAGGCTCGCGGAGAGGCGGAGAAAGGAGGACGAGGAGAGGGAAGAAAACGAGCGATCTTGCGAGTGGCCGGCTGTCGACCATCCAGGCTTGACGAAAAAGCGACTCTGCTTGTTGTACGAGAAGGATTACTACGGCACTCCGGTCAATACAATCGACGTGCTCACCTATAGCGTGGAGAATCCTCTCCTTGTTGTAGGAGCCGGGGCCGAACTCATGATCGAGAAGCTACACGATGGACAGCTTGTACAGGTTGGATTTTACCATGCCGCAATGCACATCTTGGACGTCGTAATCTTCAAGAACTTCATAACCATGATCGACGCCTACATGGGAATAACACTGCTAGTATGGGCCAAGAAAGGAACTGTCGACAGCCTAACAGAACTGTCCAGAAATTTTGATCCTTCAATCACTTACGCTGGGGGCATTGTGCAAAGGGGAGCCAAGGTAGCGTTTGTCCTACACGACGATAGAGCGAACCTTCAAATGCTCGAATACAGCCCAAACGATCCCGCGAGCCGCGGTGGCAACAAACTCATATCGACCGGAGACGTCCACGCCGGAGCCACAACCACATCGTTCACTTCGTACTACCTACAGAGCAGCCTCACCGCAAACTCGGCCACGTCGACAATCACATTCGAGAACCTGAAAAAGAGCAAAAAAGACATTCCACGTCTGTACGGGCTCGCTTTTCCAACCCTTGACGGCGGATACAATTCCGTCATTCCCGTTGATGACAAGACATTCTTCAGCCTGCTCGGACTGCAAACCGCAATGTCAAACGCGCTCGATATTGTTGGGGGTTTGTCGGCCATGACAGCCAAAACCTTTCGAGCAGATCTAAGTAGGCATTCCAGCAAGAGACCAGCTTCGAAGAATGTCTTAGACGGCCAGCTCCTTCTGGAGTTCGCACGCCTTGATAGATCTTTTCAAATTGATCTCTCCCGGTCAATGGGTTTGTCAGTTGATAATATCCTCGACGCTATAGCAGAAATCAACTATTACATACTTCCCCTGAACTGAAAAGTTCTTTTTTTTTGGGAAAAATGAAAAACAAAAACGAACGACAGCGGTATCGCGATGGCTTAGATGATACCGGAGCATGGGATGCGTGTGTGTGGGGAGAAAAAAAAAGAAAATACAAAGTTTTTTGAATGCTAAGAAAATGCCAAAATGTGAAAATGTTGCTTAAGAGACAGATATATTTTTTATACTGTACTTCTTATAACATGCGGTTCAGCTTATCTCTCTCACGCCGAGGATGGTTTTATTTGGCTTTCTGGAACATTTCTGCAGCACAACGTCCTTTAACATACCACTACAAAGTTAATACCGTTGTCCCCTGGGGAGAAAGTTAGAAGGTGTGCGGTTAGAGCTATAAAGTGATGACGTTCGTATCGTAAATAGTGGGATTTTGTTGAATATTTTTTCCGGGCAAGTCTCAAGAAATCAGTTGAGGAAATTACAGTATCTTGAACTTTAAGTCAAAAGATTCTCGACACTTCCAAATCATACATCGTATCGTCGATCGAGAGTATATGTTTATGTTGCAATGTACGACTACAGAATAACTCTGATCTCTGCCATTTTCAACAGCCAAAGTTAATTTGGACGTGATTCACCACCACTACGCTTTAGTCATCATTTAACCC
>Ga0115555_1000555_pt1 | contig 25486 bp, 15 predicted proteins | sample COGITO_mtgs_1104_2_FD_87285 | JGI IMG/M metagenome (GOLD analysis project Ga0115555, IMG submission 87285) | Pelagic marine microbial communities from North Sea - COGITO_mtgs_110407 | ecosystem: Environmental > Aquatic > Marine > Epipelagic | place: Germany:Helgoland, sampling site Kabeltonne... | reverse complement strand
TACTTTTATTCCTTCTCTCTTTCTCTCTCTCTCGCGTTTGAAACCCAAGAAGAGCGCAGCGCGCGCGAGGAAGACGATCGGATGGGAGATGGGAGATGCGGTGTGTTCGAGAAGAGAGAGAAAACGACCAACGAACGCGACGGACGAAGAGAGAGAAGAGGAGAAAAAAGTGTCGCAAAAATCTGGAAATCTGGAAAACGAACCGACGCAGAGGTTCTTCTTTTTGCATTTTTTTCCTTCTCTTTCTTCTGCTTTTTGGTGTTGTCCTCTCGCTCTGAAGTTCTGCGCTTTCTTTTTGAAGAAGGCGCGAGTTTTTTTGTTTTTGTTGTTTTGTGCATCAAACACACACGTTTGCGAGATATAAAAACACCCCTCGACGCTTTGTTGCAATACCATAATAATTAATGGGCGTTTTAAGAGTCAAAGGTAAAGATTTGATCGCGTTTCGTCGCTGAAACTTTCTCTTTCTCCCGATCCGAAAGATCGCGGCGCGCTCGTTCTCGTTCTCGTTCTCTCTCTCTCTCTCAGAAGAGAAGAAGAAGAATTCATTCGATCGTCGAAAGAATATCTCTCTCGTCGTTCCTGTTTTGAAATTTCATCGTATTCACACTTCTTCTCTCGTTCTTCTCAAATACTACTACTCAAACCATAATCAACATTAAAAACATCAGTGTTGGAGCTGGAAACTCCGGCTTCGGACACGCAGAACACGAAATTTTGCGCGGTGAAAGTGGAAATACGAGACCCGGTAAATAAAGATGCGCCTCGTCAAAAACGAAAAACGGAGATGAAGGAAGTGTTCGACCACCGCATCGACTTCGCGGACGCGTTTGAGTTTTCCATCGACGAGGAGAAAAACGAGGAATTGAGAATTTTATTGTTTAAACAAAAGACGAGTTCGTTTATTGGCGGGAAGAAAGCGGTGGCGAACGCGGCGTTTCACGTGAAGCAAATCGTGTTGAACTGCGAGATGTTAAACGGAGAAATCGACAAGAGTTTCAACTTGTTCAATCGAGACGGAAACGCGGTTGGTGGGCAAGTGAGGTTAATTCTGACGTATTATCCGGATAAAAAGACCCCAGAGAGAACTGGTAGAGATGGAAAAGGCGCGATTCCGGATTACAACGACAAGGAGTATTCCAAGGAAGAGGAAGCGGCGGCGAAGAAGATTCAAACTTCGTTTAGAAAGAAAAACAAAGCGAAGAACGGACAATCCGGAGGAGGTCTTGGTGGAAAAGCGAAACTCCTCTTGGGTGGATTGATCTCCTACGGCCTTTTGGCGTTCGTCCACAACAACCAAGAGGAAGAAAAAGCGAAAAAAGATCCAAAGTATAAGAAGAAAACGTTGAACGAAAAGCTCTTCGAAAAGAAGAGCGCGCCAGCAAACAAAAACGGTAAGAAGAAGTAAAAGATAACAACATGCGAAGAATAACAACAACAACAACAACGATATTAATAATATTACTTCGACGACGATGACGACGGACGACGACAATGGTGTTCCAACGATGAGAGAGAACAGGCTTCCTTTCGATCTAATAAATGAGGCGCGCGTGTATACATTCATATTTTTTTTTCACTCACTGTTCTTTCAGTCTTTCCTGCTGCTCATAATTTTTTCATCTCGCACCCTTCACCCCTCAGTTTTTTAACGCTCACCACAAGTAATTTCATAAACATCATGGTAAGTTTTATTCCCTCGTGTTGTTTTCTCGTCGTCGTCGTCGTGTTATGGAGGTCACATCGCGCGCAGAATGCGGAGTGTGGTGCAATTCATGCCGCGTTTAGCTTCCAAGAATATCGCGCGCGCGAGAGGGAATAGGCGCGATTTACTATTAAGCGCCTTTTTTCCGAAGAAGGGCGCGAAATCGGGTGTCTCGCGGCGGACAGCGAGAGCCGCCGCGCAGGAAGGATCGCGCCGATTAGTATTGAGCTTTTATAACGGCTCGCATGCTTCAAAGAAGAAGACTTTCTCGATACGAACGAAGCGTGAATCGCGTCGCGTGTCCTTCGCGAGGATCGATTTCGAGTTTAGGATTTTTTGCGCGAAGCCCTGTTGGGGGACGACGACGACGAAGTCGATTTTCTCCTCCTGGACCGAGACTCTTTTCTCGAACTCGCTTATAGAAGTATTCATTTCGCTGACCTACTCCACCTCCTCTCTCTTTCTCTCTCTCTGTTTATCATCACAATTTCAGCCGAAACAAATTGCTGATATCAAAGATTTTCTTTTGAAAGCGCGACGCAAGGACGCCAAGTCGGTGAAAATCAAGAAAACCGGTTCCGTCACAAAGTTCAAAGTTCGCTGCTCCAAATACTTGTACACGTTGAGAGTGCAAGACCAAGACAAAGCGACGCGATTAAAACAATCCTTACCGCCGGGAATCAACATCATCGACATCTAATGCGTTGAACGTTGGATTTCAAATTATTATTATTGATAGTTGTGGGTGGTTTAGATAGGTTATAGTTCGTAGTTACGATGAGGAAAAGCTTTGCAATAAAAATATTTTCTTCCTTTTCATATTCATTACAACAAGACAGTCTATGTCTTCCCATCGTATTCTGCGCGTCCTAATCGCACTATATGTGCCGTTCTTCGCGGCGCTGTTAGCATCCGCACAGTCGGACGAAGAACGTCCTAAAATCAAGCACGCGGAACGTCTGCTCTCCAGACTCGATCCCGACGGCGAACTGTTACGGCGAGCAAGCGACTTGACGAGGCAAACAGTCTCGGGAGCTCAAACTCTGTTACCTGAAGCCACGGAAAATTTTCGAGAACGCATACTTCAATGGGCGCGCAAACCGAATATCGCTGAAATATTACGAAATCCTCCCAGTGAGTCCCAAGGTTTTACCTTCGAGCGTTTATCGCGAAAAGTGAACCAGAACCTCGATGAAAGACTTCGGAGACAAGCGACGAGTGATAACAGCTTGTAATACACAATGTTTTAAAATTTACATGTTCAACGTTTGCTCTAACAGCTCTCTCTCTAAAATAAGCATCAACTGCTTCAACCACTGCTCCTCTCGCGCGACTTGCTCGGCGTATTCCGAAGGGTCACCGAAGAGCCATTTTGACATGTCTGGAGCTGTATTCGGAGTTCCGTCGACTTCGATTGCCACCGCGGATGGTTTCCCGCCTTTTTGTAATCGTTCGAATTCCTCGTCCCGCCAGGTTTGGTATTTTTGGAGCTGTTCGTACGCTTCTTTGTATCGTTGCGAGTGATACAATAAGATACCGTAATCTCTGATGTTCTCCGGTTCGGCCACGAGCGCTAAACGTTCAGTCGCTCGGATGGCCATTTCCAAGTCGCCGAAGGGTCTTCCCGTCGGTTGAATGATCCCAACACCTTTCACCGCGGTTTGCATTCTATCTTCGTTCCCGAACACGGCCGCTTTCAAAGCCAATTCAATGCCCGTATCTCTGCGATCGTCCCAAGTCCACGGCCAAAACGCCCTTTTCAGCGCTCTTAATTGCATTTGGATACTCATTTTAGGCGTACACCACCTCGCGTCGGCGGGTATGCCGAGATTGTGGTAATCGTCCTTGGTGATACCCCACGGCGTGCGCGGTAGAACATCCGGATCTAAACCTCTCGAGCTGGATATCAAAACGTACGCTTCGTCTTTCAAAATCTCTCTCGCTCGTAAAATCTGTACGCACCCCATATACAACGCCGCTAAACTCGCCGGGATGCCTACTTTTTGCGCAATGACGTTGTGAAAATACGTTCTGTACGGACTAAACGCCTCCATCCACCCGACTGGAGGCCTGTACTGATGTTCTTCGTACAAATACCTTTCCAACGCTTTTAAAACCATCCTATCGTCGTACTGACCGTTGAAATACGCGATATCCCGCATCTCAAACTCGTCCATCAACTTTCTCAACCTTTTCACGTACGCCTCCTGCGGAAGACACACCGATGTCCTCGATTTAAACGCGTCATCTTCCACCGCGATGAACAAAGACGCTAAAACAGCGTCGCAATCGAGCATCTCTTTGCTATTCTCGCACTTTTGCATCTCGTCTAACAAACCAGCTCGCGAGGCTCGGACGAACGGTTCCCACGTCTCTTTCGCCGTGGACACTTTGCCGAAATCACCTTGTACGAACGCTTTTTGCGCTCGCAACTCTTCCTCGGAATACTCCGTAAATTTTCGATTGGTTCCCGAGCGACCGGCTTTGGAAAACTGTCCTTCTTTTTCTTCGCGATTGCTGTTGTTACCGTCGTTGTTGTCCTCGTTCTGTCGTGCCATCGTCCTCGTTTTTCTTCTGCTTCTATATCGGTTCTGAAGATGATGATTTTGATGACGACGATGATTCTGTTTTTTCTGCGTTAAAAGCGCAGCAACAAAAACGCCGCCGCTGCTGCTGCTCGACAAAGACGACGACGCGCACGAAGAGGACGTCGAGGCCTGCATTGTTTCTCTCTCTCTCTTTCTGTGTGTGTGTCTGCGCGCGTAAATCAAGCGCACTAAATGTTGTGTGAGTTTTTGCAGAAATTCAGAAGTTTTATCCACTTTTTCCATCGCACTTAATTGGGCGGTTGCCACACAAACGCTCTCGTTTCCGACGCACGAAGAAAACTTCAGAACTTTTCTCGTTGTCTCTCGTGAAGATGATGATGACGACGACGACGAATAAGACTTCTCGGTAAACGACGAAAGAGGACGGAGGAAATGCAATTTCCACGCGGGGGAGTGGGGTTTCTTCAGCAGCAGCAACAACAACAACAGCGTTTGGAACAATCATCATCGCGCATTAAAGAGGACAAAAACGTCGGGAATCGAAAACGAGCGATGTTGAACGCTTTCGTCGTCTCGTTGACGGTGGTTTTTGTGATTTTGTTCGAGGAGATATCGGTGGTGGCGATGAAAATTCGTCGTTTTTCGAGAAATTCCTTTTCTTCGTCCGCGTATGTAAAACGAACTTTTCGGGAAGAGAACGAAGAGGAGGAGCGAATTCCTCCGCCTTCGGGTGTTGAGCATTTGCAACCAACGACGAGTGAAAAGGAGGAGGAGGAGATAGTACTACTCACCGAGAAAACATCAGCAGAAGAAGAAAAAGAAGAAGAAGAAGAAGAGAATAACGAGGACGACGATGATGACATCGACAGAAACGACGAGGACAAAATGAATGGCGTAAAGAGTAACGGCGGCGTGTACGCGCGTTCGTACGCCGAGTGGATGGTGCGCGAGCGAGGCAACGAAAAGCCAAGGAGTCAAAGGAGGAAACGCGCAACGAGTTCGTCAATTTTTGATTTGCGCGGAGACTGTCACGAAAAGTGTTTCAATGGCGGCAAGTGCGATTACTTTAGCGGCAAGTGCGATTGTCCAGTTGGGTTCAAAGGCTCGAGTTGTGAAGATGAAGAGCAGACGTTCCCGTGCAGCGACGGATTAGAGTTGCGGTGCTCTCACGCGTGCGACGCGACGAGAGGTTTGTGCGTGTGTGGAGAAGGCGCGAGACATCCCCAGAGAGTTTTGCATCAGTGGCCATTTTGTAGTCCAGATATGTCAAAGTATGGAAAAGAAGACTGGTGGAAAGGAAATGGAGATGTAGGGGACGAGTACATTGTAAATAGGAACAGTAAAAAGTTGGACGAGTTAAAATTGGGTAGAAAAGAGTGGGGAGGATTGCCGACGTTTGCGATGGTGTTCGGCAGAGAAAATCCGAGCGCGACGAGTTTGAAAGTAGAAGCGCCGTTTCTCGAGCGCGCGCGAGAGGGTATTTACGATGATAGCGACGAAACAGAGCAAGGAAAGATAACGAAAGGGAGAGAGATCGCAAAGGAACTCCCGTCGTGGTGCGACGCAGACTCTATTCGAACGTTTGATCCAATTCGAGAGAAAGACGAGAATCTCAACGTGCATCCTCAAGCCGTGAGAAGCTTTCGAGATTGCATCAGTAAATGTCCAGGAAGCAGGTACGGCAAAGCGTGCGAAAAAATAATACCGACTTGGTGTCCAAATCAATGCAGTGGAAATGGCGAGTGCGATGATGGTTTCTGTAAATGTAAGAAGGAGTTTTGGGGCGCAGACTGTTCGCTTACGGTGCCAAACAGCGTGAGTTTATCTTCATCGCGAATGATCGATTCCGTGAGATCCGTATACTCGAAACTTGAAAGTAAACGTCCCTTCATATACGTGTACGAAATGCCATCAAAGTTCACCTCACATTGGACGAAATACGTCAACAGAGGCGAATTTGTGTGCGGCGATCGATTTTACGAGAAACCAAACGACATCGACAACGACAACGACGACGACGCTTCTCCGCCGCCATTCCCAGAAAGACCGTCGAAGTGGTTTTATTCCTTGGAAAATACACTTCACGAATTCTTACTCAGGTCGGCACATCGTACAATCAATCCCGAGAACGCGGACGTATTTTTTATCCCGCAATACGGAACGTGCTATCGTTTAGCATACCAAACGCCTTCGCCGCAAGTTTCGCTGTCGCTGATCAAGACAAAGCCCGGCGATCGCTCGCATGCGGCAAATCTCTTTCTAGAACGAGTAACAGAGTACGTTCGAAATATTCCATTCAATGTCATCAACAACGAGAAAGGTGAGATACAGTCGTATTTCGATAGGAATGAAGGTCGAGATCACGCGGTAATCGCCGCGTACGATGAAGGCGCTGTGCACTTTCCTGACAGTATTGCCAATGCAATTTTCATCACGCATTGGGGAAATACAGGATATCCACGCAACAGTTCGCACACGGCTTACTCACCGGATAAATGGGATGAACTCGTCAAGCAAGGGGTTGTTACTGGTGCATGGCGCGCGTACAATCGGAATAAAGATATCGTCGCCCCTCCTTGGTCGCAGCCAAAGACTAACGAAGTCCGCGAACCCGCAGACGTGAATAGTTGGACACCAGCGACTCAAAGAACGACGTTTTGTTTCTTCAGCGGAAATCTTGGTTTGGAAAAACCATGGGGTGAAGACTACTCGCGCGGTTTACGTCAAAAAGTTGCGAGAAGATGGCAAAACGTCTACGGTTTCGATATTCTCTCACACACGGACGACTACTTGGGAAGAATACGCTCGTCCAAATTTTGCCTCGCACTTCCAGGAGATGGGTGGAGTGGAGGTCTTTCCGTTTATATTCGAAATGGCTGCATACCAGTCATCGTACAAGATGGCGTCGACATGCCTTGGGAAGGCACGTTCCTCGACTACTCGAAGTTTTCCATCCGCGTTCGCGAAGGAGACGTCGAAAACCGTCTCCAAAGCGTCCTCGAAACGGTTACACCGGAAGAGCTTCAAAACCTTCAAAACGGTCTCAAAAACGTCTGGCACTTCTTCTCGTACGACGTGCCTAAACAACCGGCATTTGGACCTCCGGATGAGAACTTTAAAGGTTCCTGGTCTCCTCCACCCGTCGATGAAGAAGAAGGAGACGAAAAAGGACCGACGCCTCGCGACGCCTTGGAGTCGCTCGTCCACGCGCTCCATTTCCGCGCGCATACGAATAGTAAGAAAGAAAGGTCATCGTCGTCTGCGTACGAGTACACGTACGCGTAGAGTAGATACTAATAGCGTGCATAATAGATGGTATTTAGATAGCGCACCGCGTTGTATAAAAAGTAGCAATTTTATTCCTTGTGACTCCTCAGGCACTCAAAAAAAGCTGTTGCCTCTGACTCGTTTTCACTGCATTTCTTTTTCTCGTCTTTCGCAACGAGAGACACGAATTGCACGCTTAAACAGCATGCAGACGACGACAAAAGATGTGGACGAGGACGACGACGACGAAAAGTTTAACGTGAAAAAGCTCGACACCGCGCTCGACGCCTCCCTTCATGGTCTTTCTCGCGTGAACAATCTTCGCTCACGGGAAACTCGTTTGGAACGGCAAACTGTTACGATTTATTGCGCGACATTCAACGTCGGCAATCAACCGATAAACGAAACGTTTTACACGGAATTTCTGAAGAAAAGCGAAGATTGCGATGTAGTTGTCGTCGCCGCGCAAGAAGCGTCGTACGGGTACTCGAGGAAAATCACGCAACCGGCAGACTTTGCGCGCTTGGCGGAGAAAAAAGTCGAAAACGATTCGATTGTGAACAAAAAAGAGAAAAAAACGTTCTGGGGGTCCTCGAAAGCGACGAAGATGGTGGCGACGTTATCGGGAGGGATAACCGGTGGGGTCGCGACTGGACCGTTAGCACCGGTTGGGTTCGTGGTTGGAATGGTTGGAGGGTATTACGGAGGGAAGAAGATCGCGGAGGAGAGTAAATGTAAGCAGCACTGGTTCGCGAGCGTAGAGGCGTGTTTGAAATCGAAGAATACTAGGAGTAGTAACAAGTCGAGCGAATATAAGAAGAACGAGGACGGAGAGAATGACGACGAGAGCGAATACGTGCTCGTGCAAAGCGAAGTGTTGATGCAAATGCGATTGTCGGTGCACTGTAAAAAGTATCTAGAGAAAAACGTGAAAAGCGTCCGAGTGGGCGTGAAAGCGACCGGCATGGGGAACGTAGTCGGGAATAAAGGAGGAATTATGGTGGAGATTCAATTTTACGGGGGCGAATCAATCGCATTTATAGGTTGTCACTTAGCCGCTCACGAGGAAAAGAAGTTCTACACGAGACGAATAGAGACGATTCGGTCGATTTTAGGATGCGCGTGGAGAGATAGAATCGAGAAGGCGTTTGGATGCGAAGGCAACGGCCAGAGTTGGGAACATTCGATTAAAGCAGTCGCTGAGGCTTCTGGTTTAATGAGTGGAGATAAGAATAGCAACAATAAGAGTAGTAATATTAGCAGCAACATCGACAATGCGCGACGCGAAGTAGACGAAGAAGAACAGAAGAAGCGAAGGAGATTGCCTCCAGATTTAGAGTTATTAGAATCGGCGACGCATACGTTTTTTATGGGAGACTTGAACTTTAGAATCGATCCTGGTCCAACTCAAGCGCACGAGACGGTACAAATCAACAGCGCGAGTGAAATGGTTGGAGCCGATGACGATGACGAAAATAGCGTTTGGAATTCGTGCTGGTCAAAGGCAGATATCGTCAAGGAGACGTCCGTAAACAGACGCGCAAAGCTTCCGGGAGAAATTGAAAGCGGGGACGAGGATTCTGAATCAGACAGTCAAGTGAACACGAGGAAGCAGCGGGAGAATGTTTCAACGGGAGGAACGTCGCAGTCGTCTCCATTCCACGTCGGATGGAAATTTATAGCGGAAGCAATCAAACAGAAGAGTTGGGGAAGATTATGGATCGGCGACCAACTTTTGCACGCGCAACGGCAAGGCAAGTGCCTTTTTGGATTTCAAGAGTTACCTCTGCAGTTCCCACCTTCGTTCAAACGAGAAAAAGGTCGAAATGATTCGAATCCAATCGATGCTACTGAAGAGTATTATAGCAAAAAGCGTATCCCAAGTTATACCGATCGCGTGCTCATCAAATCTCTTCCTGGATTCGAGGCGACCAGGAAAGCGCATAAATACGAAGCATGCCACGGCGTGACGTCGAGCGATCATGCGCCCGTGTGTGCGACATTTTCTGTGAATCTTCTGCTCGGCACGTCCGAGCACGAAGACGCCAACGACGAGGTGCTCTCGGCACGACAAAAGGACGACGACGAATACTTTGCCATTCTGACTGTTGAAAAACTTCAACTAGAAACGCACGACGATAGATTGATTTTTGCCACCGAAGAGGAACAAAGCGCGTCGCTCTTGAAAGTACATCTCGGAAAACTTCGCACGAACGCTCTCGAAGTGGATGACTTTGAAACCGCGGAAGGAAGTCGTTGGTCTAACGCCAAAAGTATTTCAAACGTGGTGTTACTACCATCGAGATCGTTCGCAAAAGACGAAGGTGAAGACGAAGAGGAAAATATTAGAGTTCGATCGCGCTCCTCGTGCGTATGGAATTCACGGACGCTGAGACGAATTGGAAACGACGCGCTCAATCCAGACGTTTTACCAGTGGTGAAGTTACCAAAAAAAAGAGCAGAGCTTCAAAACGCGCCGTATTACGTGATATTTACCGTCGTGAACGAAAATACAAACGCGAGAGTAGGAACTGCAATTATAAGCGTTCCCACGGACGGTAAGAGATTACCTTTCGAAGCCGATTGTACGTCTCGCGGACGAGTGGTTGGTAAGTTACGAGGAGAGTGGGCTATTGATTTGAAAGTGACGTAATGACAAATTAAAAGTGTGCGTATGCATGTATGGATGGATAGAAATACTTTATGTTTGTTATTATAGATATCTACGGCGTAAGACGCTTCGGATCTCTCGGAAACATGCTCGATTTACGAATGTTGTTCAAGCCCAAGTACAACATGACGACTCTCTCTAAACCGACGCCGCACCCTCCGTGCGGCAACGCGCCGTACCTAAACGATCGAATGTAGCTCTCCAATTCTTCAACTGGAATGCCGAAGTGTTTCGCTCTCTCCGTCAACAACTCCGGGTCGTGAATTCTTTGCGCGCCGGAAATAATCTCTTCGCCTCGGATGAAAACGTCAAACGAGTTCGTGTACTCCGGGTTAGCTCCGGGTTCCGGCATCGTGTAAAACGGTCTTGCTTCGATCGGGTATCGGGTCAAAATGTAAAAGTCCGTGTCGTACTTCTCCTTGACCAATTTCCCTAAAATTCGTTCGTGTTCCGTGCTCAAATCTCCGTGCGGATCCGCCTCCGTGATTCCAGCTTCGTGCAACATTTTAATCCCGTCCGGGAACTCCAATCGCAAGGATTTTCTCAAATAATTCAAAGGCGCGAACGGGTACTGCGCATTAATTACCTCCAATTGCTTTGCGCACCGTTCGCTCAACCCGTCGAACATGTTTACGAACAACTCGTCGATGACGTCCAAAACTTCGCTGTAGTGTTCTTTAATCGTCATCTCGAAATCCAACCCGGTAAACTCGCACAAGTGACGGTGCGTGTTGCTATTTTCCGCGCGAAATACAGGTCCAATCTCAAAGACCCCACCAAAATCCGCCATAATAGCCATCTGTTTATACAACTGCGGCGACTGTGCCAAACACGCCGGCTGCCCCATGTAATCCAACTTGAACACGCTCGCGCCGCCTTCCGAGGCGCCCGAAATCAACTTTGGCGAATGAATCTCTATCATATCCCTCTTCCTCAACGTCTCGCGAAACAACGCGGACACTTCACTTTGCACTCGAAAAATCGAGTTATTCGCCGGCGTTCTCAAATCTAAAATCCGGTTATCCAACCTCGTATCTTGGTTCACTCTCGAGTACTGCTTGTCCTCCGGCGCGTTGTCGATGTCCGCCTCCGACCGGGACAAATCCGAAATTTCCAAGGGAATCTGTATCGATCGCGACACGCAAAAGATTTTCGGGCACGTCATTTCCACGATCGTGTTCGAGCAACTCTCGATGGGTTGTTCCGGTTTCACCAACTCCCCGGTTATGTCCACGACGGATTCTTTGTTCAGGTTGCCAATGTACTTGACCATTGGTTTGCTCACTCTCACGTTGTCCACGAAGAACGCCACTTGCAAGGTTTCCGACCCTTGGCGTAAGATGAGAAACGCCCCTTTCCCTTTCGCTCTCACGGAGTGCACGCGACCTCGCAACGTCGCCGTCTTCCCGATACAACGCTCGTCCAACTCTTCGATGTTTGTCCACATCGTCTCGGTAATCTTTTGCGATTGAACCATCTCCATGTCTCCGTAGTTTTCCGTGCAGTTATCCGGCTCGTTCAGCTGTTGTTGCTCTAACTCCGCGGCTAATTCTGCCGCTCGAGCTGCTTTCTTCGCTTCTTTTTCCGCTTTCGCGGCGAGCTTCTTCAACGCTGACTTGGATAAAGGTTGGCCGTTTTCATCCACTTTTGGGATGTTGTCCGCCATCTTGATGAGAAGATGTTTTTTAGTAGTATTATGAGTAGTAGTGCAACGTCTAAAACAGACGTATTACGTAAGAAGGAGGAATACTATGCTTCGTTCTGCCCTTAGTATTGGTGTGAACAACAACTGTTTAACGCGATGCTGTTAATAGTAGTATTAATACGAATTACAACGCTTTCGTTTCGTAATAATAATGTGGAAAAAGACCCATCGGAACCTAAAAAACGGAAGCGGAAAGTTTCCTCTTAAAGTGCTTAAAGGGATATTGTATGACTTCCAGCGCAATGCGAGTAAGTATTATTATATATTACAGAACAACTCTCTCTATCGGTATTATTATTCTTATTATTCTTATTATTAGTATTGTTATCATCTTCTTCTTAAAGTATTATTATGTTACGTCAAGCTATGCTTCCGCCAGCCGCTGCGGCGGCGACGACGTGGAAAGAAGAAGAAGAATACGTTTGAGGAGAAGACGAAGAAGGCGCGAAGGAGAAGACGTTCGCTAAACCTCTCTCGACGCTGCCTTTTACCGTGAACGTTTCTTCGCGAGAGCAGACGTCTGGAACGACTTCGCCGTCAATCATAACGCGGCCACCTTCGTATAAGTCGGGAGGTGCAGATGGCGCATCCGGATCTTCTCCTCCGTCGACGCATCCGAGCGGGTTGGCGGCGTTTGATCGGGAGGCGTTGGTAGAACCGCTCACACCTTCGGTTAAATCGGATCGACCGAGTAACGTGAGCTCGAATTCGCTCGTTTTTAAGTACGTGACGGCGTCGTTCTTTGCGTGCGATCCTTTCGTGTCAAAGTCGAGGAGTAATTTGAGCAAGTTTAGTTTGCTCGTCGGGTGGACGATGATGATGTCGAAGAATCCATCGGAAGGCGAAGCGAGCGGCGCGGATTTCGTGTCGCCGCTGCCCCAAGGGAGGTTCATAGCCCATATGCCTAGGATATTTTCGTCTTTAATCGTTCTGAATTCGCCTTCTTTACGACCGAGGAGTGATTTTCCCAGTCGTTCGCAGACAGACTTGGTCTCTTGTGAAACTCTGTACGTTAAATCCATCTTGTACGTTCTCAGGTTGATGAGTCTGGCAATCGCTTGGACGATGAAGCGCGTTCCTCCCAAACAACGAAAGCGTTCGGATTCCAAATCAACATCCGCGAAAAACCCCCACGATACGCTCAGTAAAGCCGTGTTTTGATACACCGCTATTCTGTTGTTACTAATAGTGTTGTTGTTCGTGTTGCTGCCGTTCTTCTTACTGCCGTTTCTCCTGTCCAAACTTAACCTCCTCTTGCTGCTGGTGCTTTTTGTCGTATCGTTCGTCGTATCGTTACTGCCGTTCTCGTCGTTGCGATAAATTGCCAGTCTCGCTCCATCCAATCGAATCGTTTGGCCTTTAGCGATGAGCAACGCCATCGTTGTCGCATCGTTCACTTCTTCGCTCTGTTCCGCTAGAGAAACGCAAATGGCGTTCCCGGAACCGGCGGGAATGGCACCGATTGGAATACTTTCGTGCGTCCCGAGCTCTTTTTGCGCTCTCTCCACGCCCGCGTACGCTTCGGCAATGGTACCATCACCTCCGATGGCGATAATACCGAGAACTCGGGCATCTTCGTTGTGAGTAGTAGTATTACTCTCGTATCCTCGACCTCTCGTTAACAACAAGGACTCTTTACTTCTCTCGTACGTTCTCTCTTCCGTCTCTCCACTCCTCGTCGTCACGATTGCCTCCACCACGCAGTTTCTCGCGCACTTTAACACCGGCTCCACGTGTTTTTTGAACACTTCTTCCGCCTTCCCTCTTCCCGCGGCTGGATTTATAAACACCAAAAATCGCCCTCTCTTGTTCATTCGCTGATGTTCCAACCCGCACTCCTCCTCTATTCGTTTCACGTCCTCTAACGCTTCGTCCAAAGACTTGTATTTGACCACGTGAACGTTCTTCTTGTGTCCAAACCGTTTCCCACTGTTCCCTTTCGCCGCGGCGGCGCTAAAATCATCTCCCGCGTTTCTCGAAGTAAAAGCGCTCGCGGAGGAGGACAAAAATCGAGGCAACACCGCGTAGTCAATCAACCTCTTCTTTCTCGGAAACGAGGTGATTACGATTCGATGTTGACGTGTTGTTTTCGTCTCCGTCTTATTCTTCTTCTTTATTCTGCTGCCAACGACTAACTCGCACGACACGATGTCCCTTTTTCGAACCACGCAGAATTCTTCGTCTTCGTCTTCCTCCTCCTCCTCCTCCTCGTCAGCAGAGGATTCGATTCCATCTTCCTCCAAAGTCGTTTGCAGTCGCATCACTTCCCCCGCGGCGAAGACTTTTCTTCGTACGTATTCGTCCCCGCCTTTATTCTTTTCCACGTCGTCGAAGGATATTCGGCTCGTTCTTGCTTCTAAAACTCCTCCTCCTTGACCAGTTTTTGTCGTCGCTCCATCCATCGAAGGAAAAGTCGTCCCCGTCCTCGATGCGGAGATCGAATCCAAAGTCATCGTCGTCCGTTCTGTCTCCTCCTTTTGTTTCCTCCCTCTCTTTTCGCCTCCTCCTCCTTTTGTAGTGGTAGTGTGAGTATCATCGCGCGCACCACCGAGTGCCCCCCCCGCGAAAGGGGATAAAGACGAGGACAAAGAGGACCCCGACGGCATCCTTGTCAGCACACAGATGGATGGAAAACTTTTGAGGAAAGCGGCGGCTTTTTCCCCATTATTTTATTCATCGCATCACTCACAAAAGGGAGCGAGAAGAGAGAGTATTTTTGACTTTGAACGACGACGACGACGATGATTCAAACGACGACGACGAGAGTTTGGTCTTCTTCTTCGTCTTCTTCTTCTTCTTCGCGGAAGAGCAGCAGCCATCGCGGAGGAAGAAGAGTCGTCGTCTCGTCGAGGAGAATTCCTTCTCAAACGTTTTCTAATTCTTCCAACGCTTCTTCTCTTTGCCGAGGCGTTGATGGCGGGAACAGCGGCGGGTTCTCGACGCGAGAACCGGAAGACGAGGACAGAGACGCAAAGTTTGCGCTTTTGTTCGCGGAAACGTTTGAAAACGCGTCGTCTGAATCGTCTGAATCGTCTGACTTGTCCTCGTCCCCTGCTCCGAAGAATTCGCTGTTGGAACTTTTAGAAGAAGAGGAAGAAATTAAAGAACCGCCGGTTTCTTCGCTTTCATCGATTTTGATGTCGTCCTCCAATCGGCTCGAAATCATCGAAAACGGCGATGGCGAAACGACGCGTAAAGCTTCTCTTTCTTCGACTTCCTCGACTGTGATCGCCCGGTGGATTCTCGTGGCGAAATACGGCCACAAAGCCGAGTGCGTTCAGATGTTGCACGAGTGGGCGGACACGGTAGGGCGAGCGGCTGGATTGGACCCGACGCGCGATATTTTACTCGTATCGGGGAATATTGGCGCGAACGAGTCGACGATTGAGTTGGAAATCAGGAACGGGTTGAGCTCTGTCGGGGATTTCGATCAGTTGATGCGGAATATAGACGTGACGATGCACAGAGAATGGGGGATGCGATTCGCCGAGCACGTCGTGGACGGGACGACGAGGTGGGAGATTTTCACCACGCATCCGTTTGTGAGTGGTAGTAGCAGTACGAGTAGCAACAGTAGTAATAGGAGCAATAGTAAATACTCCAGGCCTGGGGTGTCAAGAACGCAACCGAGACGCGTGCTTTCGCCGCAAAAGAAGACTTCGACGGAAAGTAGAAGTAGCGCGAACGGCGTGCGCCCGAAATACGAAGACATACCGGAGGAGGAGTTGATGAAGTACATAGGGAAAACGTTACCAGACGGTCGCCGGGTGGTTGAAAACGCGTTCGGTGTTCCAATGGTTATCAACCCCGGAGATATCTTTTTTGATTGAAATGATATTTCTATATAGTACGTGTGTGTAATATATAATTAAAGAAACACGCATCTGCTGCGCGATTATTAATACCTGTGTATGTATGCTTGCATTCTAAAATACTATTCCTATTTCAATGGTAGTCTGATTTTTGCGATTGGGAGAGATCCATGTCCAAATCGTCCATATCGAAATCGTCCTCGTCCTCGTCCAAATTCTCTGCTTTGGCTAATTGTTCCGTGAGATTCGACCTTTGTCGTCGATGTCGATTGTACGCTTCGTCTCCGCCTCCGTTCAAAGGAACACCTCGAGGTGGGAGCGGAGGTTTTTTATCCGTGCTCGCATCGCCACTCGCTACTCCAGAGCTCGTTCTTCGTAAGCTTCCGCCCACAGACGTCCCTCCACCCACTTTTTCTCCGCTTCCGCTCGCGCTCGCCGGCGACGTACCTCCCACGCCCGGCGGACACGCCAACGGCGTTCTCGGTTGTTGACTTGGCGTCGATAAACTCATCGAATTCGTCGGACTCGAGCTAAATACCCCGGCGGCCATCTGCCTCCTCAACGCCGCTGCTCTGACCGCCTCCCTCGCCGCTCGATTTCGTTGGACCGCGTACGCCCTCCTCGCGGCGTCCGGATCCTCCTGTTCCATCTTCGCCTTCATCTGCCTCACGTGATCCGGTGTTAAACCTCCCGGTAAACTCTCCCTACACATCGGACACTGCGAAAAATCGTTCGCGCGACACTCCCCCAGACAGCTCCTGTGAAATCTGTGCGTGCACGGTAAAGTATAAATCTCTTTCTTCTTTCTTTGCTGATGTTGTTTCGTTTCGTTCTCTTTCCCGTCCTCGCCGTCGTCGGTCGTCGTCGTAGCGGTACTCACAACGAGACTCGCCAAATCTTCCCGACTGACTCTCGGAGACTCCACATCGTCCAGTCTGCACATGCATATCGCGCACACTTCGCGTTCTGGAGACGACGACAGGTTTGAAAAAAATGGCGACCCTCCTTTGCTCCCGTTTGATGACGATCTCGGCGATACGCTCGTATTTCCAATACCTCCAGGCATTTGCAGTAAAGGAGGGGACATTCGAGCTCTCGTCCTTAACTGCGATAAATTCTGCGGCGTTTGAAACGATAACGAAGGAGAGGTGGAAAATGAAGCAGCAGTTCTGGCATCGTTCTCCTCTGTAGTAGTGGTCCCAGGAGTCGTGTCCGCATTGTTCGTATTCATCATCAACTTTTGCGCGGATTCAAATTCCCCTTTTTTCCCACGACGGGAGGGTGTGAAAGATGAGGACGCTAATAAATCCAGCAATTCGTCGTGCGAATTCGGACGCGAATGAAGCGCATCATCGACTGCAAACAACGACGACGATTCAGACGCCTTCGTGGTCATTGCAACGGTGGTTGTGTCTTCCTCTGCCGTCATTTTTATGAAGCGAAATTTTGAATTTTTAAGTCTTTTCCAAAGCGGTTTGAAATCCTCGAAGCGGACACAAAACGTGGTGTGTTCGCGATATAGTAGTACATTACGCTTTTATTAAACTCTTTTCTCTCTCTCCCTAAACCCTACGCGTGGTAATAGAAGCTATTCTATCCTCTCCCTCTCGAGTAGTAATCGTACGCGTTCGGGTTATAATTCATACCGCCGTTGAAGTTGTTGTTGTTGTTAAAGTCGTCGTCGTTCGACGGATATCTAGGCCTGTTGTTGTCGATATCCTTTCTTTGCTCTCTCACGCGACTCTCGTATTTATCTTCCATGGTGAGATAAACGTCGGAGAGAAAGATGATCAACAGAGCAAGGATGAGCCCGAGGAAAATATACGCTCGGAAGCGCATTAAAGAGACGCACGTGGAGTGGAAGCAGTTGGTGTAGGCGAGCGCCACGCACGGTAAACACGGGACTAAGAAGCAAAAGAATTCGCACAACTCAGCCGGTCGTCGTCGCGGGCGCGAAAAAGTGTGCAAAAAACCGTCCGAATCGTGAAGCGCAAACGGAGAAGACCTTCTCGAAGTCGTCGTCGCGTTTAAAACCGGTTGAATTTTAGTCGCGAATTCAGACATTGGGCTTTGGCACACCTCGCACAAGGTCAGCGTTTGGTTCGGTCGTTGCAGATTTTTCAGATATTTTATCCCGCACTCTCGGTTTAAGTGGATGCCAACTTGGGAACATTTACATCCCAACAAACACGCGCTGTTGTTTTCAATCATCACGTCGGATTTTCGTATCGGTTCTAAGCACACTCTGCACGACGCCACGATTCTGTTTTCCTCCTCTGTCTCCTCCTCACCATCCTCTTCCTCCTCGTCCTCTTTCCTTTTCGCCTCCTCGTTTTTTTCTTCTTCTCTTTCAGCGCTTTGAGAACGAGGCGAAGAAGCAGAAGACATTTCCACTATTACTTCTTCTCCTTCTCGTCGTCCGCTCGTCGTCGTCGAGTTCTCCCTTTCCTCTTCCTCTGCTGTTTCTCGCGCGCTCGATGATGATTGCGCGTTGCCCATCTTTGTCGCGCAAACAACCGCTCGTTGTTGTTCTTATTCGTGCGCGTATTTTTGAAGATACGAAAGACTTTTCCCCTAAAATTCTCTCTCGGAAAGCGCGAGAAATATGCACGCGTGATGCGCGCTTGGTTGTCTTCTTTGTCTTCTCCTTCTGCTTCTGGGGCTTTTTTGTCCTCGTCGACGAGGAACCGCTGCTGTTATTCTGTTTCCTCGTCTCGATTGAATTCGAAGCGCAGAGCGGTAAAGACGAACAACAACAACAACAACAACAACAACAACGTGGAAGCGTTCTCGTCGTCTCACGTGAATTCCCCTAAGAGAAGTACTCCTCCGAACGAAAGTAAACATCGCAAAGCAGCGGAACGGAGGCAAAGAGAAGACGAGAGGAAAGAAGAAGAAGAAGAAGATGCTGTGAAAAATGCGCTCTCAAAAGTGAGCGGCTTTTATGAAATTGGAAACGTGGATATATACCGATCCATAGATGCGTGTCAGAAGAAGGTGTTCAAGATGTCCGATTTTAAGACGAGTTTGGCGGAGATTGGAGTGTATCACGGAAAGTCATTTTTAGCGTTAGTTTCCTTGCGAAAACAAAACGAGAGATGCGTAGCGATCGATTGTTTCGAGAACCAAGCCGAGATTAACAGAGACGAGAGTGGAGTGGGTGATTACGAGAAGTTTCGGAAGCACGCGATGAAGTTTTGCGAGGCGATGAAGGAAGACTCGAAATTCGTATGGGACGGAGTCGTCGACTCGGACACAAAGATGCCGAATTTCATCAATGCCATCTCGAAAGACTCCACGAAATTGACCAAGGAAGCAGATTTTAACGAAGACGACGACGGTCCGGTGCGAATCTTCTCCATCGACGGATCGCACACGGTAGAGACGACGTTGCGCGATTTATCGTTCGCCGCCGACGAGTGTTTGCACGAACAAGGCGTCGTCATACTGGACGATTGTTTCAACCCAGATTGGCCCGGGTGCATCTCAGGACTCGCAAAATATCTCGACTCATCCAGTAGAATCGTCCCATTTGCCATCGCCTACAACAAAGTCTACCTTTGCGCGCCTTCTTTAGTCGAAACGTATCAAGCGCACGTAGCGAGAGACCGGAACGTTTGCGTGCGTAAAAAAGCGAGTCTCTTTGGACACGAGTGCTTGGTGTGCAAACACGGCTGGTTGCACACCTTTCACGGGAACGACGACACGTACTCGTAATAATAGTGAAATAGTAATAGTGTAATAATCATCAACGCGCGGCAACTGTTTTAGCAGATATTTCCACTTGTTTCTTTCCTCAGAAAAAAACACTCAAATGCCGGACGACGACAACGACGATGAGTTGTTAACTCTGAACATCGCCGGCGCCTCTTCTTCTTCCGACGTGGGCGAGGACGATAGAAGTCGTGGTGGTGGTCCTAAAGGTAATCCGCGCAAGCGAACCGTCGCTCGAGGGAAGAAAAAATGGCAAGGCGGGAAAGAGAAGCGGCGGGGAAACGGTGATGCAGTCGGAGGAGGAAACGGGGAGCGAAGAAGAAGAAACGACGACGACATGAACGAAAAGAGAGGAGGAAAAGGAGGCGTCAAAGAGACGACGACGACGATAAACAGAACCGGGCGGAAACGACTCGTTCTCGACACCCGAGCAGAGGAGGAAGAGGAGGAAAAGGGGAAAGGTGGCGGCGGCGTTTCCACTTGGGTGAAGAAACCAAAGACGATTCAGACGACGACGAAAAGTAAGAACGGAGAGGACGAAAGAGAAGAAGAAGAAATGACGGCCAAGGAGAGGTTCTTGAAAAACTCTCGAGAACACAAGGAGAAGTTGTTGCTGAACAACGCGGGAAAATCATCGAAAGAGAAGATGAGCGACTTGGTGGAAGTTGAGAAAATGGAAAACGAGAGCGGCGACGAGGAAGAAGAGGCGTTTAATCCCGCAGATTGGGCGAATTTGATGAAGAAAGCGACGAGGAAAGACGAAGATGACGATAACGGTGAGTCAAAAGAGGAAAAGAGGAACGGAGAGAATAAGAACGAGAAGAGAGACGCGGCGCCGCATCGGGATCGGGTGTTTGATAGCAACGCGACGACTGCGAAATCGTTCGCCGAGCTCGGCGTTCCGGAGACGCTGATTAAAGTCATGTCTGAGTCTGTGGATTTACAATTTACGACGCCAACTTTGGTACAACAGTTGGCAGTGCCGTCGATTTTAGCCGGGAAGGACTGCTACGTTCGAGCGGAAACCGGGAGCGGTAAGACGTTGGCGTACGTTTTACCGATAGTTATTAGTTTAGGAGTAGCGAAGCCTAGAATCGAGAGGAAAGATGGAACGAGAGCGTTGATTATCGTGCCAACGAGAGAGTTGTCCACGCAAGTTTCTTCATTTATCGAGAAATTATCGAAACCGTACCATTGGATTGCCACCGGATCGGTTCACGGCGGCGAAAACAGAGCGAAGGAGAAGGCAAAGTTGAGAAAAGGGTGCGTCGTGTTATCCGCCACCCCGGGGAGACTGTTAGATCACTTGCAAAATACTGCCGCTTTTGTATTCGTGAATGTCAGTTTTGTCGTTTTTGACGAAGCCGATCGCGTTTTAGATTTAGGATTCGAGAAGGATATCGACGCTATTTTAGATATCATCGAGCGAACGAAAAAGGAAGCGCGGGCGGCGTCGGCGTCGCCTCCATTTTCACAAATGACGTTGCTATCGGCTACTTTGACGCCAGGCACAGACCGTTTGCGAATGAAAATGCAAAATGCGGTGACAGTGGACGTTAACCCAGAAGCTGATCGCGAGATTGAGTTTGTTCAAGGAGAGGACGACAACGAGAACGACGAGGACGAAGAAGGGTTGATGAAAGCAATGGCGAGAGCTTCCGGGAGAGCAGTTGATGGCGACGATGGGAAGAATAGAAAGATTCGCGTGCCTTCACAGCTCACGCATACTATATTTGAAACGCCACCGAAATGTCGAATGGCAGCTATCGCCGGTTTACTCGCCGGATGGGCGATGTCTGATTTGAACAAAGTCATCGTGTTCCTCGCGAGCAGAGAGTCCGTTGAGTATCACTACGAAATCTTGTCCTGGTTAGCTGGGCAGAAGAACGACGGAGAAAACGATGAAGAAAACGACAGCAGCAGCAGCAGCAGCAGCAGTAGTAGTAGCAGTGGCAGCGCGAGCGGTGAAAGCGATTCAGACGACGATTCGGACGATTCGGACGATTCGGACGACGACACCGACGCAAAGAAGAAGAAGGAGAAGAAGAAGAAGAAAAAGAGCAATAAAAAGAGAGGAAGCGGCCTCTACGAAGTCTTTCGTTTACACGGCGCACAAAAACAATCCGAGCGTCAAAAGACAGTCTCTAGATTCCAGTCCCAAAAAAGAGGCGTCCTTTTGTGCACCGATGTCGGCGCTCGCGGTTTAGATTTCGACAACGTCGGCGCGACTGTGCAAGTTGACCCTCCGGCGGACTCGAAAACGTACGCGCACAGAGTCGGCCGAGCCGCGCGTCTAGGCAACGACGGCGAAGCCGTTCTTTTCCTCGGTCCAAAAGAATTGGAATTCGAAGACACGTTAAAAGAAGATATCGAAGATCTCACGTTTTCAAAGGCAAAGTTAGGGGCTGTTTTGGACGTTCTCGCGCAAACAACCATGCGCAAATATTGCGGCAACAACAAGAATCCTTCCTCGCGAAACAACCCAACGGAGCACATCGCGGTCAAAGCGTTGCTTTCCGCCGCGGAAAGAAAGATGCAATCCGACCCAAGTCTCAAATCTCGCGCCGAAGACGCCTTCCGCTCCCACGTCCGAGCCGTCGCCGCCTACCCGTCTGCGCTCAAACACATCTTCCACGTCAAACGCTTACACCTCGGCCACGTCGCCGGCGCGTTCGCTCTCCGCGAAGCGCCAATCTTGGTCGGTAAAAAAGGCTCCGCCGCGTTTTCCAACGCCAAAAAGCTCGATAAAGTCACCACCGAGCGTAAAAAGAGAGAAAAAGAGAGTCAAACGAGGAAGAAACGCCTGCTCCGAAAGTTGGCGACGAATCCCAGTAAACGAGGTCACGCCCCCGTCGGCGGTCAGATGTAATAGTATTTTGTTCCTTTACGAGATTCGAACTGATTAGAAACGGATATATGTTGGAACGTGAATACGTTCTGCAGACTTTCCTACTTTTGAACATCTCAGACAACATCTGTTTCTCATGCGGCATATAAAATTGAAGAAATACAGAGACTCACTGTCTTCGCTTTCGACGCGCTCGTCCTATTTGATTTCAAAACACTTTCCTCGGTGTAAACCAAATCTACATTTTTTTAAATCATCTTCCCCTTTGCTGAGTCACAAAAACCACACGAAAAGCTCTCACTCACTCTCTCTTTCTCTCTTTCTCTCTTTTAACGGACGAACGTACGAATGACACCTTTACTCTCCTTTTCTCCGTTCGTCGTGTCGTCGTCATCGATGCGTCGGAGACAGACGTCGTCGTTTACGTCTGAATCGTCTGTATCGAGAACAAAAAGATTGATTTTAAAATCATCGAGCAAAGGTGTGGGGGATGGAGGCAATCGCATCTCTCACGCGATGATGATGGTCAATTCTTCGTCTACGTTTTTTATGAACAACCAGAAGCGGCGACGAGGACGAGGAGGGCGAAGAATGACGGATGAAAGACTCGTGATTAGTAATAGCAGTGGTAGCGCGACGGCGGGCGGAAATGATGACGAGAACAATGATAAAAGTAGTAGTTGTTCCTTGAAATTCATCCAAGAAATCAAAGAGAAAATGGACGACCCGTTAGCTGAGTCCAACGCGACTGCTTTGGCGTTAGTCTTTTTAACCGTGTTAGCGGTGGTTGGATACATCTCCAGTGGGTTAGGGTCGTTAAACGCCACGAATAACATTCAAGTCGCGCTTCAGTTGGTCGTACAAGCGGTCGCGAAAACTGGGTTTACCGCCGCGTTTGCGTTGATTTTTATATCGGAATTGGGAGATAAGACGTTTTTCATCGCCGCGTTACTGGCGATGAGAATGGGACGAATGCCGGTGGTTATTGGAGCGACTTCGGCGTTAGGGTTGATGTCAGTGATTTCAGTGGTCATTGGAAGAGTGTTTTCGGCGGTACCGGCGAGCTTTTCGAATACAATTCCCATCGGCGAGTACATCGCGGTGGCGAGTTTGTTGTTCTTTGGGTTGAAGTCGTTGAAGGACGCGAGCGACATGCCAAAGAAGACGAACGCGGGCGGAGATAACAACAACGGAAATATTAAAGTGGATAAAGATGGAGTGATCATTGAAGGCGCGTTGGCGGAAGCGGCCGAGGACGTGTGCAAAGCAGAATCGAAGATCAAAGAGTCGGACGGGAAAGGGACGACGAACATTCAAAACATCATCGAAACGTTTTGCTTAATTTTTGTCGCCGAGTGGGGGGATAGATCCATGTTGGCGACGATTGCTTTAGGCGCGGCGCAAAATCCAGTCGGCGTGGCCGTAGGGGCAACGGCTGGACACTTATTTGCGACGTTCATTGCGGTCATCGGCGGAAGTTTGATTTCGAAGAAAATTTCCGAACGCTTCGTCGCGTTTTGCGGCGGGTGGTTGTTTCTGCTTTTCGCTTTGTTCACCGCTATCGGCGTCTTTTAATTCATATATTATTATAAATCTGTGAGAGTCATTTTCTATTATTTATTATCATCTCGGTTGTTATTCTTAAGATTACTACTAACCACACCGTACCAGGTATATAATTATTCCGGTAAAATCTTCGACAACAGCGCAATCAAGACAACCCCTGCTAACGCCCCGGCTAAATGCGCGACGTGATTCACTCCGCCCGCTCCTACGCCTCCAACTTTTCCTATCATTGCCGCTTCGTTCAAAAATCGTTCCATCACAAACTGACCGAGCACGACGACTTCCAAAATCCTTTTCCATTCAAACTTAAGCTTGACTAAAACGCTCACGGCGAACAGACCAAACACCGCTCCCGAGGCGCCCAACGAGACCGTCGCCGCCGCGCCCATTCCTAATACCCCACCCACTGACTTTGGCAACATCAACCACGACGCCAACGACGCGCCCGTTCCGGTCGCTACGTACGAACACCACACACCAAACGCGCCTTCCTCTTCTTCGATCAACTTGCCGAATATGTACAAGAAGAAAATATTCGACGAGAGATGATCCCAACTGGCGTGGCAGAAGGTGCACGTGACGAATTGCCACCACGTCGGATCCACGTGGTTCAAATAAAACATTTTCATCATTGGAAGTTGCAACCAATGGTCCAACGCGAAGAATAAAAAGTTGAAGAAGAGTAAAGCGAAGACGCCGTTGTATTCGTTTTGTTTGTTATTTTGGTTGTTGTTTCCCAGGACGTTGACGGCAGTGCCGACGACTTTTGTCACGTCTTTCGGGACTTCTTTGGAGTATTTCTTCATGATGTTCGAGACGTCTTTGAAACCGTCTCTGTTGTCGTCTTTGCCAAACGCCGCCGTTGGTCTCCTCGGATTCATTCTCCGTCTTCTTCTTCGTCCTTCTTCTTTGTCTTCTTTGGAGCATAAAAAAAGCGACCACGGCGACGACGATGAAAATGCATTCCCCCGAACAGTATTCCCCTCGTTGCTCTTGTTGTTCCGCAAAGCCACCGTTTCTCTTCCCCTCACTCGGCCGCTGCTTTTGCCGCTGCTGCTTCCGACAAAAAGTCTCGTCGTCGTCGTCTGAATCGTCGTCATCGTCAGATGTTTTTTGTTGTTCTTTTATACTTTTACCGTGTGTTTTGTGTTTCGTGTGTCTTTCTTCTGATGCTGTTTTTGAGCGGTTCTTTAATAATAATACTCCAGTCTGCCCCCTTGACGCTTTTTCACAAGGAATTGAATCGCAAAAATTGCAAAAAAGCAAAAAAGCTGGATTTTACATGCAGCTGTTTTCGTCAAATTTTGAGAGATAAAACACACGTAAAAAGTGACGATGAGGGCATCGACGCCGTCATCATCATCATCATCATCATCATCATCATCAACCTCTTGTTCGACATCGTCGTCGCAATCGTTTCCTTTTGAGAGAAGACAAAGAAGAAATACTACGACGCATCGTCGAGGTCTTCTTCTTTCGCTTCGTCGTCGGGAAAAGCAGCAGAAAAGGCGACAACAAAAGACGGGGGTTCTGGACACGAATGACGTCGTGTACAACGTCGCGCGAAGATGCGAAATTGGTGACGACGGTGATGGACGACGAGGACGACGACGAAAAAAGACGCGCTCACATTCGCGCGACGTGCGAAC
>Ga0115555_1000554_pt1 | contig 25487 bp, 15 predicted proteins | sample COGITO_mtgs_1104_2_FD_87285 | JGI IMG/M metagenome (GOLD analysis project Ga0115555, IMG submission 87285) | Pelagic marine microbial communities from North Sea - COGITO_mtgs_110407 | ecosystem: Environmental > Aquatic > Marine > Epipelagic | place: Germany:Helgoland, sampling site Kabeltonne... | reverse complement strand
TGTTCTCAAAGGTTACGTCCTCGATCAGTCCGTCCGAGCCGTCCCTGAACTTCATGTATATGCCCTTGTAGGTGTCCGGCATGTGGCAGTCCCGGAAGGTGATGTTGCGGACCGTCGAGCCGCCGATGCTTCCGATGGTGAGCCCGACGCCGCTGGCCGTCACGCGCTCGATTAGCATGTTCGTCGAGCCGTCCTTCACCGCGACGCAGTCGTCCTGGTTCCATACCGTGCAGTCGTGGATCCACACGTCGTCGCCGGTTACGTCGAAACCGTCCGTGTTGAACGCCGTGAGATCGTACGTGCCGTGATGTGTGGGCTTGTCCTCCCTACTGGCAAAGATATCGCAGTGCGCGATCTCGAGCCCCTGAGAATTGGGAGCCCAGAACGTCCAATACGGACTATTCTTGAATAGTATGTTCTCCACCTTGACGTTCTTGGGACTGTTCAACGTGAGAAGACGAGGGCGGTTCTCCTGTCGTTCCAAGTACCCTATCCCGGGAAGGCCCCACCATTTTTTTCCCCTCCCGTCCAACGTACCCTTCCCAGAACTGGTGATGACAACATCTTCGGCGTCGTCGATCCGCATGCATTCAAAGACCCCCCCGTCCCCGTTCTTCGGCCAAAGGTCGATGTTCTCGCTGTAGACGAGCGTGCCGTCGAAGGACACCGTGGCGTTCCGGAGTGAGGTTATCACGATACCCCCCATCGTGTGGAATGTCTTGTTGGGGAAGAGGAGGGTGTCGCCGGGGGAGAGGGAGGAGAGGGTGGAGTTTATTAGGGCGCCGTTGTGGAGGGCGGTCTGGTCGTCAGATAGATCGGAAATTCCGCCTGCGTCGATCTCAAAGTCAATTATCCTCCCAACGGACGTTGGAAGGTAGACAAGGGCGGAGAGAACTGAGAGAAGCTTCATTGAGGGAGGGAGATGAATGAAAAGTAGAATATTAAGCGATTATATGGGCGGTTAGGGGAAGTTAACCGCGAATTGCAGAAAGGATGACGAATGACGGCGGGCCGAATTTTAATTTCTCGAAGCGCCCGAATTCTCCAGAAATACCTCTCATTTGTTAATAAGGATCAGTCGATTGCCGTCTTTAACCACAGATTAAGCGTGTTTTCGCAGCTATATCCGTAAAAAATTACCAGAGCTCCTATAATGCTCCTGACGCTTCTTTTGAACTGCCTTCCAGTCGCTGTTTTCGTGTACTTCCAGCGTAATAGGTAGGTTGTTCGTGTATATATATACCATACATCTGCATGTGTCCGACTTCTAATCAAAAAAAAATCGTCTTTCATCCTCACAGCACGAGACGCTTCATTAGTGCATTCATTTTTTCCAGCTTCTGCTCTGTAGCTCTTTACTTTACTCTCTGTCCCGTGTTTGATAATGGGTTGGACATTGTTTCCGTTGCGCCCGGCTTCTTGGGGGGGGTGTGCTTCACGACGGCGTTCGGTGTCGGCGTACTGGTGAGTCCTTTGCTTTCAACTCTCCTTTTCATTTCTTTTCTTTTACAGAATTCGCATCCTCACTTCCTCCATCTGTGCCAATTTTGTTTGCAGATCCCAGATATAACCGACAGTGTGTCTTTTTCTCTTGGCGTATCGGTAGCGATCGCAAGGTCATTCGACATCGGTTATAATCATATTCAGTTTGTTTCTCTGTCTGCGATTTTGACATCAATTTGTTGTGCTTTGGTCCTGGTTGAGTACGACTCCTCGGCGGTGGTTGCGGTAAAGTTGTTCTTGCACCGCCTTGTGGTGCTGATGTTTCGGTCCGCGTGTCTTGTATTTGTCCTGCAGCCACATGTTAATGAGCGCAAGGAGATTCTGATCTTCTGGCTAGGATTTGGGTCATTGTCTTTGCTCGGTTTTGTTCAGGGGGATCCCTTGTGCGGTAGAGACAGCGTAAGCGGTAACGATAACAGTATCAAAAGTTCTGGTAGACTTTCAGCTGGCGTAATCAAGCAGCAGCATCCTAAGCTGGTGGAGGTGAGTTTCTTTTCATTCTCAGATTGAACACTTTCGACCTCCCCTCCCCACTCACTCACCCACTCCACTCCACTCCACTCCACTCCACTCCACTCTAGAAACCATTTTCTCAGGCTTATAACTACTTTGCCCCGGAGGATCTCCCCCCGCGCCTGTCGGAGTACGCTGATGTGGTATACTCTGCTTGCGAAGATTTGGGGAATTGGTTTGGATTCCAGGATAATTCCGTGCGTAACCAGGCGGAGCACGTTCTGATACTCATTTCGAACCACTGCCGTAATCTCAAAGTAAATAGTAGTGGATATACCGCTGCCCCTTCTCCGGTTCATTCTTTGCACGATAAGATATTTGAGAATTACTCGAGTTGGTGCACAACTTTGGGCATTAAGCCGGCGTTCACGTGAGTAAAGCCCGTGGTGTGTTATTCACTCCTCTCGCTCGTCCGTCCCTCTTACAAATTAATTTCCCCTCACTTCCGCCCAACCCCCCCAGCAAACCTCTGAACAACCCAAAATCTGTTCAAATGTCCCCCACCTTAATTTCGACCAAGACAAGTGACTTAATGCTTTGGTTCTGTATTTGGGGAGAGGCGGCGAACTTGAGGCACCTGCCTGAGTGTCTGTGCTTCTTGTTCCACAAGTGCAGCGAGACCTACAACCGCTTTGAGTGCTACCAGCAGCAGCAACGCTCTCTGTACCCCGGTCACTTTCTCGATAACTGTATCACACCTATCTACGCCATCATTCAGAAGAATCTGAAGTCTCCAAAAGATCACCAGGAGAGGAAGAACTACGACGATATGAACGAATTCTTCTGGAACCCGTCTTGTTTAGACTACCATTATCGAGCCGTGGATGTCGACACCGATGACCACTTGGTTGAGGATGGATATGGTCGAGGAGGCGTCTTCGAGAGCCCGCTCCCTCCGATCGCCGTGGGTCTGCAGAGCGCTCCCAAAACGTTCCTGGAGAAGCGATCTCACCTGCGCGCGGTGCTTGCCCTGTCCCGTTTGATCGAGTTCAACGTTTGCAGTTTCTTTCTCCTGAGCGTTCTGGCTTTTGCCAACGAGCTCGTCTGGGATTGGGTGTATTTTGTGCACGTCCTTTCGGGTGTCTTTGTGATCTCCAACTTTTTGAAATTGACATGGACCATCATTGAGATTTGGAGCATTTATCCCTCCTGTGCCTTGGAGGGAGCAACCGTGACAGGGCACCTCCTTTCCATCGTGAGCCGCTTTTTAATTCTCGTCTACCAGCTCATCTACCTGGCTTGGACTTTCGGTAGGCAAGGAGGGGGCGTCGGCTTTGAGGCCGACAGTTCTTTCTGGTGGTGGCAGTACGTTTGGATCAGCTGCATTCTGCTCGTACCGTCTCTGTTCGAGCTATTCAGCAATGTATGGCCAGTCATCACTACGCTGATTTACACTAGCGAAGATGACTACGTTCTGGCACTCTTTGCCATATTTAGTCCTCTGTCGCGTCTCTTTGTCGCAAGGGTAGCGCATGAGAAGTGCAGTGACGTGGCTCAATACCTCCTCTTCTGGGGGACGTTGCTTGCTTGGAAGCTTGTTTTCTCGTATTACTTCGAAATTTCGGTCATGACGCTGCCGACATTGGAGTTGGTGGATGATTACGTGAACTACGCGCACCGGAAGCATTTCTTCGGCATGGTATCGCTCGTGATCATTCGCTGGCTTCCTCAATTTCTCGTCTTTCTGATTGATACGAGCATCTGGTACAATGTCTGGTCGGCTTGTGTTGGGTCCCTTGTCGGCTTCAGAGAGCACCTTGGAGATATTAAATCCTTCAGAGACGTGCGAGATAATTTTGTCCGTGCACCAGAGGCCTTCTGCAGCAAGCTCCTGGCCCCAAGTGCTCACGTCTTTCCTTCCTCTTCCGCCCTGCTGTCTGGGATGGTTTCCCCTAGTAGTAGCGAAGTAGTAGCTACGGAGCGCACTTCTCTCCTCGGCGGCGGCAAAAAAGGTGACAGTGACAGCTACCATAGGGACGACGCCTTCCAGTCTTACGTGAAGAACTCACTACCCCGGCTTCTGGATGTGCGTGTCCAAAAATGGTCGATCTTCAGCGAGGCTTGGAACGAGATAATCGATAACTTTCGCAGCGAGGACATAATAAGCAATAAGGAGATGGGCTATCTCAAGTTCTCGTCGTTTGCTTCTCTCTCTCGGCCAATCTATTTTCCGAATTTCCTTCTCGCCGGCGTGATTGACGATTGTCTTCACGTCGTGGAGAAGGATGTAGATCCGGCCAAAGTTGGGGGTGGCTTCGGGGGCGGCAACAGCGACAGCGTCCGGTTCAAGTCAATCATTGAGGATGTGGTTATGTCGGCTGCTTGCAGTGAGGTTTGGGAGCTTGGCGGCTTCGTTCTTTCAGAGCTTCTCGGAGAAGTTCATCAGGAAGACCTCGTATTCATCGTCGCTGAAGTTGGCGTCTGGTTTGAGAGGGGAGAGCTCAGCGAGTGGGTCAACCTGAAAAAGCTGCGCTCGGTCATTTCCTCCTTGGAATCACTGATAGCCACACTGCTGAAGGGGCTCAATCGCCGAAAGAGCAGTAGGAAAAATAATAAGATCGAGCGGGTTGGAAGCGACAAGAAGATCACAAAACCGCAGCAAAAACGGCTTGGACGTCGGTCCTCCTCGACGGGTAACCTACAAGATATGCCCCAGCGTAATCTAGCTGATGACGAGAACAGCAGCACTAGCACTACTGCTGAGAAGAATGACTCGGGAAGATCTTCAATATCGATTCAACCGGTAACCGTCATTCTTGACTCCCTTCGTGACCAGACCCGTGAAAAAATCCGAGGATTCTGCTCTTCTCTGAAGTCCTTGCTTAATTTGAACTCAACTACAAGCGAGGTTCTTGACCGCCTAACTTTCGTTCTGAGTGTCGAGAGCGGTTTCATATGGAATGACGAATACGCCACAACCCAACTCGATACTCTGAGTGCTTCTCCTCATTTCTTCTCTATTCTCTCCCACCTTCATGGGGTGATATCTGCGCTCCCCGAGGATGTTGAGCCGCGTTCAGTGGAAGCAAAGAGGAGACTGGCTTTTTTCGTCAACTCCCTATTTATGGACATTCCCAGGTCTCCCGGACTGACCGACATGTTGAGTATGTCGGTTCTTACGCCCTTTTACTCAGAGGACGTTACCCTCGCAAAAAGCGACCTTGAGGCGAGACCGGAGAAGCTAGGCGTGAGCGTACTTCTGTACCTCCAGACGCTGTACCGCAATGACTGGACAAACTATCTCGAGCGCTTGCAGATTAAGGACAATGAAGAGAAGGTGTGGAGCAAGAAATTCCTACCTGAGACTCGGCGTTGGGCCTCTATGAGGGCGCAGACTCTCGAGAGGACAGTCACGGGGATGATGCAGAACGAGAAGGCACTCCGGTTGTTGGCAAAGCTTGAGAAGCACGATGATGAGACTGTCGACGCCTTGTTGGGGGAGAAGTTCAGTTATGTTGTCACCTGTCAGATTTACGGTGCCATGAAGAAGAATCAGGACAGCAAGGCCGACGACATTGATGCTCTGATGCACCGATTCCCCCACCTTCGAGTCGCTTACATTGACAGTCAGCGCTTGAATAGGAGTGGTGACAGCGTCTACTACAGCGTTCTGGTGAAGTCGACGCTCAAGTCGGATGGCAGTAGAAAGATTCAGGAAGTTTATCGGGTGCGTCTCCCCGGCAACCCCGTCATAGGGGAAGGGAAGCCTGAGAATCAAAATCACGCAATTATATTCACGCGAGGGGAGAAATTGCAGACCATCGACATGAATCAGGAAGGTTATTTCGAAGAGTGCTTGAAGATGAGAAATGTCCTTGAGGAATTTTCCTTGTCAAAGCGAGCATTGCCCATGACCATTTTGGGTCTCAGAGAACACATTTTTACCGGTAGCGTGAGTTCTCTGGCAAACTATATGGCGATGCAAGAAACAAGCTTCGTGACGTTGGGGCAGAGGGTCCTTACCAAGCCGCTCTGTTCTCGCCTCCATTACGGTCACCCCGACGTGTTCGACAAGCTTTGGTTCATGACCAGAGGAGGCGTCAGCAAGGCTAGTAAAGGCATCAATCTCAGTGAGGATATATTCGCCGGCTACAACGGCGTCATCCGTGGAGGTGTCGTTGGTTTTAAGGAGTACGTACAGGTCGGGAAAGGGCGCGATGTCGGTGCTGCCCAGATTTTCAAGTTTGAAAGTAAGCTTGCCCAGGGGAACGCTGAGCAATCTCTTTCAAGAGATCTCTACCGTCTTTGCCACCGCCTTGACTTCGGAAAGCTGCTGTCGACCTTCTGGGGAGGCATTGGATTTTACATTGGGTGCGTGCTGACAATCTCTGCCGTTTTTTTGGTCACGTATCTCATGCTGGGCCTAGCTCTGTACGATTGCGAAAAAATCGGAGACCGAAAGATTACGCCAATGGGCGGCATTCAGATGATTTTGGGTGGAATGGGATTGCTTAATACTTTCCCTCTGCTCGCCACCTTGGGCGTTGAACGAGGCTGGGGAAATGCGTTTGCAGAAATTGTCTCTGTCTTCGCTACGGGAGGTGTGAGTCACTTTATTTTCCACCTCCAGACGAGATCGCACTACTACCTTCAGACTATTCTCGTCGGAGGAGCCAAGTACCGCGCGACTGGCCGAGGATTCGTCACCCAGCACACACCTTTCGATGAAAATTTCCGTTTCTTTGCCTCTAGCCACTTCTATTTGGGGGCCGAGCTCGCAGTCGCCCTTACGCTCATGGGGCTCTTCAGTGATGCGGACCAATACGGGGGGAGGACCTGGTCACTTTGGTTGGTCGTCTTCAGTTTCTTGGCGGCGCCTTTCTGGTTCAACCCCAACACGTTCGTATGGAGCACCGTACGAGCTGATTACGGAAAGTTCTGTGCGTGGGCGAGCTCCTCGAGCGGCAACAGCGAGCGATCTTGGAGCGCTTGGAACGATGAGGAGTGCTCCTATTACGCTACACTTCCCCTCTCCTCCAAAATCGTCTACGCATTCAAGGCTGCCCTGCACATCTTCACTGCCGAGGGAATTCGGAGAAGCACTATTTTTAGCGAAGATTTGTTTCTGAATACTCCTGTAGTTCCCGTTACGACGTTGGTGTTCATCATTGTTGTGGGAATGTTGCTGAGGCTTCTCTTTAGCAACAGCAACACAAGCTACCCGATCCGGCGAACAGTTACTGTCGTTCTATCGTCGACCATTTTCGTCGGTATCGGTCTGCTGATGTTTGAATTTACGGATATTTTTCGCTACTCGCTCGTTGCTTACTATACCCTCGCTGTGGTCGCCAAGGTTGGACTTATGGCGGGTCTCTTGAATGTCGTCAAGCCAATCTATTTGATGCACGATTTGCTCTTGGCTCATGTCATTTTCAGTTTACTTCACATTGCTGCCGCCTTGCAGATTGTCAACACTGTTCAGACTTGGCTGCTTTATAACAGCGCTTTGGGAAGCAATGTCGTCATTGAGGATATACTGCGCTTCAGCAGAAAATCGCAGGAGAAGGCTGGAAGTGGCGATGAGGAGCTGGAATCTCAGGTCTCTGAGTTGCGCCGGTTGATCTTGAAGCAAGATATTATGCTGCAAAACATGGAAGGTGCAAAGGGGGGACGGGACGGGAAGGGGGGAGCTCCGCGAGGGTTGAATGAGTCGTCGAAAGATTTCAACGCATCGACGGACGCATTAGTCACAATGGTCGGTGGAAATAGGCCAAATTTTAAGAAAGCAGATCCTTCGGACGACAGTGATTCTCACCGCCGGCCACCACCTAGGGTTCACAGTATGACCAGCATGGATATTTGGTCTTCGCTTGCACTTGGCGGGGTTGAGGGGGGGATTGATATGGGACCGGCGGAGACATCGGCGCAAGTTGCGCCGATGTCTCCACCGCGCACTGACTTCAATTTTTCGCAGCCCGCAGAATTGCCTCCAAGGCGAGGTTAGTTGACAATTGAGTTGAATTGAATAGGCTTGAAGACGTATGCTAAGGCTAAAGCAGAAAACCTCTATTTAATCTATGTTCAGCTTTTGTAGATCTGCGCCAATTGCCCTCCCCATAGAGCTGAGGTTGGCGGCAGATATAATCCCCCTCTCACGGACAAAATTCAAAATGGCAGAAAACTCGGGTTTTCCGGCATTCAGCTCGGCGATTACCGTGAAATTGCGCTTGTTGAAAACATAGTTGACGAAGGTGTCTGTTTTATTTTGGTCGTTCGCGTCGATAACAGAAAGTAGCTGGTTGTGTAACTGCTCGATAGGGGGGATACCTTCACGGCTGCTGTTGCATTTTTTGCTAGTGTCATCGTTGCTACTTTTGGTGCTCTTCTTTCTTTCGCTGAAGAAATGATCGAGTTTCTTCTTCGCCTCCGAGCGAACAACTTGGCCTACCAGCCGGCAACCCTCGTTGACCGCGTGTTGCCTGGAAAGGTCAATGGCCAAGCGCAAAACAGCCGAATTTGTGTTGGCGGGAGCGAGACCCAAGAAGGTCTTATCCAAGCGATTTTGGCACTCGTGCACCATTACAAGAGACGTAGTTCGCTCCATCATTCGCTCTATATTGTCCAAAAAGACGGAATGTCTGCCAAGATCGAATTGGGAGCCGCTAGGATTGATAATATCTACGCCTTCGCCCATTCGCTTGGCCTCCTCAAAGACGCAGGTTTTTACGTGAGAATCGCAAATTATGGCAGAGACGTCCTTCACAATAATTTCGACACCAATCTCTGCAATGTTCTGTAGTTTGGGATGCTGATGAAAGAAGGCGTCGACGAGACTCTTCTGTATTTTTGTGGGGGTGAGGCTGCGAGCCAAGACAGGAGAGAAAGGTCGGGACCTTGGGGAAGGACTGTTGAGGGTTTTAGCAGCGCTCCCTCCCTCTATCAGGGTGATTTCGTGGTGCTGAGGGGTTTCCTTTTTCGAAGCGCTTTTATTGTGGATCGCAATCTCAGTCGATTTAAGAGGGGTGCTTGAAACTTCACTAGAAAAGCTCTCATCCAAATTGGGGAGGTTGGGAAATGAGCCGAAGCGGACACTGTCGTTCATGTTGTTCCCGATAGATGACAAACTTGCGTTACTATCCTTTCGTGCATTATCGAATGAAATTGAAAGGGGCCTCATCTTCTTCCCCGTCATGCGTCGCTTCCTGGTACTCAAGTTGGCAGACGATGATTCGTTCCTCTTGATATTTATTAGTGCATTCTGAATGTCAATAAAGAAGGGAGACGAGGATAGAAGGTGTGTTTTAGAGCTGAAGAGTAGCGTATCGTCGAGAGATTCATTTACCGTTTGGGTGGGTTGGATGGCTTGGGTTGTTTTGGCAGATTGGATGGCTTGGATGGCTCGGGGTTTTTTGGTGGTTTGGTGGTCAGATAAGATGGAGGTAGACGTGACGGTGCGATCCGATAAATCGACGTAGAACAATTTCTCCCTATCCTTGTACGACATCACGTCGCACAGCAAGGCGTCAATCTCGAGCGACACAAACATCAGATTGCTGTTGAATCCAGGAGAGTTGAACTTCAGCTTTTGCGACTTTTTGTTCAGCGTCAACAGGAGAGAAAAACAACGCTGATAATACCGCGAGAACTTTGAAACAAAGTCCCACTTACTCATTCTCAGGTACTCTACCACCCAAGATATTGTCATGGTAAGGTTGTCCGTCTCGTAGCTATCACAAATTAGGTCGAAGATGGGCAGAATGGGGCTTGTCGCATTCATGCTGTTAATGCTGTTCTTCGTCGAGAGCAAAAGCGCTTCGTTCTTTTTGTGTTGCTGCAAAGCGGTGGATGTGAAGCTACAACTACCAGAAGAAAAGTCAGAAAGGGAGGTGTGTTGCTGCTGCGAGAAAACGTGAGCGTCCAAGTCCCAGTTGGGAGAAAATACGATGAGGCCGAGAAACTTGGCGAGAAGTTTCAGCTTCAAAATCCTCCCGGTGGCGCCCGTGTGGGAAGTGTTGATCGAGGTGAGCTTCTGGATCTGCCCGCATAAATTACGGGAGAGCTGCACAATAAATTGGTAGCTGTCGCACATCCGTACAAACAAGAAGAAAAATTTCTGGTTATCTGGGAAAAAGTGCTGGGGTGTGTTGTTGGCGATTTGATTGGTTGTTGTCGAAGATTTGTGCCCTTGGGGGTGTGCAGTAGCGTTCACTGAAGATGAAGTTGTCTTGGTGCTGAAGCGCATATGTAATTTCTGGATGCGATCCTTATCTTTCGAGTTTGACAGCACCTCCTCATCCGTCTCCTTGAAAGATGACACCGCACCTATCTGGAGCAGCATGTCGCAAAAAAACTGCAGAGTTGTTGAGGGATACCGTATATCGTCAGCATTTTTTTTTTCAGTGGGATGCAGGGCAAAGGGTCGCACTCACCTCGACAAACCACACAACATTGTGGGCATCCAAATTGGATAACATATTAGCAATATTCCGCTTCAAATTTTCATTGTACTGGTGTAGATTCGTGTCGTCAATCATTGATTTTAGGTCCTGGAAATTCCGTAGCTGCGACATGAATACGTCGCGAGTCCCCTCTCTATTACTAAATAGACGAGCATGCTCTTGCGACCTGAAGTGGTTGCGCGAATCAGTCTGGTCATTGAAAGGTCGAGAATAGAAGGCTGCTGTGGTAGACTTAATATCTTCATTTACGCTTTGCTGGAAGCTATTGTTCGTCGATATTACGGCGTTGATCTGCTTGCAAACCTGTGGAGAGTGCGTTTGCAATGACTTGCAGTTCACGAGCATAGTTTTCAAAGTATCATTGAAAAGGTTGTTGACGATGGGGAGTAGAAGTTTAAATGAATTCGCTGCAAACAGGTTGCAGGCCTTCGCCGAATCCAGAGTGGAAACGATGACCGTGGAATCTAGACCGTCTTCGTTATCGTTGCCTATGTAAGTAGAATTTGTGGATGGATAGAAATTATCTGGCATACTAATCAATTTGAGCAGCAGAATGACCTCTGTCGACGTGCTGGGTGCAAATTTATTCATAACCAACGCCGAGTATATCTTCGCCAGCTTCTCCACCTGCGTTATCTTCGGTGCCGGTTGCTGAAGCGCGCAAGATAGTTGTGTCGGTGGAGATGGTGCCGGGGGGGACGGTGGTGGCAATTGATTATTGCGCGCTTGAGAAGGCCGAAGGTTGCTATAAGACTCTTTCAGAAGAACCTGTGGAGGCTCGTTGCTCCCAATCGAGACCTTACTGAATTCGCTGTCGAAAAGATTCTTGCCTCCTGATACTCCAGGGAATGACGATAAAGGCGGGCGATGTTTTTCTGATGATTTGATGAAGGATTCGTCAAATGCACTCATCATTGACGACAAAGATGCAGTATCAGTGTCTGTCGAAGCTTTCAGTCCAAAGGCAGGTGACTGCCTCGGCGGGTTCAAATTTGTACTGTTAGGGTTAGCAGCATAGAAAACAAAGAAGGTGGGGATAATGAAGTTGAAGGGAAGGGGGGGAGAAACAAGACGCTCACCTGAATCACACTGCCAAAACTGCCATTGCTGACCTCGCTTGTTTGCGAGAGAGACTGTGGCCGGATTCGCTTTTTCTGCTTTTGCTTCCCTGGTTTTTTATTTGGATTTGCCGACAGGCTTTGCTGAACTGACGGTTTCTCTGACGGTTGATGCGGTTCTGAATTGGGTTTGGTGTTGTTGAGGGTGGGAAATTGGTCGTCAAATGATGTCACTGAGGTAGTTGAAGCAGAAGCACCACCGCCTGCAGACATGGACACCTCAGCCTTCGCGGAGGTTAAATTGTTTTTCGAGGAGGATGCAGTGACGCGGGCATCTTTTTCTTCAGGGGGGGCTTTCTCTTTAAAATTGTTCAACACGCCCCTCACCCCATTAATAACCAGGAGAGTCATTTCAGTTCTTGTAGTACTTTTCAGCGTGTCTCTGTAAATTGAATTTGATGGGATATCAAAGAAGGCATCGTCGGAGAGCCACTCGATCAATATTTCAATCGACACGTGCTGATAGGTGGGGGATGTATGGCTCTCGGGGGGCGGATTGCTCGCCGTCACCAAAGCTGGAGCAATGCAGCTGGAGAGAATATCCATGGTAGAGGGGAATTTATCTCAGAGAAATAAGCACTAACGTCTCCTCCCCGTCTCTTGATTTGCTACTACTACTTTCAACAATTGTCTTGGCGGCGGCGAAAGAGCGCCCCACAACAATATTGTGAGCTTTCCACGTTTGAAGGCATTTTTATTTGCCGAAAAATATCAAAGTCGTCTCGTTGTGAAAAAGCTGGTCACACACCAATAACGCAATGTATTCTGTATTTTTCTGCCTCTTAGCATCTGCCTCTGCTTTCAGTTTCGGTGGGGAGCTGATCATCACTCGATCCCCCTCATTAACTTCAGAAGCTTCTCTCCACTGTCCACTGACACATCAGTCTGCCAGAATGACGACAATGTGGGCAGAAATGCCTCGAACCTCTGGGATTGACCGCCGGTCCTTTGTTGGCACATCGGCCGCTCTCTTGCCGTCCCTCCTGGCGATGGGACCTAATTCTGCTAGTGCCCGTAGCATGCAGGGTCAGTTCACCCCTGAGACAGCTAAAGCTGGGACTGACAAAGACGCGCTGGCAAGCGGGAAGGTTAAGCAAGCGATCAGTGACGTTCGCACTTTGACAGATGGATTGAAAAGTATCAAGGGAGAATTGCTTAAGGAGGGCAACAGCCAGGCTGATGTTGAGCAGGTGATCAAGAGGAATTTCAAAATCAATGTTGTCAGGGAGAGATTGGAGACTGTGAATGCTGTATTTGACGAAGAGGTGGGTTCGCTGTGGCGTGTGATATTTTAAGAATGATTGAGAGTTGCATAATTAATTAACCTCGTTCGGTTGTAACGCAGACACAAATCGGAACCGACAGAACCATTCGTTTGATTTTGCAAGATATTAACGAGCTGCTGACATCCTCCAAAATGAACGAGAAGACAGGGCAACGATCAGACCTAAGGCTCTCCAATCTTATCACAAAGCTCGATAAGCTGGAAGAAAAGTTCGATACCTACCTCAGTTATGTTGAGTAGCCTCACTACCTTTGCCTGTGTTGTGTTGGTTGTGCTTTTGGGTTTGTTTTACTAACCCGTTAGGCATCCTAAATGACGTGATATTTATCCCGTCATTAGAATGCCTAACGGGTTAATAATTTTAAGGTTGTTGCAAACGTAGATGCAGCTACGAATAGTTTCCTTGACAAACACTCCGCTTATTCTTTCATCCAGTTTTCTTATGCGACAAACACTCCGTACTTCTTCTGTTTCCAGTATTCGCCTGTACTTTTTCTGTTTGATCTTTCTTGTGTTGTGTCATTATGGAAAAAGTATCTTAGTTATGTCAGTTGTATGGTATATATCTTAGACGTTAAGTTTCGCAGGGACTGGGAGCAACTCGAGTAGCCCTGCCTCTCAAAATTCGGTCGGACAGAGATGACCTGGACTTTTTTACGAGAACGTGAATTTGGGCCAAGATTGAGGCTTTCCCACTGCCGATTTCCATGTCTTCTGTTTGAGGTTTTAGTTTCTGGCCAGTGGTTATATGCGTTGTGCTTGTTTTCGACGTGGGTAAATCCACAGATTTCAAGGAAATGATAGTGGTCGTCCTGACCACCTCTGCCTGTTCTGATGGAGATGATGATGACTGGGCTGGTGATGCGTGGTTTGGTGGTGCGTTTTCAGGAATAGGGACTTTGCAACCAACGAGATATGTGTTGGGAATGGCTCCGACAATATCGACATTGAACCAAGAAGGCCGGAATGTCATCCATCTCTTCCAATTCTCCTGAACCCAATCGCTTACTTCAGCACTTATGGGCGAGATGTAACTTTGATTATTGGTGAAAGCAGCCCGTGCTTTTACAGCATCGTCGTCGGAATTTTGAAATAGCTCGCAGGTATACTTTGATCCTGTGGCTGTTGATGTAAAAGAGTTCAAGTATCCCTTCCTCATCGTTAGTAAAAGCAAAAGGGTCCCGAACGAAAATGCGCTGAGGCAACAAGTGAGCAACACTTTGATATCCCCAGACGTTGCTCCGGAGCTTATCTCAATGCAATCATCACTTGGCGAGCTTTCGCACTCATCAGCAAAACTGACATATTTCATGGATATCATGACGAGGCAGAAAAAATTGGCCAGAACTATGCACGTGTAGTTAAGACCTCCACACTGGTATGGATGTCTAAGTTGGACCAATCCAGAGAAATATGCTGAAAAGAGCTCGACAGTCCTAAATAGAACAGCCATTAGAACAGCAGCCGATTTTCCTTTCAACGGAAAAAAGCAGAAAAAATCTTTTCGCAACAATTTGAAAAGGAAGTAAATGCCAAGGAAAATGCTGACGCAGAGGGCTACAGTGCTGTTTCCGTACAAGACGGCCGTCATTGCGAGAGTGAAGCTTGCTGAAATGCACATGCTCGTCGAGATAAGGGTGAGGGAAAAAATCCCGCCCATGCGTGAAAAATTGTCATCGCCGAGGTAGCCTGAAAAAGGGGGAGGGGGTCAGGGACCTAAGGTTTTCACACACGCTTGGCCACACACACACAAAGACGCATAAAATGCACGCTTGCACAGAAGCAAACGCGAACAAAGAACTCACCATAAAACTTCGGCTGCTTCCTTCTGTTGGTGGGAGAAGCGTCCTGGTCGTAGCTGATACTGCCGGAGATAAATCCGTTGGTCATGCAGCTTGTTAAAAAACTCAAGAGTATTATCAATATTTCCCCCTTTCGGGCCGACTTCAAGATAACAAATGCGTAAAGACAGCTTCCCACTGTCGATTCGACTCCCAGTTCGACAGCCCTGCAAAATTGGAGTTCTTGTAGAGGGGTAAAGACCTCAGTCTCAGTCTGATGTATTCCCATGGCAACTCTATAACTATCAAAGCCAGGCTTTGTGTATGTTACTACCATAAGAAACAACCATGCTATCTCGGTCTTGAAGTTTGGGGACCTAATTTTCTGAATAAGCCCAATTATAAACGTGATTGCCATTGACGCAGAAAGCGTGGAGAGCATCAGCCAAAAAGAGGCAAAGTCCTCTTTCAAAAATAGGGACGCTGTCGCCAGAGCATCGGTGACTCCGTCTACCATGGACAAAAGCGCCCCTGATCCGACTCGTGCCATCAAACCTAAAGACAATTGCGACATCATGTGATATCCCAGCTGCTCCATAAAGGGCAGAAAAAATCTGTGCTCTTTAAGAACCAATTTCATGCTAGGGTAGTTCACCCTCCAACTGTCTATAGCGGTTTCGACGCTCTTTTCGAATATAATGAACGAGCTGAGGGACTTTGCAATTGATTGGGTCTCCTTAATGTCTAACTTTCTCCAATCGGTATTTCTGACTATTTTGACCCGATTGAAGTTAGCCAACAAAATCTCCGTTAGAAATTGGCGGAAGTAAGGCCAAGTCAAAATTGACTTGAGCTCACGCAAATAACTCATACCTCTAAGCTCTTCCTCATATATCTCCGTGGCTTCTCTAACAGTGTCGAGCCATGACTCGACAGCCACATCAGTTCTCTCCCTTCTTTCAATCGACTTGCTCGAATTACAACATGACCCAAATGATGACCAAATGCTTGTCCCTGCCTCAGCCTTCACTGATCGAATGAGATCGTCAGCCAATGCACGACCAGCTATTTCGGCATCTTTCTGCAATGATGCCAAATTCACTTCAACCTCTTCCTCTGCTGTCAACCAATCTGTCAATGCATTGCCTGATGCAGAGTTCGTTGCAAAGATAGGCTCTGGCATGTAGTTGTATTCGGTAGGGACTTCTTTTCCTCTTTATTCCCAAGGCGAAATGGGGGTACGTAACAATTCAAGATGCGGAGAGCAGAATAAGGACGTAAAGGCACAAATTGAGAATGTTTTAACACCAATTGTTGGATTTAAATAATTAAGATAGAGATAAAATTGAAACCCCCCGGCAACAACATTTTGCAACCGGTCAAGACACAGACCGTGACCTTGCCTGATTTGGACTGATGCAATTCAGGCTTCGGATGGCTGCTGGAAAAATGAATGAAAAGAGTTTGAAGTGCAAAAAGAGAGGAGATGAGGTTTGATTTTTCTTCAACGCCTGTGGAAGAGTGGCTGCAGCACTACCGAGACGAAGGTTTCGTAATTTTGACCTCGCTGTATGACCAAGCCACACTTGACAAAGTAAAGAAGGGCTGCAATGATTTTATGAATGAGTTGGCTGAGACGCTTATTCATACCGGTAAGATAGATGACAGGTGCGAAGATGCACCATTCGACCGCCGGTTGATCGAAATGTGCAAAAAGTGTGAAGAAATGCTTCCCAATTTGTACCGTGCTGAGCTCCATAGGGAGGAGTTTCATGACTTTTTGTTCCATGAGAATATAATCACCGCCGTCAGGAAGATTTTAGACCCCAAGGTAGAATCAATCCGAATTTTTCCAAACTACTCTGTTCGCCCCAAGACCCCGAGCGGCATTCACGAGGTTGTATGGCACCAGGATGCAGGACTGGCTGCAGACGGTGGGCCTAGTACTGCCAGTGTTGAGGAGAGAATGGACAGTTTTGGTCTAGGAGCGGTTGTCAACTGCTGGAGTCCATTGGTTAACGCAACCGTGAAGAATGGGTGTATGAAATTTGTCCCAAAGAGCCACAAAACCGGTCTGCTAGTTCACGAGAAAGTGGGCTTATATGAAGGTGTGTCTGCAAACGGAAAAAAACTAGGGGAGGAGGGAGACAAAAATGCGAACATCGGAAAGTTCAAGACCCAAATTAACAAAGTAGACATGGATAAAATAGAAGACCGAGCGATAGACGTCGAGCTCGGCCCCACTGATGTTGTTTTCTTCAACAATATCTTGGTCCATCGTGGTGGGTCAAACACTACAGATACTGTTAGATGGAGTGTAGACTGGCGGTTCCAGGATGCTGCGAAACCCACTCATAGAAAGGAGGAAGGCCACGTATGCTGGAGAAAAGATGGGACAGATGGAGACATTGTCAAAGACAAAGAGGACTGGGCAAAAAGATCTCTGCACAATTAAATTATGAAGAAAGCGAATAAATTAATGAAGAAAACGTTCCATTGAGCTACCCTACCGTCAGCAAAAGAAAATACCGTTTTATATACTGCTTAATACTCTAGCTTTAGCTAAATTTGCTCCGAAATTTTTCTCTTGCAAAGTCCGCTCCCTGGTTGGTCGTCCTCTTCACTTCGGGTGAGTGAGTGTTGTTTGCCCTCCTCGCTTAAAGTAGCTCCTCACGTCCACATTTCCCATCTTGAGGTCCTTGCTAAGGGTGCGGAGGACCTCGCTCTTCATTAGCTGGATGTCGGCCCCAGTTATCATCATAGGGGGGGGGGGGGGGAACTGAAGCTAAAGCAACCGCCATCTCCTCCAGTGTACTTTTCATTGTTGTCATAGTCGCTGCTAATTCCTCCATCTCTGCCTCCTTGGCGTTTCCCTTTGATGCATTTTCTTCCCGCTCATAATCCCGCCAATCTTTCGTCGATTTCTGCACAGTCGTGAGATAATCATGCTCGAGAGTAACGATCATATTTTCTTTAGTTTGAAACAGATTAAAACCAAGCCCGCTGCTCAGTATCATTTTATTCACCCGGCCCCGAGGGGGGACGAGCCTCTCCGTGCAGGCCTGTCGCTTCTTTCTGCTTAATGTACCTTCCCAGACGACAAGCGCCCTAGCAAGTGCCAATGTGCTTCTACCATCAGCGCTTTCCACCACTTTATCGTAGCTTTTGGCCATCATCGCTATCAGGAGGTTCAGATATAGAAGGTGGACAAGAAATATGTAAGCAACGAAGAGCGAGGTTGCTGCTGCGTCGATTTCAATTGTGTCACTGAATGGGGTATCAAAATCTCCAACGCTCATTTTGAAGACAGTGAACAAGCTGGCGCTAAACGTTTCGAAACCCTCTGCTTCCTCGAAGCGTAGGAGCAAGTAGAAGCTCGTTGCAAACGTGAGCAGGAAGATTATGAATAGTATCGCCCACATAATGATATCTTTTATCATGAAGAAAATTGTAATAATGAACACACTGGTCTCGCTTAGAATACTGAAGAACTCTAGGCTTCGGAGGATGAGCGCGAGAGAACATATCGCCACTAAGACCTGATTGGTTACGTTTGCCTCTTCGGTTTCCCTCCCCCCCCCGATAAGATCTTCCGATACACCAACATAAAGAATGGCAATGTAGCTCGGTAACGATAAATAGTTCCATCCAGAGCGTAGGTAGAGCATTCTCCCGTGACGCATTTCCGAGCCCTCCTCAAATAGCAGGCACATACAGCTGATCACATAAGTAACAACACGAAAAGCAAACTTGCCGTTGATGTTGCCGTACCAGTAGCTGAAAACCAGGAGAAGGTAAGGCAAGAACTGTTTCACAAACCGCCTCTTGCCAAATGTACTCCACTTTAGGCTGATCAACAGTTTGATTATAGGCGATTCAAAGACCTCTGGATTCTCTGTGCGGCACAAAATGGCTAATGGTGTCTTTTCTGCAGCTAGTGTAGGAGGTCCAATCAGATCAGCAATACTGTAAGACACCTCCTCAAACCCGCCTTCAGGTTTGGATTTTAATCTTCCTTGGGTTCTAACACCGTCGTTGGCCCCCGCATTCGATGCGAAGCTATTCAAAACCTCGGGAAGTAACTCTGGCCAGCTGGTAGCTACCATATCGAGATCATGGTTATTGTCCATGAACAGAGCTGCGCGTTTCTCGCACCCGCAGCTTTTGCTGTTGAGCCCCATTAAAAATTTGGCAATTTCGGCGTTATTGTGTAGTATGGCAACCGTAAGTGGTGAGGCGTCAGCAGTGTATTTCATCAGCCCGCGAGATCTCCAACCGTTCCGAGTCTGGATAACCGCTTCCGAGAGCAAGCCGAGACGGTCGTAGATGTCTAAAAGCTTCCACCAGCGTGCTCGGCTATGGGCATTGAAGCCTTTGGCGAATAAATACTCGACAACTTTAAGATTGTCATAGTAGACTGCCCAATGAGTAAGAGAGCAGCCAAATTCGTCGATAATGCGAGGATCAAAGCTGTGATTTCGGATCAAGTAGTCAAGAAACTCAATAGCAACGGCTTCCTTGTTAATGACAACAAAAAAAAGACAGCTCTGGCCCATGAGGTTTTTGCTGTGGGGGTTTGCTCCCTTCTCGAGTAAATACTCGAAAATCTCCAGACCACCGTCCGTCCGCCCGTAGGGGCCAACGGCAAACCAGATCAGCGTAAACCCTAATGTATTTGGAGATTCAGGACAGATCTTCTCAACCTCGATTAAATACTTCAAGAGAGGGAAATGCTTGAACCTAACTGCTGACCTCGCTGCATTGGTCAAGCACACTTTCAAGAGATCTTCGTCGCGTTTTCTGCAGGAAATTTTACTGCGTATCTTCTTGACGAATCGCTTAAGGGAAGGCATTGCACCCGATCTACCGAGGCTACTGATGAGCCACTTGAACGTTAAAATGTGCCAGTTAGAGAGAGCCCTCTGCTTCGTTTTCAGTAGTCTTCTCCTACGCCGGAGAGTTCTCTTCGCAATCGGGTTCAGTTGTTTCCCCAACTCGGCTTCGATCTGGGTAATCTGGTTCTTAGTGGTGCATAATTGGTCGGCATGACTGTTTTTTCTGTCAATGTCGTCGTTGTTTTGACCATCCTTTTTATGGTCATTTTGATTTTCGCCGCCACCCTTAGTCTCATCGATGGCTTCACCGCTTTCTAAATCATCCAGTATCACGTCCTCGTACTCATCTCTCAGTTGCGCATCTTTGGGTTCATTCTCTGTTAATTCTATTCCTTCTACAGCCACTTCCTCATCAAAAATTGGCTCCTCTTTGTCAATGATGCTCTTGTTCTTCGCCCTCTCCCCCTCATCTTCTTTTTCCAGATGCCGCAAAAACTCAATTGCTTTAGCAATCTCCTCTGTCCAACGATCCCGAAGATCCTCGCTTTCCACGCAAAATATTACTTTCTCGTGCTTCTCCCGAGATCCATTTGAGGTGTAACTCTTCCGGATGTTGAGCTGAAATTGGTCAAGAACTGATATGGGAGATTTCTCCACAATCGTTGTTGGAGTGATGGTAAATCTGCCTAGCGGATCATCACTTGAGATATTGTAGCTTTCCTCGTTTGCAAAGTAGAGAAAGTCTACAGTGTATGACACGCGTTTCAGACTACCTGTGAGTGATGAGTCAGAATTGTCACTGTCACTGCTGTTACTTCCGTCTCTCCAATTCAATTTTGCATCCTCCCTGGTTCCCCCGTGCTGTTTGCACTCGAGTACAAAGTAACGCTGACGGACTAATCCAAAATTCCGCCTTGGCCACTTCCTTCCCCCGGACTCAATGAGAACTTGTTTATAATGAGGGGCAGGATAAGAAGATGGCTGAGTCAGGAGGAGAAGGTCAGTCCGAGTAAGATCGTAAGCCACTTTGGAAGAGAAAACGGTAGTCATCTTTGTGAAAGAAAATCCTCTTTTCTGTTTGCCAAGTTCGTCGTGTGGTGATGATGGTACCAACAATAAAGTTAAAGTTATAAGCAAGAGAAAAAGCGAGGGTTTAAGTATATGATCATGAAAAATTGAAATTTCTGGTATAGCTCTCCTCCTTTAACCCTCAGCTCTCAGATCCCCTGATCTTAATCTCCATTGCAACCTACATGAAATAGGGCTTCCTTTTTGTCTTTTTTGGCAAGAACCTTTTACATAGATAAAGTCTATCTTGTACCATGAAAAAGTGGGGGATTGACAAGGACAATTCAACTTACTGCGACTCGATTAGTCCCGATTGCTGCGCCCCCGGTGATGAGATTATGAGTTGCACTGAGGGAGTAGTAGTAGACCTTCTCTACCCTTGCACAGGGTTTAGCAAAACTGGCGCATTTGGTTGCAACGTGAGCGGTTTAATTTATGGGACAATGCCACGGTCGCAAGCACTTGCAGATACAAAAAACTGCAATCTTGACTGGTGCACTTCTCAGGATGTCTCAGGAGAAGGGTTTGATTGCTACGCAGGTTTTGATACACAGAAGTGTGATTGCGAGGGAGATTCAGTTGCGGTGATGACAGGTTGGGAGGGAGAAATGTTCGTTGAGGCTGGTTCGTTGAGGCAAGAATTGGCTTATGAATATGTATGCTGTATACCGCACTTAGATGAGTATGATTATCTGGAAGGAGGTCTCTGTGGTGCAGCGAAAGAATCTGTTGACTTCACAGAAGGCTCCCTTATCCTGGCTTTCTTTGTCTTCGTTGGGTTGTCAGTTTGTGTTTTAGGTCGGTATAAGAAACGGTTGGATGACGAGAACATCAGAAGAGATGCAGAAGCGGGAATTGCTCAGAAAAAGCAAAAAAGTGTCGAGGACTTTGAAATGTTGGATGTTTCCTGTAGATGAAGCGACTTTAGGAGACACTATTATTAGTATGCGAGCTTAGCGCACAGTAATGAATAAATGAAGTAGTTTTAATTAAGCATTGAAAATGAACACATGAAAATGAAAATGGAATCAACCAAAGGTAATAACAATCGCCTTCTTTCATCTATTTTCTGAGACCCGCTCCATTTCCTCCCAAAGCACAGCCTCCTGGCGATTAACGCACCCAACATTACTCCAAACACGTCTATAGTAATTGTCTGCCCAGCAGCCTGTCAACCTCCACAGCTCTCCCTTATTTCCCAACCAATAGCAATCAAAACCAAAATTGTCAAGTAGATCGACCACGTCCTGAAGATCACTATTAAGCCACTGTCCCACGCTATTGTACTCAAATTCAAGGTAACGCACATGGGTCGTCGCGAGCATCTTTACTGAGCCGTACAGAACTCTGGCGTCGTTTCCCTCCGTGTCAATGGAAAGGTATTCGATTGTGGCATGCCCCTTCGGCAGCAAGTACTCGTCTAGGGTGATCACATCTACCTCGTTGTCATTATTATTGTCTAAATTATCGTTTACACGTCCACCTATCCCGATATTCTCCTGGCCTGGAATCCCTTCTTTAAATACAACTTTCCCACTCCGCGAACTCACCGCTGCACGAACCACTGTGAAATCTGAGCGAAGGTTTACCTCGGTCAAACTCCTCTCTAAAATTTCAACATTACCGAGCATAGGCTCAAAGCAGTAAGAAACAAATTCTCGGGATTCACCAGGGTGTAGTGGTACTGGCAGCATTTCATCTGTGATTTCCTGCGTGTCGCAAGGACCCGTTACCACTTTTTGCTTAGATCCGCCGAGGTTATTCCTCACTGCTTCGCTGTATTTTGTAATGCTGAAACGCTCATCCCCGGTGAACATCCTTGCACTCAGCACCATGTCATCTCCTTTGTTGCAGCCAACAAAAACGTGGGTTATTGGCTTTCGGGGATCCAGGGAATCAATCAAAGTACTCATGAAAGTTCTCGTGGGACAGTTTGACGTTTTGGGTTTGAACGCACGCGAGTTTGAGGCGAGCGTTGAGGGAGAGCAGGTTTTACCCTTTTCCCAACTATCCTTTCCCAGACCATTCGCGACAGTTGTGTGAAAGTTCAACCCTCCCTGGCCATGGTTTTTTGTCCTCTTATAAGGGGCTGTGATCTTCGACGATGACGACGCTGGCGCTCTCTTGAACGTGAATACCACAAGGAAAATCACCAAAGAAAAAAAGGCCAGGTACCTGGTAATGGATAATCGTTGTTGTGAGGGTGCCCTTCTCGTCGTGTGATTTTGGCGCGCCATCTTCGGAATTTATAATTTAAATCATATCTTGTTGGTCCTTGTGTGATTGCGTTAACTGGAAACTTGAAACTGCTCTGTCATATCGATTTTATCAAGTTGTGCATCTCCCTCTCGTTTTCCATTTTACAAAAAAATAAACTGCTTTAAACTGCTTTATTCCTTGGGGCCTTTTTTATCACTCCTTGGCGAGAGCTGGCTAATTGATATACAAATTCCTAGAGAGGAGCAGTCCTTGTGATTGTGCGGCAATCTCTTGTGATTTCTGGTTGAATGGATTGGTCTGAACACTTCGGCGGCGATGATGGAAGCACTCCATTTAAAATTGTCACACATCCACCTCCACGAAACCCTACCTTCGAGTCCAACCTGCCGTACTTTCTTGAAAAAATCCCCACCTACAATTGCTACACGGCTTATGCTCTGTGCGTAAATTATGTGCTCGGTTGTGGGGTTCTTGGAATCCCATATGCGGTGGGACATTTTGGGCTGTGGGGGGGTGTTGCAGCCCTCGCGATTGTGACGTTAGTGAGTTTTTGTACGGTTATGTGTGTGTTCGAGGTTGGGGAAGTGGTGCATGAGCGTGAGGCGAGTATTACGAGATCGGCAGTAAAATCAGTTTATGACGTCTTGTATGGAAGTGTCGACAAAATGAGTGTGAATAATAAGAGTATTACAAACACACAACATTCTGGCGAAGAAAATTCCGGCGAAGAAGACAGTAGACATTTGTTGTTGAAGCAGTCACCGGGGTTTGGGCCTATGGACGCAAAGGGCTCTCCCCCAGACATAGCAAACCCACCTCACCATTACGAAGTCAACGAGTTAGTAGAGATATTACTAGGGAAGAGACACCAGAGAATGTACAATGGCTGCCTTCTGGGATTGATGTACGTCGGCTTGCTTGCCTACTCCCAGGTATTCAACAATTCAATCACTACGACCATGTTCTCCAGCAGCAGCGAAAGTGTGACTATCCATGAGAACAGTTTTGATGACCACTTCGTTCCAGGTGACTCGAAGATGCAAAAATTTGTCAAAGTATTCTTCCCGCCAATGCTGTTCTCGGCTGTAACACTGCCTCTAAGCTGTGTGGACCTGGAATCACAGACTAATGTTCAAATATTCATGTTTTTGATGCGCTTTGTCTCCATCTTCTCCATGATCGGGGGCAGTGTTGCTGGAATTATAGCGCACAATAATCAAGATAGTGAGGGGGGTGAAGGGGGTGAAGGGGGGTATGGTGATGGCCATGGTGATGGCCATGGTGATGGCCATGGTGATGGTAGTGACAGAGAGGGAATGAACTTTCAAGCATTCGGGCTCATGTTCTCAACTGCGCTCTTTTCTCAGCTCTTTCAACACAGCGTCCCTGGGCTGATCCGTCCGCTACCAAGGCCCTCACACAAACATTCTGGTACCATTTTTGGGGCTGCCCTACTCACTACATTTGCTCTGTACGTCACCCTCGCAATTACATGTGTATGGTGCTTCGGACCAGAGCGGGTGGCCAAGAGCGTAAACTTGAACTTTGAGGGTCTCACTTTTCCAGGTCTCAGTAGAACGGGGGGGAAAGTCGTGAATGTTTTAATGAACACCGTGGTCGCTTTCCCGGCCCTTGATACCCTCAGTGTCTTCCCTCTTATTGCCAACACCCTAGGAAACAATCTTAACAGTGGAAGAGGACGCTTTCACGCAAAAATCAGAGAATGGGCCACAGACTATCATCTGCGGAGATCCGGCTATCCGCTTGATATCCAGAACCTACCATTGATTGAGGTCGACAGAATTCGCAAGCGGGCAAAGGAAACTACGCTACTCTATTTCAAGCTAATTGCCGGCGTACCCCCCATTCTCATGAGCTTCTTCGTCAACGACCTCTCCTTAAGCCTTCAAATAAGCGGCATATGCGGTGTTTATGTCGCGTTTGTTGCCCCAGCTCTTATGAGGATAAAAGTCGGGGGAGAAACTGTACTCATGCAAGTCGTGATCATATTCAGCGTTTTCAGTTTTGTTATTGTTCTCGCCCAAATTTTGCAAACCCTTTGGAAATAAAAAAGAGGACATCCACTTGGAGAACAACTACTAATAGACATTTAACTTGGTGGCAAATTTAACTTTTTGTACCAAACGCAAAAATCATTTCTCAGGGCAGAAGCAGACTGGACGAAAATGATGCAGAATCTGAGTTGGCCTCGCGTGCCACAATGGTGCCTCTCTCACACAGAGAGCTTTAGAAATGTAACATAGACAATAAACACACACCGCTGGTAGATAATAACGCTATTTTAATATAATTTTAACGCTATTTTCGGCCCAATTTTAAGAAAAATTGAATTTCGTTTACTAAAATACATTTTTGATATACAAATTTCTTTAATAAAATTTTAATATATATATATTATAATATTCATGAAAAAATAGTTTTCAATAAATTATTATTAATTCATTATAATATTTAAAATTTTAAAATTCAAAATTTTAAAATATATAAAATTATAATATATTTAATAAAATTATTTGAAATAATTTATTCAAGATAATTATAACATACATATAAATAATAATTATGAAAGAAAATTGTATTACAAAAATGTATTTAAGTAAACTAAATTCCAATTTTTTACCTTGTCAAAAGGATGCCAACAAGAAGAAAGTCACACAAACAACCAAAAATGACGAACGAACAGCAAAAACACACAAGAACCCGAACGGAAACCCACGACCCAAATCACAACGAGAAACGAACAC
>Ga0115555_1000550_pt1 | contig 25602 bp, 17 predicted proteins | sample COGITO_mtgs_1104_2_FD_87285 | JGI IMG/M metagenome (GOLD analysis project Ga0115555, IMG submission 87285) | Pelagic marine microbial communities from North Sea - COGITO_mtgs_110407 | ecosystem: Environmental > Aquatic > Marine > Epipelagic | place: Germany:Helgoland, sampling site Kabeltonne... | reverse complement strand
GAGCCCGTCTATAACTCCTCCTCCAAAACTGGATTTGCTCATTTTCAGCCCCCCGGCTCACCACAACAAACGGAATCGCCACGCCTCCCACCCCCCTTTTCACGTACTACATACAACAGGGGCTTGCTAGCTTTGTGTCCAGGATGTTTGTTTCTGGGGTTCTTGCCTTTCTCATGTTTTTCACAAATGGGTGACTTTGAGGAGGTTGCAAAATGGAACTACCTTAAAACATCACACTATTTTACGATGCTCATCTCAGACAGCGTTCTTCATAAACACCTCTCCATCAAAAGCAGCAAAGGGAAACCAAAAGTACTGTAGCTCAAACGTTTTACAATAATTATATACTTCCCATTACTTCTTACAACAAAGCTGAAAATGTCCGTTCCCTTTTCATGTTCCCCCTGTGTAATGTGTGCACGTGGATGAATCTCAAAGAACGGTTGTCATTTCTTGGCTATGTTTTCGGCCTTTAGTTTTGTCCCCTTCAGCGAATTCCGTTTCGTAAATGCTCATCACGTCTGCGAGATCACCAACTCCGAGAGGCTCAAAGTATTTGTGCTCTAGCAGACTGCGCAGAGTGGTAAAATTTTTCGTCTCGTTCTCTGCCTCTATGCATGCAGTCATGATTGCTTTTAGGGTGGTCGAAGAAGGAACATCGATGATCTCTGCCGCGATGGTGATTGTTGCATTTTCTGGCGCAGATTTGAGATCAGGGTCGAAGAACGGTATTTGAACTTCGCAGAAACCTGCTGCTGATGCCAGGAAAACGAGTGTCGCATTTCCATTTGCATCAACTGTTACTGTCTCAAATTTTGGTCGTTTGTTTTCGCCTATATGCGTGATGAGTGCACTCCCTTCGTTTGGAAGCGGGGTAATGAATGGCGCAGTACTATTGCCACCCCCTGTGCCGTTGTTTCCTCCTTGAAAAATGTTGCTGCAAATGCCGCTGTGCCATCGCACATTTTCTCCTAGCTTACCCTCGCTATCTTGCTGCAAGCGCCGGACGCTGTTTACGGGGGGAAGCTTGACTACCAGTCGCTGACCGACTGTTAAACTGACCGGAAAGACGATGTGATCGCCGTCATTATTCTCACGAAACTCATTCTCGCGCTCCTCTTGTTCCAGCAGTGTTTGAACGTTACAAAAGATTTTCGGTTTAGGGACGAATTTTTTCACTGCCTCCTTGTCCGCGTCGGCGCTCAGAACGGATCGCAATATTCTTCCAAACCCCCTTAGAAGAGCGCATTCGCGCTGTCGGAAAAACTGTTTGACACCAATTTTAGATGTTTCCGGCAGAAAATGAGGGCCCCAAAGGAGACGCCCGAGCCGCACCGAGGTCCCTTGACGAGAGAGCATTACATTCTCTGGGCCGACGTCGTGAGCATTCAAGAGTACGTGCGCCGACTGCTCTTGGAGTTGCGAGAGTGCAATTAGCGTTTCACGTGCCCAGTGCTTAAAAAGGATGGATTCTTCCTCTAAAACGTACCCGGATACGCCGCTACTGACCCTTTTATCGTACATCATGCTGCTGAGTGACCGTGCCGGTATATGCTGCGCCGTGCGACAACAATCGTATTGTCGCGGTGAAGAGGAGAGGAGTTAGGACAAGAATATAAATAAAATCGAAAATGTCGATTAGAAGAAGAAGGGGAGACTTCTGTACAACCTTCACCGATCGCTTTCAGCTTGCCCACTGTGCTCGCTTACCTCGAAATAGAATAGCAAATCTCCGTTGTCTTCCTCGACGCCCATTGCGTGAGGCACGCAGGTGCTCGCTAGAGACAGCCCTTTGTGCGCTGAGTAAGAGTCCCAGAGCGACGAGAGGGCAGCAGGGGGTACCTTCGTAGTTGGGCAGACGAGTGCGATGAGTTCGATCAACTTCCCCTTGTTCGTGCCTTGGCACTTGTAGACATGAATGTTATTGATATCGGTGAAATTCTGACCAAAATTATATGTGTCCTGGGCAACTTTGCCTCTGGAATCACTCGTTTTCCCGGAGAACCGGATCGAACGCACTTTGTGCTTCAAGCTGCTCTTTTCGATCATGGCGAGGTTCTGGTTAAAGAAAATTATCGGATTTGGAAGGTCGTTAAAGCTGCTGCTGGTATCAGCCTCGCGAGAAACAGAAGCCAAGCCACCTTCGACGTCTTCGCCGATTTGCGGTGATTCAGAAGCCGAGGTGGTCAAGGCTTTGAGGGAGGTAAGTTCGAGCCTGTTGCTGATGTTCTCGGTCAGATTCTCCGTCTTATCTAGCATTTTGATGTGCTCCTTCTCCAGCTCGTACATGACCGAGAGAAGCTGCCTCGTTTTGTCCTCGTCAAAGGAGTTGGGATTCTGGTCATTGAGTAGCGAAGCCAGGTTGAGGGCCTTCTGTTTAATACTGCTGGCAACAAGGGCAGCCTCATTGCTATTTGCAACCGGATGTGAGGATAAAATGCGGCTTTGGAAATCGGAAAATTCAAGCTCTGGTAGAGTCGGCTTGGTGCTGCTGCTGCTGAAGGCGCGAGCCGCAGTTACTCGCTCTAGCCAAATCTCTTCCACCTGCTTAGCCTCAGCGCTAGTGTTCACCAACCCTCCTCCAATAATGGAGTGGAAAAACTTCGTCCATTCCTCTTCGCCGACGATGGACCTACCGTTTGTAGCGCAAGCCTGCAGGAACAAGTCGGCGAACTTGTCGTGCATGATGTGTGTGTGTGATGTTTAGAGAGGCCTTCAGAAGTTAAGAGTTTTTGGGGTTCAGAGCAGTGCGGCTTAAAACGAAAATATCTGAAAGATGTGGCGCTTGAAGTGGGTGATTCGCTTACACAAAAAAACGTTCAATATGAAGTTGCACTCTCTTGCTATTCTTTTAAATCGTTTCACAAATCCTCATTCATCGTGCTCAAAACTATTCAAAAATACAAATTTGTTCCTGATCTCCATTTTTCGGCCCCAGGCCCATTTGCGCCATCCGTCTCGGTCTTTCCTAGCCTGCGATACTTGGCAAGATGGCGCACCCCCTATCTTACGTTCCAGTGCCATCTCTATCTCCTCCTCACTCGGACAACTTCTCCTGCCCCTCAAACAAGCTAGACAACAGTAGCAACGAGAACAGCGGGTTTGTTAGCGAAAAGTTTCCTTCTCCTCCGCTCTCCGTCACTTTTAAGTTGAAGTCCCATGCAATAATCCGCCAGTTCCGGCTCCTGTCTCACTCCTCCATGATCGCAAGCAAAATTGAAATTCATATTGGCAACAGCGAGACAAAAATGAGACGACTCGGATTCATAACGCTAGATAAAAACGAGCGGTCCGATTTTCGGGCGCGCGAGCTGAAAAACGTCGCGGTCGACGCAAATGGCAAGTTTGTGAAGCTTGTGCTGCACAAGTGCCATGACAACCGTGTAAACCTCTTCAATCAAATTGGAATCGTGGCTTTTGAAGTCATTGGGGTGTATAGCGGCGATCACAACGATCCGCCGAGACCACCCGGAAAAACGGATTTGGGGGTGGAGGACGAAAACTTTGATGGCGAAAATGACACAGAAACACACCGAGTCGAGCAAAGTATGAATTACGACAACTCCTCCACCACCACGAACGATGATTACAACAGGAATAAGAAGAAGAATACCCGAAATCCAAACTGTTGCAATGATGAGATGTGGCGACGAGTACATGCAACTATCGATGCGAAGGACTTGGCAGTGAAAAATCAGGACTATGCTCTTGCCAAGAAGATTAAGGCTGCAGAGGCAAAAATCAGGGAGAGCGCAGCCCGCTCTGCCCGACTGGAAGAGGCAAAAGTCGAAGCTGTCTCAAAAGAAGACTACGATCGGGCTAGCATGCTACAAACAGAGCTGCGATCGCTTCAGGAGCGAGCCGCGAGCGTGATGAAGAGCCTCGGCATCGAACTCTCCCCCCTCCCAGAAGTCGTACCAGATCGGCCTGAAGTTACCACACCTCGGAAACCGACCGGCGAAAAGCAGCGGAATCTGCTTGCGGAGGTCGAGAGCAACGTCATGATGGGTGAAGATAAGGAGAAGGCCAAGGTTCTCATCCCGCCGCCCCCCAAATCACCACGGCTGAAAAAGGTCATGCAGCAAATTAAAAACGCGAACTCAATCAGCAGGGCCTTCAAGACGACCGTCAAAGACGCAAAAGAACTCGAGGAGGTTCGAGTTGGGCTGAACCCCAGTTGGACCGCTGAGCGCGATCCTGATACTGGCTACGTCTATTACTACAACAATGAGACGGAAGAATCGTCGTGGGAGCGGCCACCAGATGCTGCTGATAGAGCAGCTGCTATCGTCCCCGATGTCGACTTTGAAACTGGCAAATTTTTAGAAGAGGTAAAATCCCCATTGAAGGGGAGCCCTCGTACGGAACCCGATGCAAATGAGACACCGTCAATGGCGATAGCCGAGAATGATCCTTCTGTCTTGGAATCTCTCCTGGTTCAAAACTACGTCGACAACCAGACTGCAGATGGCATTAGTCCGCGCGTATCGGAGCCGCAACGCGCTGAACCCGAGCAAACGCCTCCGGTCCTAGAAGAAGAACAGCCGAGGGACCTTGCCGCGGAGAAAATCGAGGAAGAGAAGGAGCAGCTGGCGGCGGAGAAGAAACGGCTTCAAGATGAGCGCGATGAAATGCACAAGAATTTGATGCTTGAACGGGAGAAACTTGATGCCGAGAAGGCAGTGCTAGTAAAGGAGAGAGAAGCGATTAAGGTGAAAGAGGAGCTAATGGTTGAGAAAGAAGAGATTCGGAGGAAGGAAGAAGAGGCTGAGAGAAAAAAACAAGAAGAAGAAGAGTCCGCCGCTAACAAACAGCAAGAATTGGTTCGAGAGCCGACGCCGATTTTACTTTGGGATGAAGAGAATCCGCGCGGCAATACGCCTCCGGAAGATGAAGAGGAGGAGGATCGTGATGAAGCGGCCGAAACTCCCTCGATACCGACTCAAGGTGGCGAAGAATTACGACCTAGTCGTTCGCCCGGTAAACCTGATGACCTCGAGAAGAGCTATGAAGCTGAGGAGTGGGCTGACGCAAGCCATCGGCTTGCAATCAAGTCACGCGAGCGTAGAGAATCGATTGCGATGGAGGAAGAAGAAGAATCGGCGAGAAAGATACTCGAGAGCGAGAATGACCAAATCCAGAGGACGGTACACGATGAGGACATCCCTAGAGGAAGGACCCCACCCGAACCAATAGTCACGACAGTTGACATCGGCACACGGCCAATCTCTCCGGAAAAGCTCGAGACATCTATCGACGATCCCGTCGTCTTGCACCAAGCGAAACTAACAGCACAAATCTTCGGAATCTCCCCAATCGAGCACATCCATAGTAAGGACTGGAAATTTCGCCAGACGGGATTTGAAAAGATCATCGGGGCGCTTCCGGCTTTGTTTGAGGAAAAGAAGCGGGGAGAAAACAACGGTCAAAACGTATCGTCGCTCGTTGACGCTTTATTCAAGGGGGTGCTGAGTTTTGGTGCCTCTGACAATGTCGCTGAGGTCGTTTGTGAGAGCCTGAAAATTGTGAAAGCCTTGAAAGACCACCTGTTTGACGATAAAGATTCATCGTACATTGACTCCAAAGAAATGTGCGCTATCTCGGAGGATCTTATCCGTGGCATCATCGACAGGCTCGGCGACACCAACAGCTCTGTGGCAGAATCGTCCTTGTCATCACTTTTAGCTCTGTCCCGTCTTACGGGAATCGCATTCGTTGCGCAGATCGCGCTCAGGCGCCTGCACAAGTGGGAAGAAAAGAATTCGCGGGCCGTTGCGAATCGGCTCAAGCTTCTAAACCAACTTCTCACGGACATGCTTGCCACGACTGATCGCAATAACAGCGCGGGAATCCTCGCCAGCAGCAGCCTAAAATTCGCGTACGACTGCGGGTCGTTTGAGGATTCAGTCGAATCGAGCATTCAGAATGAGGCCAACCACCTGGAGAATGTTGCTCTCGAGGCCATGGGCAGTGAGGCGAGCGAATTCATGCGAGAGCAGAAGGGAACTTCCGTTTACGCTCAGCTACTGGAGGCGGAAAAGGATCGCCACAAAAAACTCGAAGACTGCATCGGTGTCGGTGTTGCCAAGATCTCCGACCTCGAAAAGCTCAACGACAATATGCTGGAGGCAAGAACCAAAGTTCAGGCCAGTGTAGCGAATGTTGACTCTCAGATTGACCGTATATTCGACGTGATGCAAGCGAGTCTGATTAAGCGGAGGGATGAAGTCAAATCCATGCTGAGCGACATAAGAAGCGGTAAGGAAAAAGTTTTGACGATGCAGAGTGATGAGATGGCCGATTTAAGGAACAAACTCCAAGAAACTTGCAGGATGGCGAGAGATGCCCTGAATACCGTTCACAGAGAGGAGTATAGCGCGCTGGTGGAGCCCATCACTCAGCACCTCGAAATGCTGAGCGCAGCACACGACGGCTTAAAGCGCGAACCGGGAGAGGACAGTTCCGTTAGTTGGATAAGTGGCGGAACTGAAAAGGTTTTCGAGAGAATGATTTCGAATTTTGGAGCTTTGCACACGTCATCGGATGTAGTGCCAGGTCTAGAAAGCGACGATCTTGATGTCGAAATGAATGCCAACCCGGACGCAAACACCGACGCCGACACAAGAATCCACCTGACCGTGAAATCTCTTTTGCCGAAGAATAATTTGTCACTAGATGCGTCATCGAACGGCCAAGCTGGTGACGGCACTCCGAAAGACACGTTTGTGGTTGAGGTGCGCAGTGGAACGGAGTGGGACTGCTCCAAGAATGGCAACGATGGAGAGATTCTTGGACGGGTGATAATTGTGAATGCTGTAGAGCGACCCCCTCGAGATGCTTACACAACGTCGCAATTCTTTGAGAGCCTTTACACGCATGTCAATAGCGAGGATGACGAAACAATTCGCAACAGTAGCAACGGAGTGCCAACAACAAGAGTAACAAAACTGTTGAAATTCAACGGTGAGAGCAAGCTTGCAGCCGAGCTTCGACTACAAGCAGAGGAGGCGAAAGATTTTGAGTGGAAAGAGGCGGTCGAATTGTTGAAATAGTGTAAAGTTTGAAGTGTGCTAATAATGTGTGCAACTGAGCATGTAAATTTGCAGCTAACTAACTAAACTTTTCTGTTACCTAAACTTCAAATTTTGTCCTCGACCTCTACATGCTCACTAGCTCCATGTTCTTCGTGCCCTAGCTCATATAATCCGTGGCCAATACGGATGAATCGCCAAGTTCTTTGTATCACCAACATTCCAATCCATGCGTCACTTCCTGAGTGGCTCAACTCGAAATAGATCGATACGATCACCACTATCAAATCTGCCAAACAGAAAGGATTTTTTACAAAAGCCATCCCGTTGGCAAATAGTAGTCCCAAGTTGTCAAGCAAGAAAATGCCCAAAATGCAAACACTGACCTTGATTATTAGTCTCTCAATGTCGTGCAAACTTTCGTCGCCATGAACTACGCAAACACCATCATCCCCATTATCTCCTCCGCCCAGCATTCGACTCCCGGGCATTTTCTCAGCTGTAGCGAAACACTTAACCTTGTATCCGTCGATGATCGAGTCTTTAAAATGAAGCTCGACATTCATACTGATCGCTAGTAATAACAAATCGGCAATTAAAAGCAAATTTAGCATAGTGTGGACGTAATGTTTATGCAACCACGCATTCAGTTTTAACTTGAAGGGTGATTGCTCTTTCTGGTGCTGATCTACAGCATCGGAAGGTCTTCTGTCGCTCCGAGTTTTGTAACCGACAGCATCGGAAGGTCTTCTGTCGCTCCGAGTTTTGAAACCAATATGAGAACTAGCTTTATGGTTGTGGTGGATCCCCATCGCGGCGATGACAACAGTCTGTCGGAGCTTCTTCTTGCCCAAAATCTTTTTTTTCCTTGGCTGGGGTAGTTCCAAACGACCATCAGAAGATACTTGAGGTGAAGAATGGTCCATCTCGAGTCTTCCATTAGTCATAATGAGCTTCCTGGAATGTTCTGCCACTTCTGGCGCCTTTAAATCAGTTGAATTTCACAACAAAATATTTTTTTAGAAACCAAAAAAAAAAGGGTAACTCATTCCAACATTCAAATCTCCCACAACAAACAACAACTTTTTTAGTCGTACCACCCTAGACGTGAAGACGCAAAAATTCAAAATATGCGCTAAGGATTTTTTATGCGCCTTCTTCTCCCGACTAAAAACCTGAATTACTTCACTTAACCCAACAATGCCTGTTCCTCTGGCTCCCTCTGCGTCCAAAGCGCACCTTTTTCTACCTGATCTCGCCAAATTTGACGAGCCAACCAAGCCTAGAAAGAAAACTATCAATGATAACATCAAGATTACTTGGAAGAGGAAAGGCCAAATCAAGAAGATTAGAGCAAAAAGAAGGGTGCAAACTGTGAGGGAGCTCAAAAAACTCCACGAAGAGCTATTAGCCGCACAAGAAGGGGAAGATTCCGAGCCTGATGAACTAGAGAAAGTTGGCGTTGACCTGAGGTCCCCGGAGGAAAAGCTGCTAGCTGCTAAAGGGAAGGTGAGAATGAACTGAGCGAATCATGGAATTACGCTCTTTCTTAAAGCCGATTGCAAAGCTCAAAGATAGTATAAGTGCTTGAGAATAGTATCTATTGATCGCGCAACTCCAAGCAAAAATATTCTTTTTCGCCTTGACTCCTATTGTACTGATCTAACCCTAACTGCCTCGCACCCTCTTTTTCTATTCATTGCTTGCCATTCAACGTTCTTGGAGCAGCTAAAGAAACTCGGCGGGTTGGAAAAGATGTTACAGGCAAAACGGAGGACAAATCCAAATTTGCCACAAAGAAAGGATGGGGTTGATGCTAACAAAAACGATGAGGAAGGTGATGGTGATGACAAAGGCAAGACAAAAAATCAAGACAAGGACGGTGGACTCAATCCTACAAAGTACAATGAAGGGCCGGCAATATTATCCACTTTATTCAACGCCAAAATACGCGCCCAAGCTGAGAAATTCGCCGCCGATGAGAAGCGGCGACAGGATCGGGCAAACCGTAACCCTGGAGTGTCTGACTGGCCCCCGTGGCTCGAAGAAGCAAGGTGAGTGGACAAATATCGTGGCATGAGCAGGAAATGTAAATGTAGGGACGTGCCAAACCTAGTGGTGCAATTGGACATCAAAGTATGCAAATATCCCCACGGCCGCTATTTTCCTTGATATCATGTGAAAGATTACCCTAACGTGTTTTTCCTCCCTCCCTTTTTATTATTTGAACGCATGATCGGTGACTTCTGCTGGCTCTCGTCGCAGCAAAACACGCCTACAGCAAGCGCGCAACGCGAGGATTCTACACAAAACGAAAGTCTACTTGCGGAATGATCCGGACTCCGAGTCACAGCTGAAGAAGCTGGAGGAAAAGGAGAAAAAACTCATTATCCCCAAGTTGTCCTATCAGCTCTGGTCAACCCACGTACCAATGCCCCCAATGGACCCCACAATAAGTGTCAAGCCCAATTTAAGAAAAGTTGAGGGCAGGAGGGACGATTATTACAAGCTCGACGCGATTGGGTGGAACAAGGAGGACGGCTACGTGCAAGTTTTGCGCTCCTCAGCTGTTGACAAATCGTTCGAGTCGGTTTATGAAATTCTGAAAGCTCACCTTGTTCCCGCATCCAAAGATGGTTCTAAAGAGGTGAGGCAAGCAAGCCATTTGTCAATCAAAAATAGCACGTTGGGCTCCAACATGTCGCTGCGAAGAAAAATCAAGGTAAAAGCTGACCGCCATGATCACTTCCTCTTTCTTCGCTCGCTTATTTTTTTCGTCGATCCTCGCGTTCGGTGAAGCTTGGTCTTGGAGAGAAAGTAAAAGTATTCGAACTGGGAAGTGGTTCCGGTCAGCATGCCGTCGAAGTTTGTTCGCGGCACAGAGAAGTACTGTGGCAACCGTCCGACATCAGCAAGCTGTGTATCTCTTCCATTGATGCCCGAGCAAAGCAATATGATGTTTTCAAGAGCCCAGTCAATGCGAGGTATATGCACGGAAATTGTCACGAGGCGCTCAATTTCGACATAACTATGTACGACAAGACGATCGCTCTACTAGAGAATAAGTGGAAGTCTGTAGATCTACTTGTTGCGCTCAACGTTGTGCAGTATGCCCCATGGCGATTTGTGGAAAATTTATTTAAGCTGGGTAACGAAATCTGCAAGATGTATGGATTCATATTTTTGTACGGTCCTTTCCGTGTTGATGGAAATATTACGCACGACCAGCAGATGCTGGAGCTGCACCTCAAGACCTTGTCTGCAAAGTTCGGAATTAGAGACCTCGAGGATGTGATTGAGATCGCGGCCAGCTACCAATTCCATCTGGAGGTGAGTTCTTGCTATTACCTATTGTTGTCAATTCTTTCCTCTTTCGTGAGAGTGGCTCACAGCTTAGTGCTTTCGTTACCTTCTTCGCTCACCTACACTACACCGCACCACAGCTCAAGTTTGAACTGGAGGGGAACAATCTGATTTTAGTCTTCAAAAAGGCACCTCTTTCGCAAAAGAAAGAGGAGGTTGTTGAAGAGGTAAAGGAAGAAAAGGTGGAGGAGGAGGAGACAAAGGATAGAGGAGAACGCAAATCCATGAAACAGCGCTTTAAGAACGTGGGAAAATCTGTGAGGAACATAACTAGAATGGGGTCGATGTTTAAGCGATCCAAGAATAAGCCAAGTATGCAGGAGACGGGGAAAGGTGGCGAGGAAGGGGAAGGGGAAGGGGAAGGGGAAGGGGGGGAGAAGGAGCTCACGGAAGAAGAGATGCAGAAGTTCGAGTCCAAAGAACAGAAAGAGGAGCGTGAGAGGAAAGAGCGCCGTAGCAGAATGAGCAAGGCACCTCGAAATGCCCGCCGCTCAAGACAAGGCAAGAAAGATAACGATGGCGACAATGACGACGATGCCAGTAAATCACGAAGTGATAGAAAATCCCAAATGAGTGGCAACAAACGAAATGCTCGAGAGAGTCGTCAAGCACGGCAAAAGAGCAGGATGAGCAGGCAAAGCAAAATGGACACCACCAAGAAAGGTGGGCTCAACGATCAAGCATCAGCCGCTAAGGCAGATGCACTCGCTGAAGCGGCAATGAATAAGTTCATGTGATATACGTTCATGTGATATACGAACTGAAGGTAATGAAAAAGTATGCACAAATAGGCAAATTTTAGGCTACTACTACGCTGCATCTATTATTCAGTTCTTCTTTCGCTTCTTGTTAGTCCCCCCTCCAGCAACATTCTTTACACCGACGTACTCTTTATACCGTCGCAGCATCTCCTCGTCGTCGATTTCTTTTCGAACCCGTTTGTCGCTTTTTATATTTCCCCACGCTGTCTTTACCCGATCCTCAATCGCCCTATTACAACCCAGAAAACTGCGCCGGCCCACTGTCTCTATCACCTCTCTGCCATAAAGGTCCACAGGAGCAGCAGTTGTGTACGGGCAATTCGAGGGTGTAGCTTGAGGAGGGGGCGCTAGCACTGACGGTGACGGCTTCTTCGCCTCCTTCTGGGTTTGGTTTGTGGGGCTCGAGCCGGAGCGATTCATAAACCGCATTCCCTTAGTGGCACCACTGAGGCCACGCATCGGGGCTGTAGGGACATTCTTCGACATTTCAGTGCACCTAAAAATAGGATACCGGTGATCACACTATGCCAACAGATCTCCGGAAAGTGCAGCTGCTATAGACTTTTAGCCAGAGAGTCCCGTTTCCGAGGTGAACAAAGGGAATGGACCAAAGGTTGCTCAATGCAGGGGGGAGTTCGTTCAAGCTATTGGGTAGGAAGTGGGTCGTCCAAGCTCTTTCCCGCTCACGTAAGGTTGAATTGACCAGGTGAAAGTACTGCTCTTCTTTTTTTAAAGCCTTTTTGCTTGTTTAACATTCTTTCTTTTTTCTCTGATGTGCCACGGCAGTGAGAATTGTTTACGCCCGAAAGAAGACGATTTCAATTCCGCCTGTCGTCAATCTATCTATCATGAGATTGAAACAGCTGGAATCAGCGCTTAGCACGCTGCATGCGACCGCTCCCTTTTCCAATCCTGATATCCGCCTGGAGCAATATCACACACCCCCCTCTCTGTGTGCATCTGTAATATTTCTCGCAAAGCAAAACGGAGATATTGAGGATTGTACTGTGGCAGATCTGGGGTGTGGCACTGGGATGCTGTCGATTGGGAGCATAGTGGGTGGTGCGGCGAGTTGTGTTGGTATTGACTGTGACGATAAGGCCATAGAGCAGGCTGTGAAAAACCGGGAACTGATGGAGGTTGAGGAGGAGTTAGATTTTGTTTTCGGAAAAGTCAATCTTGAGGGTGAAGACGGCCTGCAGTTTCGGGACTCTTCTTTTGACACGGTTCTTACAAATCCACCCTTTGGCACAAAGCATAATGCTGGGATTGACGTTGCCTTCCTTAAGGCTGCACTTAGAATCGCCAGGAATAGCGCTTATTCATTCCACAAGACGTCTACTCGAGATTATCTTTTGAAAAAAATCAACGGCGAGTGGAATGATACTTTCGAATCCTGCTCTTTGCGTGGTGAGGTGGTCGCAGAGATGAAGTTTGTGATTCCTAAATCTTACAAGTTCCATAAAAAAGATGTCGTTGAGGTGGAAGTTGATCTTATCAGAGTAAGCAAGGAATATAAGTAAAAGTGTAGACGGAAGCAGAGTAGATACAAAACGTTTCGATGCTCTTGGTGCTATTTTCTGCGAAGAATATATAAGGCTCTGTCTATGGTACATGCAGGATCCGATAATGAATACAGACACAAGCTATCACCCTATCAAACCAAATTTACCCTTTCGCTGGCTGCCTTCGCAGCTTTATCATCCTTTCTCTCCTGCCTCTTGCGGTAGCACCTATCCAATCTGTCCTGATTGACATCACTGATACTCACAATGCATGTCTTTCCAAGTTCGACAACATCACCCCTGGTAAGCCTTGCACTCGGCCTTTTGCGATGAGTAAGAATCAAAGAGAGAGAAATAGTGTGAGTTGAAATTTCCGTTGAGCGCGTGATAAATCCTGACAATACCAGATTTTAATCATATCCATGCTTACCTGCACTTGCTACTGTTGACCCTGGTTCCATTGCCACTATTCAGATCAGTGATCGTTGCCTCCCCATTAGGCTTGATGTCAATCCTAGCTTGAAAGCGACTTAAACTGCTATCGACGATAGCAATCTTATTAGAGGGATCCCTCCCTATCGTGTTCTCCCCCTCGCCCAGCTGATAGCTCTTGCCATTGGGGGTTGCCTCGTTGTCGACAACGTGACAGACGATGACCATATCTTCGCTGTTCAGCGCATCTTTCGGTCGCATGGTCTTCAATTTTTCCAATTCACCGTTGATTTCCTTATGAAGATCCAAGACTAATTCGCCACAATTGCTGCTCTTGGTGCTCCTCATCAGTCCATGTACCCACTCAAACATATCGAACTTGTCTTTCATCTTTAACTCAAATGTTCGAAGTGGTGTGCTGACCAACAGTACATCATTTTCCGCCCCTGTCCTCTTGACTCCCAAATGGTGAGTTAACAAGTGGCCTACGGGATGAGTATCAGAACTATGTTCATACGCGTAAAGGTGTCCAGGCAACAAAACGAAAAAGCACCTTGTCCAACTGTCCTCATCACTGTAGTTTCCATCCGCATCCTCGTTGCTCTTCAGCAAGATGTGTCCTCCCTTAATCTTGTTCTTGCTAGCAATAGGCCTCTCGTTGGTGACGTCCTTGGTTAACAATCCGCTCTCGTGCAAAGCATCTCTCAATATCTGCGCCCTCTGGAAGTGCTCCACAATCTGCTCAAAAAGATGCGGGTCCAACTTCTTTGCCGCATTTTCCTTATCCACCATCTCAAGCGAGCTGCAATGCTCGTCCAACATTGCTTTGATCTCAGACTGCCACATCTTACTCTTCTCTCCGCTAACATCATCATTCGCCCTGATGGTAATGACACCCTGAGTGTGATAGACCCTGAACCTAAACTCTGTGCTCTGGCACTCCACCTCGACAGCAAGATTAGGCAACCTATCTGTTGCCTCCCTCAGAAGTCCAATGTCAAAAGTTTCAGCCCTACAAAAGGAAATAGGCAAAACTTTGGTGGGTCTGATTGCGTTCTCGTTCTTGAACAGCAACAGCCTCGTCCCCAGCAAACACCCGTAGTATGTCTTCCACTTCATGTTATCTTTCCTAATCTGGATCTCACCCTGGCACGTCGCCTCAGACAAGGTGGCTTCCAAATCCTTGGGGGTGCTTCCAATACTCCGACTGCACAGCTTGTCGACGAGGTCCTGGATCATTGTGTCCTTTGCTTGGTCATCGATTTTGGCGCTGATTTCATCCAGGCTGACCCCAAGGAGGTGGCTGGTGTCACTCACTGCAGCCCCAGAACCAATGCCATTGAACTCGATACCTTTTTCACCGACGCTTTCATAGCCAGTATTCTTGTTTGCAGATGCACCAGACCCCATTTCTTTCGAATTTTTGGGTGTTTTGGGTGGTTTTCTTTTTGGAAGTTAAGATAATGGAAAACCAAGTCCAGACGTTAGAGTGCAAATTACCGGTGTTAGTTTCCTGGAAAATATAGCTTCCAATTTTTCTGATACCACAGCAAGAGTAGGCGCAAATTTCCGATGGCTAATAGAGACCAGAAGTGCCTCTAAAGGTGAGATCTGAGTCATGTCAGATCACAAGGAGTTGCGAGGTAATCAAAGGAAATAAGAAAGAAAAGGCCTCACATTTTACTCACCTGAGCTTCTCAGGTATTAGAGCTCGTAAGCGAGTCTTTAACTTAATATTTAAATATAAAGTGAGACGGTTTGGCTGCTTGGAAAAAACACATCATTTACTTTTCAGGCTGTTCGCTGAGTTCGGATTGTTCTGACGACATGGGACATGGGCCGATGCTGATACTGTATTTGACCAGCCCAAAATAGGTGAGAATCGGAAATTTTTTGCAACAGAATCCGTGTTGTCGACATTTATCCCATCATCACTCATCCCATCATCACTCATGGCATCATCATCGCTTAAATTAGTACCAGGTATCGGAACTTGTACAGCAACAATCAGTGAAATTTTTTCTTGGTTGGAGAAGATGTGTTGGTATTATGAATGTCTGAAGTCCGACCTTTGTCACGTAAAACTGAAAATAGCGTAAAATGACAGGCCTAAAATAACACATGAACTCCATGATTTGTCTCCGAAAAAAACGCGAAGCTATGTATGTGTACTAAATAGCCATCCAATCATTTTTCAATTTTTGGCACCTCACTCTCCTGGTAGTGGGAACCTAGAGACAAATGTAGTGACGTCTTCCTTGAGTTCTCTGGTCCGTTTTGCCCGCCCAGCTGCGTCGTTTGAGTTAGCGTCACCTTCAGTTTCAGTTCCAGTTTCAGTTCCAGTTTCATTTCCAGTTTCAGTTCCATTTTCAGTTCCATTTTCAGTTCCAGTTTCAGTTCCAGCCTCGGCAATATGCACCGCCCTCTCAAGAAATGACGCAACCTTCTCCATATTCTCCGTCCCAGATATGCCCCGGGTGGTGATTGCCGCCAGGCCGATCCTGACGCCCCCTGGCTTGAGCGCGCTCGTGTCCCCGACGATGCTATTCTTATTGACGGTGATCCCGACCTCCTCCAGCAGATTCTGGAGCGCGTCGCCCCCCCCAGGGTAATCCCGCACATCCCACAGGAGCATGTGGTTGTCTGAACCGCCAGTCTGGAGCACGAAACCTTTCGACGTCATTATTCGGCAGAGAATTCTGCAGTTCTCCACAACGTCGGAGATGTACTCCTTGAAGGAAGGCGTGGAGGCCTCGGAAAAGGCCACAGCGAGAGCGGCAATGTTGTTGTTGTGAGGTCCCCCCTGCATTCCGGGGAAGACACTTTGCTTGATTTTGTCGATGAGCTCTCTCCTGGCAAAGATCATCCCCCCCCTCGGCCCCCTGAGGGTCTTGTGCGTGGTGGAGGTGACAATGTCGGCGTATAAAAACGGGTCAGAAGTTCCTTTGTGTTTCCCCGCTACAAGCCCCGAGACATGGGCCATGTCCACCATGAGGAGGGACCCGACAGAATCGCAGGCGGAACGGAAGACAGAGTAGTCGACGTCGCGGGGATAGGCGCTGCCGGGACCGGCGATTATCACGCGCGGCTTCTCCTTTAGGGCCAGAGAGAGGACTTGGGGGTAGTCGATGAGGCCATCAGAGGCCGATACAGAGTATGATTTGGAGGTGAAGTATTTGGAGGTGGCAGACACGGGCTTTATGGTGCCGTTCTTCAGCGTTCTTTGGAACCCGTGGGTAAGGTGGCCTCCAGAGGGTAGATCCATGCCCATTATTACGTCCCCACACTCGCAAACAGCGTTGAAAACCTCAAAGTTGGCTGGCGAGCCCGAGTAAGGCTGCACCGTGACCCCCCACTCTGAGGGGTCCAAACCGTAAACTTCGAGCGCGCGCGACTCGCACAGGCTCTCTATCGAGTCCACCACTTCGTTTCCCGCGTAGTAGCGCTTTCCCGGCTGTCCCTCCGAGTATTTGTTTGTTAAAGTCGACCCCAGCGCCTCCAGGATGTTGGGAGAGGCGTAGTTTTCGGAGGCTATTAAGTTCAGAGTCGTTTTTTGCCGTCGAGTTTCCGATTGGAGGAGAGCATGGACCGTGGGATCGGACAAGGAAAGGTCAGAGGCGGAGGTAGAGGTAGAGGTAGAGGCAGAGGCAGAGGCAGATGTCGATGTTGATTTTGTTGTTGATCTTGATTTTGATTGTGAGGATCTTGAGGCAGATGTTAATCTTGATGCAGAAGCAGATGCAGAAGCAGATGCAGGTACTGAGGCGGAAGCAGAAGCAGAGGTAGAGGCAGATGCTCCCCCGCGGCAGGAAAAGTACAAGCTTGTGTTCGCCTTAATCCTTCGGAATCCCCTCGCCCTCAAGAACCGAGCGGATGACTGCGATGGGCTAACACTCAGGCCATTGCCAGATAGAGCAAAACCGAACGACCGAGACAGAGCAAGGCTGAGTGACAGATGTAGAAGGAAGAGGGCGTTCATGGTAGCAACGGCGACAAAACAGAGGTACTAGAGGGAGGGGAGTGGAGGGGAGAGGAGGTTGACAAAGAATCCAGACAGACGCTGAAATACACAGCAAGCTGTCCCTTATTGGAGATCTATTACCAATGACAAGAATTCAGAATCCGGTTTAGCGGGGTGGATGCTTTGAAGCGCTCTTTTCCGTCTTTTATTTGCAAAATAAACTCTTCTTTTTTTTTGTCGTGAGAATGTGGATGAATTTTGGTCTGCTGTGTATAGTTTCAGCGCATCGTTGCTTATAATCTTCACTGCCTTGCTCCCGTCCTACGTGCGAGCAGAATTACGCAGGTCGCTGTCCCATCTGCTCTCATAGACACTTTGCTTCTGGCGGCGGCGGCAAGTTTTCCTCCGCTTGCTTGTGCATTGAATTGTTCCCTTGCTGGTTCCCGGAAGAATGAGTGCACTCTCGTCTGCCCCTAAACGCCAGCGATTGTCTCCCGCCAACCCTTCAGACGGGAAGATACCGGGAAATGTCACGAGCCGCTCGACCTCTTCAAGCTTTGGCATCAGAGGAGTGAACAAATGTTCTCCCAGAGGTAGTTTCGTCTCGTCGTACCTCCTGCCAGTATCTAATCCAGCAAGTAGGTTTAGGGATGTTATGTTGCCGCCGCTTCGTGGAGCGAGGGAGGGTAGGATAAGAATCTGTAGGGGGGCTTGGGGGAGGATATTGCAGGTTGCATTGGGTGACAAAGGGGCAATGGGTGGAGGAGACGTCGATGGTGGAGACGCCAGTGGAGGAGACACTAGTGGACAAGAAGTCGATGGAGATGTAATATGCGATGCAGTTGGCGATACAATAGGAGATGGCAACTACTGGTGCAAGAACGCTTTCGGTTATCAGGACCTTGTGACTACCTTGGTTGGGGAAGTCTTGGGACAGTTTGGGGGGTTGGTCGTGAAGGAGAGGCAAAGAGGTTGCGCGGAAGATTTTCGCTGCGACGGATTTGTGGGAAAGATGCTGTTCTCCTACCTTTGGGAAGTTGGGGTTGTCTTGGGGAGGGATAAAGATAAAGAAAAAGATAATGGCGGGGACCGAATTATTGCCAGTCAACCATACTTTCGATTGAGTGATGAGGAAGGGGGACAGCAAGGGGGGCAACGAGGGGGAGATGTCGAAAGAGGGCTGCTCAAGAGGTATGTAATGCTTTTTTATCCATCTTATGTCGTAGAAAAACCCACTGTTGACGAAAATGGTTCCGCCGACGAAAGTGCTGTCTGCAAGAGTGTTTTAGAAGAGGAGGCTGATGTCTTCGGTTGGAGGGCCCTGCTGGACGTCGTCGGCGGGAGGGAGGGCGTCAGGGGAGCCTTGTTTACAGATGACGTAGAAGACCTAAACGAGGGACGAATCAGGCGATATAATGGACTTAATAATGGACGAGAGGATCAAAGAGACGGGAAAAGCGATGACGATTCTCAGGTTGACTCTTCTGGTGGCCCGGTTGCGCAAGAGCAACAGCAGCTACAGGAGAAGGGGCAGGAGCAACAGCCACTTGGACGTGGTCTTGTAGAACAACGCGCGCCCACACCTGTGGCGATCAAATCTTTCTCTTCCCTCTACCGCTCCTTGTATTCCCCTAGTCTTACTGTTCTCCCCTCTCCTTTGTTGACTTGTATACCTCCTCTGGTTGAGTGTTTGAGGGGAGGAAAGAATGTAGACGAACTTTTTCCACTGCTTGTGAGTGAGGTGAACGGGATTTACGGCCGAGGAGAACCAGCAGAAACGTCAGCCGAACAGACTGACGGATCCGACAAACTCCCGGACAAACTCCTGTTCCCCCCACCCCCTGATGACAACGTTAGCATCCTTCAGCACATCATCTCTCCCCTTCTTTCCCTTTCTCCTGCTCCTGGCGCTTCTGGTTCCTCGCTTGGCCTCCCCCTTCCCTCGAAACCCTCGAAAAGCCTCTTAAAAAATACCATCAAACACTTTGTAACCCCTTCCCTTCTCAAACTCAAAACCCCTCTCCCGAGATCGTTCTACAACAATCTGCTGCTTCCCGTTTGCAGTCTGTGTGTATTTGGATCTGTCGATGACGTCGGCAGTGTGGACGTCGATTCGGAGGGCTCCCTCATCTTCGTCGAGGATTTGTGCTTGGTGCTTTTGTTGGGAGGGGGGGGTGACGTGGTGGGTCGTCTGGGGAAAGATTTGAGGGACGGAGGCGCCATTGGGACTATGGTTCTTGAGCGTTTAGGAGGGACAATCGAAGAGTGGGAGGCGGGGGAAGTGGAAGGTGGTGGTGAGCGAAAGGTTGGTCTTGATGTTGTCAACGCAGTGCAGGCGCTGTTCAACTCCTCAGGCAGCAACAAAATGAGTTTGGACGGCTTGAATGGCGTGCTATCGACTCTGCTACGCTCTGCGCAGGGACAGGCCGATAAGAATCACAGGAACAAGGTCATGGGAGTACTTCTTACCCTGCTTCGAAAGGAGGGGGGTAGGGTGAAGAAGGACCAGCAAGGGAGGGAGGAAGCGACTGCCATTGCAGACTTGTGCGGGGGGTTCCTGAAAAAATCGGTGATGAAATTTTTGGAGTAGGGGAGAAGGCAATTTTGAAATAGGGTGTCGCTTGGCGATGATTTGTTACGTAGATGATTCAGAAAAAGAACTTACTATGACGAATTGAGTAATGGTGGAAGTGATGTGAAGGCGAATTTTTCTCGAGTTTTTCTGTTTTTGTCAAATAGTCAATCGCCTTATTCCTTTTCTTTTACTTGACCACCCCTAGAAATTATTCCCATTCGATAGTAGCAGGAGGCTTGCTACTAATATCATAGCACACCCTGTTAAGTCCCTTGACCTCATTGATAATCCTGTTGCTCATCTTTCCGAGGATCTCGTGGGGCATGTGGTAAAAGTCAGCGGTCATGAAGTCGGTCGTTTGCACACATCTGATGGAGCAGCAGTTCTCATAGGTCCTCCCGTCTCCCATAACACCGACTGTCTTCACTGGCAAAAGAACGACAAATGCCTGGCCAATCTCCCTGTAGATTCCGTGGTTCCAGAGCTCCTCGATCATAATTGCATCGGCATGCTGGAGTGTTGCGACCCTCTCGGCAGTAACCTCGCCCAGGATTCTTATGGCAAGCCCCGGTCCGGGGAATGGGTGCCTCCAGACGGACTTCTCCTCGATTCCGAGGGCTATCCCGAGCTCCCGCACCTCATCCTTGAAGAGTTCTCTGAGGGGCTCGATGAGCTTCAGCTTCATGTCAGCGGGGAGGCCACCAACGTTGTGGTGGGTCTTGATGGTCGCAGAGGGGCCCTTGTAACTGATTGACTCGATCACATCCGGATAAAGGGTTCCCTGGAGGAGGTAGTCGCACTTTCCTTCCTCGGCAATGATGCGGCGGGATTCTTCCTCAAAAATCTCGATGAAAGTGCCCCCAATAATCTTGCGCTTCTTCTCGGGGTCCGTCACTCCCGCAAGCTTACCCAGGAAAAGGGATGAAGCGTCAACGCACTTGAGGTTAATGCCGCAGTCGTCACGTAGACGTTTTAGGACGTTTTTAGCTTCATCCTGTGCATGATGTTTGTTAGTGTCTGTTGTGGCGTGTGGCGTTTTTCGGCGTTTTTCTTTGCTCTCTAGCTCTCACCTTCCTAAGACAGCCGTTATCAACCATAACGGCGTGGAACCTGTCTCCAATTGCCTTCTGCATCAAAACGGCGGCAACAGTGCTGTCGACACCACCGCTGACGGCCCCAACGACGTGGCCATCGGGTCCAACCTGAGCCCGAACGCTCTTGATGAATTCCTCGGCGTAGTCAGTCATGATCCAGTCAGGCTTGGCGCCGCAGATTTTCAGGACGAAGTTGCCAAGCATAGTGGTCCCACCGATGCTGTGCGTCACCTCGGGGTGGAATTGCAGCCCATACTGCTTCTTCCCGGCATTCTGCATCATAACGAATTCAGCGTTGTCAGTGCCAGCAACAGCAGTGAAGCCCTCAGGGACAGCATGGAGCTTATCACCGTGACTCATCCACATCTGAAAGCCCTCTTCGGGAAGTCCTTCTAAAAGCGCGCAATTGTGGTTTGGGACGGGCTTTACGATCGCCTTCCCGTACTCACGCTTCAAACCAGGTGCGACGCAACCGCCAAACACATGAGCGAGCTCCTGCATTCCATAGCAAATTCCTAGCACAGGAATCTTATTTTCCTCAATAAAGTCCCAAACTCCTTGCTCAACGTGAGGTGCGCCCTCGTCGTATACACTGTTCGGTCCTCCAGAAAGAATAATACCGGTAATTGGGGATTTCTTCAGTTCATCTATTTTGACCAAGCAACTGTAAAGCTCGCAGAAGCAGTGCAATTCTCGCACACGACGCGCAATGATGTGCGAATATTGCGATCCAAAATCGAGAATGGCTGTGATACAGACGTTAGGGGTGCGAATGTGAAGTGTGTTAGTCGTTGTGTGCAGGAATCACGCACCACTCAGAGAAACCCTTGCCTGTACAATTCTTCCATTCAATCACTGAAGGAGAAATGAAAGGAAATTGAGTTTTGCCATAGTTCTCAGTCCACTGCCCAAACATTCTCGCTTCCTAGTTCACTGCCACCACATTTCGACGATACTGAGCGAATCATTCTGAAGGGGGGAGGAGCGAAACCTCCGCACCCTCCCTCTGGTGGAGAGAAAATCGCACCTATTTGGGGGCGGTCTGAGCCAAGCTGTGAGCTCTGCTGAAGAAACTCTTCTGTGGCGCCTGGGAGGGGGTCCGTCATTTATAATTAAAGATTGGTGTTTGTTCCTTGATCCTGATCCTTGCACGGAGGTTTTTCTGGGGGGATTTTTGTTAAAGACTCTACAGTCAATTTCGCGGGCCGATAATTCGTCAGAGACCTACTTTGTAAAAAGTAGGTTCCCTCCCTCGTGCCCAACGAAAACGTAGACTCGTCAATGACGAACTCTGCAAATGGCGCCGAAATCGCCCCCCCGCCTCAGGCGCGACCTCTGACAAAGCCAACTCGATGGCTCTGCGATGTGTGCAAGATCCGCCGGTTCGATGATTTTGATGCTGCTTGTCGACACGAGGAGGTTTGTAACGGAAAGGGCGATGAGAAGGCCTCAGCCTCTGCCTCAGTTACCCCCCAAAATTCTCTTGATTGTAATGATGTGATTGATATGACGACTGAATGTGGCCAGAAAGAGAACAAAAAGTCGGCGGAAGTAGTGACAATGACTGACTTTTTTGGACGTGCTGCGAAAAAGCAAACTCCTGTCCCCGCCCCTGCTGCCAAGAAGCAAACTACAGCAGCCAAGAAGCAAACTAAGTCTGCTGCCAGGAAGCAAACTGCTGTCTCAACCCCGGCAATGAAGTCAAAACCCAAGGTACACGACAAAAACGCTGTTAAGGCATTTACTGCAATATTTTCTTCGAAACCTGTATCTGACAGCATTAGCAGCAGCAAGAACAACAACGACAAGAACGGCGCCAAGAACAAGAAGGGCAACAAAAAGAGCCAAAGAGATTTGATGGATAAAAAATATTGTGGCGACAGTGAGGAATTCGATGAGGACTGCAGTGAGGAGGAATGTAGTGAGGAGGAATGCAGTGACGAAGACTATAATAAGAATGGCAAAAAGAGGAAGGCTTCCAAGGCTAAATCGAAGTGCTCCAAGCCTACAAAAAAAGCATCGAAAAGAAAGGACCAGTTCATGATGATTACCAAGGAAGAGAAGAGCCAGGTCGATCCTTTCGCGGCAGAGTCTAGGCGGAAGGAAGATCTCGAGCGCCGCAAACTCGAGTCGAGAAAAATGGATGAAATGATGCGCCGCAATGCTGGTTCTTCGTCTTCCGCCGCTCCATCTGCCTTCTTTCTCAAGCAGTCCAAGCCGCCACAAAAGAATAATATTAGCAGCGATAAGTCCTCCGCTTCCTCCCCCGCGCACGTAATCGATGAACAGATGGAGCGAAAGGAACGAAATGCCAAACCCGCCCCCTCCTTCCCCGTGCCAACCCACATTTTGCAGACCTCGTCATCACGCTCTTCGTCTTATGGCAAATTACTGGCAACTTCGCAACAAACCCTCCCCTCCTCATCTGCCTCTTCCCCGGCCTCATCTTCGGCCCCCATCTCGTCTTCGACCCCTATCTCGCCTTCGACCCCTATCTCGTCTTCGACCCCCATCTCTCTCCTCCCTGATTGGAAAACCGCCAGCAAGCCAACATCAACATCAACATCAACATCAACACTCTTCCCCTCCCCATTTCCCTCAAAACCCGACGACTATTTAGCCTTGTCTGTCGATTACCTGAAAGTAAACACCGACTCCTTGAATGACGCACAGATCAATGTCCAGAGCGAATCTGACCTCCGTCGCCACCACAAAAGGTCCAAAAACTTGTCTCTTTCTTGCGAGCCCTGGAACTCGCAGTTTGCTCCCATCATGATTCCTGACGATCTCTCTGGCGAGGCTACGAAAGAGACCTCAATACAGTTAAAAAACTTTCTGAAATACTGGCAAAAAGTGCACATCGATTCACTTCGCTGCAAGGAACCCAGAAAGAAAACGAAAAGGAGTAAACGTGATGAATTCTTCGCTGCTGATAGCGAAGAAGAGGAGCATTTGATGAGCAACGTCTTTGTCCTGTGTGGCCCTCCAGGCACGGGAAAGACCTCCATGGTCTATGCGCTAACAAGCAACCTTTCCGCGAAACTGCTAGAGGTCAATACGAGCGTAGACAGGGGGTTTACAACCTTGAAAAAGCGCATCGAGGAGGCGACGCAATCCATGAGCCTTGACCTCTCAATTTATGATCAAGATGATGCAGACGAAGACGACAAGAAGCGGAAGACGCCTTCAACGCCAATGTCGATCATTCTCTTGGACGAAGTGGACAATGTATTTGACCAACATGGTGACTCCGGTTTTTGGCTGAGCGCGAAGGCGCTGGCGAAGAGGAGCAAGTGTCCAATCGTCATGACTTGCACTGAAATTCCGAAGCCTTTGCAAAATTACAAGGAGAAATGTGAGTTTGGGTACACATATCGTCCCTCAGTTTCTGAGGCCGCTTACAAAATTTGTAACGTGCTGCACTCCAAGAAGGTCATTGCCAATTTCAGTGAGGTTAAGACTGTTTGTCGTTTACTGTCCTGCGACATGAGGCGGATCTTAAACGAGTACCAGGTGCTTGCAGCATGGCAAAAGCACAATCCAAACGCTGATGCTACCACAGCCACCTTTTTGTTCGCCAGCCCCACCAAGCTGACGAAAAGTAAGTCGATCCTGGAGTGTCTCTCCCCCGCAAAACCGCGAACACAAAAGCCAAAAGAGTCCAAAGACCTACAGGGACTACAGAGCGCATCAATCGATACATCAACCGATACTCCTGTGATGATCTATTCCCTTTCTCCCAATTCTGGACCACACGCTGGAGGCACTACCATTACGATTTCAGGAGCTGGCTTTCTCTACCCGAACGACCTTGTGATCAACAAGAACACGCAGACCCGCGTTACGATTAACGGTGTCCGTGCCAGCAATGTTGTCGTACACGACGACAACACTCTGACATGCACAAGTCCGCCCACTGTAAACCTACCAGGTGTCAATGAATCTGGGGTTTTCGAAGAAACCTATGATTCCGTCGTCTCGACTAAATTTTGCGAAGTGGTTGTCATGGTCACTCTTGGAAAAACCCTAGTTTTCTCCTCGGACGACCACAAAACTGCCTTGTCCTCTGCCTCGATTTTCGAGTATGTTTGGCCTGAACACCCAGGTGGGATCGGGAGTTTGTTGGACATTCGGCGTAAGAAGAAGAGGGCGAAAAGTGATTTGCTACGGAAGCGTTTTGGGAGGAAAGCAGTAAACAGCAGCGACAATAACGTTAACGATAATGATGACGAGGATTATAATAGCAGCGACATGGATGATTTTGAGGTCGATGACATCCAGGATTTCTGCGATGACGACGATAGTAACGACGAAGGTACTAAGAAAACTCCCGTCAAGCGCCGTACTATTGCGGACGAAGACGAAGACGAGGATGAGGAGGAGGACAACGAGGACGACAACGACCACTGTGGCACCAGCGGCAGTGTAAATAACATCCAAAGAACACCGGCCACACCCAAACCGAAAATAAAATTCACGGTAACTAATTCATTCGACGGGCAGAAACACAAAGGCGAGCTTGAGAGTCTCAAAAAACTCGCTGCACAATCAGATATTAATTCTTTCGTCGCGCTTTTTGAGTCTCAGACAAAGTGTAACGCCATTCCGCGCCTCGCTGGAGATGTGCCTGGGTTTGGTGACGAGATCAATGATGACAATTTGGTCGATTTTCCTAATCGTAAGAGTTCCTCTGATGATATTAATAAACTGAAGAAGACGAAGACGCGACCAACGAGTGAAAAGATCTTCGAGTCTTCCCTCTCATCGTACTACGGCTCTCCCAACACCTTCGTGACCAACCACAATTCAAGGACAGACAAGCGGATATTAAGCGGAGCCTGGATGAGAAGATTCGACCGTTACCTGTCCTACGGCAGCAG
>Ga0115555_1000547_pt1 | contig 25657 bp, 30 predicted proteins | sample COGITO_mtgs_1104_2_FD_87285 | JGI IMG/M metagenome (GOLD analysis project Ga0115555, IMG submission 87285) | Pelagic marine microbial communities from North Sea - COGITO_mtgs_110407 | ecosystem: Environmental > Aquatic > Marine > Epipelagic | place: Germany:Helgoland, sampling site Kabeltonne... | reverse complement strand
CTTATCCCCATCCATAGCAGCGTCAGCGTCAGCGTCAGCGTCAGCGTCAGCGACAGCGTCAGCGACAGCGTCAGCGTCATCTCCATCTTTGGCAGCGTCGTTTTCATCTCCCTTTTCTCCCTTCTTTGCCCAGTAATCATCCATGTCTTGCTCCAGCTTCTTAGCGGCAAACTCAGGGCTCTTCATCCAGTAGGCTTCCATCTCCTTAGCCAATTCCTCCTCGGTGGGTGGCTTCCTCTTCTCAGGGGCCGCCTTCTTCTTTCCGCCCTGGTTCCCCTTGCCCCTGCTGCCGTTGTTACGCCCCTGGTTACCCCCCTTCCCCTGGACGAACTTCTTCCCGCTGCCACCGGAACCCCCACCCCTGTGCTTAGACCCGGTCTTACCCTTCTTTTGGGGCAGGCTAGCCTTGGACTTCCCTCGTGAGTTTGAGTTGCTGCGAGAGTTGTTGTTGTTCTTGTTGCGACCACCAGAGTTATTACCGCGACCCCGAGAGTTTCCACCCCCGCCATTATTATTATTTCGAGCCATGTCTTGAAAAAATGGTGAAACGGTATTCAATGGTGAGAGGAGGGGTTGCTTTGGAGCAACCCCACATCGATCGTGGAATCCGTTGAAAAACTACTCTAAATAAAACGATTTTAGGAATAAAAAACCTTTCACACGTCTGTATTTCAGATTTGAATACGATCAATACAAACAATACTCCTGAACTTCCCTCTTAACCTGCCTCTACTTTTGCATAGGGTTTCCTCTTCCAAGCAAGAAAGGGACCCTTTGACAGAGCAGTCTGACCTGGACAGAACCAGTAAGACTCCACGCGAGAACGTCAAACAACAACGACCCTCTATAGCGGGAGTGTATGCCATGTCCCACTCGCCTGTATCTCACCAGCGCCCAACCCACACCTTTACAAAAACGACAACTGGCGGCAGCACCGTACCAGCCCTCCATCTCTCTGACTCTGCGTCCGCCAGCGCCCCCGTCTCCTCCTCAACACAATCGACGCCCGCCTCTGCATTGACATCCTCGTCCGACCACACGCATCGCCAAGCCCAGGTCCTGTCTATCGTCCACAGAATTCAGGACACACGTTGCTGTGGGGTGGGACTCTGCAGTGGCTTTGAGAAAGTAGTACAGGGGGGCTCAGCATCGAGTTCCGTCAAGTGCTGTGGCCTCAAGCCCCCCCAATACTTCTGGTACATGGTATCGGGGACCCTGTGCGATGTAATCCAGCTTTTCATCGACCTCCTAGCCAAGTGGTACATTGTGCCTGACCCGAGCATTTGCTGGGCAATCAGTTTCTTTTGCAGCATTTACTTTCGGCATACATCTCACAGGTACTTTGTCTTTGGGGATTATGTGGGGAGCTATTGGACCAGTCTGATGAAAATGTACACTAGCTACAGTTTGATTGTTTTCTTGAGCACAATGTTCAACATGCTGATGATACGCCAATACGAGATCCGTCATTATGTGGCGTGGTGCGTTACTCTCATTTGGACGGGTATCGTGAATTATTTGATTCTCAAGAAAATATGGAGCGCGGGGGACGACGATGACAAGGGATCTTACTCCCTCAGGGGTCGAAGAGGAATCGGGAGGGGTAAAGGGAAGAAGGAGCACGAGGGGGGCGATGATGATGATGATGGCAACAATGATGAAGATGCATTTCTTCTCAAAATTACGAGCAATAACAACAACATGAATACGGTAGATATGGTTGAGCAGGGGCTTGCGGAGGAGGAGGTCATGATCGGCGAAAAGAAGGAATTGGGAGGGAATAGAAGCCGGATACAGAGCTATTAAAAAAAACAAGGCCCTTTAATAATTTTTCTATTATATATTCGTCTATATATCTCTCTAGCACTTCAACTCGCTCTTTCACAACATGCTTTAAACTCTCTCTCAAGTCAAGTCAGAGAATGCTCCCTCTCGCAATACAATTGTGTCAGAGAATGCTCTTCCCCATCAAACTGGTAATGATCTGGAGTCCCATCCCTACCGTCTCATCGGCCCCCTCTCTTCCGGTCAGCTGTGGATTCACTTCCACAAGGTCAAAACTGGAAAGGTTTCCAGTCTGTGCCACGCTCTCCGCCACAAAGTGAGCCTCTCTATAGGTCAACCCCCCTCTCACTGTTGTCCCTGTGCTTGGTGCCACGAACGGGTCCACAGCGTCAATGTCATAGCTTAAATGTATCGGCCTTTCCGGATCCTCGCCCAAAAGGTGCTCAATGGCCCTGTCCATCACCCCACCGATGCCATAGCGGTCGACGTCGAACATGGTGAAGCACTTGATGTTCTTGGAACGGAGGATTGCGCGCTCCTTCACGTCTACATCCCGGAGACCAACGTAAACAATCTGTGAGGGCGAGATGCGAGCGGCCGGAGACAACCACTGTAACCCCTCGATACCCTCACTGGCGGACTCTTCGCCCTCTAGTAACAGTCCCACAGGCATTCCATGCATGTTGCCACTCTCACTGGTCTCAGGAGTGTTTATGTCTGCATGTGCATCCACCCATATTATACCAGTGTCCGGGCGGTGAGTCTATTGAACAAGTGCGAGAAGTGTACACGGCGTAAGTACGAGATGTGAGACGCACAAATACAAAAGAACGCGCAGAACGAGGGGGCTAATCCCGCGAATTACACCAAAAATGAACAAAAATATCGCAAAAAACTCACCAGAACTCCATGAACTGAACCCAAACTTATGCTGTGATCTCCTCCGAGCACCGCCGGGAATTTCCCCTCTTTGAGCTTACCCGCCACGACCTCTGATATCAGCTCGCAAGTTCTCCCCACGACGTTGTGATTCCTCGCCCCCTCTTTGGTATCCTGCTTGGACCCGTGGGCCTTGATTATTGAATCAAAGTCGATCTTGGAGTCCTCTATCCTCCATCCGAGCCTGTTCAGCTTCTCCTTGAGGCCCGCTTCGATCAAACGCTGGGGAGCGTCGTCAGCGCCGGTGAACGGCTGTCCGTAGGTCATCGGGGCTTGAATAAGGGACGTCGTCAAAGGGGTGGAAGCATGTCGGTAGAGCGGTTTGGAAGGGGGAAAGAGGTGCTCTTTAATAGGATGGAAGCCAAGGCCACCCGAAGAGGCAGAAAACTGACGACGGCCGAGGGGGCTTAAACGACCAATATACCGCAAAGTCTGATGGGAGAGAGCTCCCCGTGCTAGTGGCATCTTAGACTTCAAGGACCTCAAATACAGCACGTTTACAGCAATTGGACGATTTAAGATTACACAGCACTGAGAGAGGAGGGGGGAATGGGACAGAAAAAACAGAAAAGAGTGTCAGTTTCAATTTCTTCCTAAACAAAAAGGGTCTCTTATTTTTTTCGCAAAAAATACCGAAGTTCCTTTCGGATCCTTTGAATACCATGTTCACGAGGAGAAAGTAACCCTATCCAACCTAAAATACACTCGGACAGCATTTCCAACATGAAGTATATCTTAGGCAGTCTTATGCTCTTCACAACGGCAGCTGATGCCTTAGTTTCTGTCAAGGTGATGGTTGAGTCCTTCTGCCCTTGCTCTGGAGCTTGGGAAGGCAACTTCCAAGACTCTGTTTCCCCCGCCGTTGGGAGCATAGTAAACCTCACCCGGATATTCGACGCCGCCGCAAAAGGCACCCAGGGATGGTGAGTTGTCTGAAAGTGGAGTTGGCCAACAAAAAGTCCGTCCCCCAGGTCGGATATAGAATTCGATCCATTGGAATAAATATTTTAACGCAGAACATGCATAAAAGACCAAAACTGACACAATCCAATGCAACTATCGCAACAACAACAGCTGCAACCCGTCTGCGGACGATGATGCGACGTGCATGCATGGGAAGGAAGAGTGTGTTGCTGATGCCCTCCAGCGATGCGTACAGGGCCATTACCAGCAGTGGCATCAGTGGCTGAATTACACGTATTGCATTCAGGGGGATTGCAGCAAACGCCCTGATGCAGCCGGCTGCAAGACACAGTTTATTGTCGGCAAAGATGAGAATAAGGAGCTAGAGCAGCGTTGTGCGGAGGAACAGAATTTAGACTACGACGAAATCAAGACGTGCTGGCAAGGCGACGAGGGGGTTTATTTTATGCAGAGTGATGCAGATGCCTGCGATGAGCTTCCCTTTACCTACGGAATCAAAGGTTTGCCAGTTGTGTGGGTCAATGGTGAACTATTTAGTCGCTTCTTTGACTGTGACGCCAGCACGGAAAAATACAACGAAGCGCTAATAGCTGCAATCTGTGATGCTAATGACAGCGATGATGTCCCAGATGCATGTAAAAATTAAAAAATAAAGTACAATGTCTTTCCCGGTTTCCCGTTAAACAGCAGCGTCATTCTTCGTTAGCGCTATACACATGCTTTTCCTTTTCCCATCAGCCAGCCAGCCGCCGGCCCTCAAAACAAATCATCGAGGTCAATTTCCACGTTCTCGTACAACTGCTCATATCTTTCCTTTCCCTTCTCCTTCTCACTCCCCTTCTCCGCAGACTTTTTCTTGGGAGACACCTTCTTACTCCCTGCAAAGACATCAACCTTCTTCCCATCCGAATCCTTCAGAAACTTACTCATGGCCTTGGGCTCCACGTTAGCTTGCACATCACCCCCAACATCAGGAAGCTCACTTCCCAGGACTTCCACCTGCACAGCAGCTTTCACCCTCCAGATGGACCCCCCCGAGTTCAGGCGCTTCTTGAACGCGATCTCATCGATCTTTTTCATCACCTGCGCCTTGGAAGGTTTTTCCTCGTCTTCTGCCCACTCCCTCTTCATGAAGCCCTCTAGGAGCTTGTCTTTGGACGTCATGATGTTGTTGTGCACATAGCGAATAAATTCTGGGAGGAGGGTGGAAGAAATCGCCTGAGTTGACTTCCCGGAACCGCTTCCGTTTGTCTTCTCTTTCATGGCCTTGACCTTTACCTTGACCGGCTTGTCCACGCTTAGATTGATTTTTGGGCAGTCCTTCAAGCGCACCGCCTGACAGGAAAGGAGCTTGAGATCTTGGGGCAGAGGGGGGATGCCTCCAAAGCGGCACACCACGACGACCTTCTCGACCTCCTCAGTCTTGTTAGCGATGTTTCTGAGCGCCCTGGCCTCCTCATCGTCATCATCTAGGCCCAGATCGTCGTCAGCTGCCATCCAACCGTCACCATAGTCGTAAGCTCTGTCTCCCGCTTCTTTCTTGTCCTCCTCAACGTCGTCATCTTCGTTGTCGCCCAGGTCCTCGCCCTCCTCCTCGCCCTCTTCCCACTCCGCCTCTGAATCGTAATCATAATCGAGGTTCTTGGTATCCTTCCCAAAAGGATTTCTCCCATTCACAAGTTTGTTGCAACGCTTGGAGAAGCTACCCTCATAGGGCGGCCTCTCATCCTCATGGAAGGCCAGAAACTTCCGCCGATTCCAGATTGAGACCTGCTTGCTTTCGCTATAAGCGCGTTGTTGAAATCCTGAGCCGGTGAAGACAGTTACCATCACGTTGATGCTCTCGAATTTTCCAGTCCCACGAGTCGGAAGAGAAGGAGACTGAAAAGCAGAATGGGTGTCAGAGGAGTCCAATGACGACCAGAACGAAGAAGAAGACGATTCAGAAAAAGTGGAGGGAGGAGGATCGCTCATCCTGTTAAATTTTTTGGTTGCGGGGGATGATGCAGCGGCGTTGATGCTGCTCGTGTTCGTCGCTGTGATTTTGCTCATGCCGTTACTAGCGAATTTGCTATTTGCCACTTCTGTTCGCAGCGAATCGTTTTCCGTCTTGCTCTCATTGGATGACGTAACAGAAGAGTACTTCGTTTCAGGGGATTTGGCTTTGCCGAAGAACCCCATCAGCATGTTCGATTGCTTCTTCACCGCGGCAGCTTTCTTTCTTTCCTCCTCTTTCTTGGCAGCCTCCTTCTCCTCCTTCATCTTTGCCGCCTCCTCCTTCTTCTTCGCGGACGCCTCCTTCTTCTTCACAGTCTCCTCCTTCTTCGCCTTTGCCATCTCCTCCTTCTTCGCCTTCTCAGCCTCCTTCTTCGCCTTCTCAGCCTCCTTCTTCGCCTTCTCAGCTTCCTTCTGTGCCGCAGTAGATGACTTTAGCTGGTCTTGCAGCTGCTTCCTTTTCCTCTCCGCTTCCTTCTTCTCCTCCACAATCCTGAGTTTCTCAAGCCTCTCCGCCTCCTTCTTTGCCTTAATATCCTTTCCCTCTTTATCCTTGGCGATAAGGCCAGAGAGCTTCTTTTCCTCAGCCTCGACCTTCTCCTTGTCGATTTTATCGCCCTTCCTCAGCATCGACAAAAAACGCTCAACTGCCTTCACGAGCGCGCCAATCTTCTTTATACTCATCCTCACTTCCAAAATTACGCTCTTCTTGACAGTGAAGAACTGCGGGAGGAGGTCAGTGAGAATCTCGAAGCGGTGAAGGCTTTTGGGGTCCTGGTCAGTCAGGGGGTCGGAGTTGCGACCTTTGGGACCGTTGGGTTTGCGGTCTCCGAGCATAAGAATCTGCTTGCGGACGTCGGACGTGCTCACGCCATGCACACCTAGGGAGGCGATATGTTCAGAGCAAGCTTCCGTCAGGGAAGCGAGGGGGAGAGGGGAAGACTCAAGAAGAAGGGCAAGGGAAGAGAGGTGAGGAGTGAGGGGATTGGTCGTTATCGAAGGCGTGCTCGCGATTTCAGTTTCAGTATTTGAAGATTCCGTGGTAGCTTCAGTTGTTGTAGTCGCTGCAGCTCCCACAGCTGGTGCTGTTTCAGGTTCACCAGCTGCTGTTTCAGATTCACCAGCTGCTGTGTTTGTTGCGGTCACAATGACAGCCTTCAAATGATCAGCAGTCAGACAAGATTTAATCTCAGACGCTTCCTTCAAATAACCATCTATCATGCTCTCGTAAAGCGCAATTTTAGCTTCATCGAGAATCAATGGTGTCTTGGGCTTTGCGGGGGCTCGCTTCTTTTTAGCAGGTGAGGAAGAAGAAGCTTCGGACTTTTCTTCCGTTATGGGTGCAGAAGGCGTCTTCCTCTTTACACCGGCGGAAACTGCCACCGGCTCATCGGCCAAGGTGGCCTCGAAACTTTTCTCTCCGTCGTTCTTATCAACAACACCAACTTGCTCATCAACCTCCATTTCGTCAACTGTTAACGATTGGGGGGGCTTATCAGCTGCCAGTTTGGATGTCGGGGCGAATATAGCTGCGCCTGCGGTCTCACCAGGTCCAAAGAAGGCCGTCACTGACTTTGGCTTCTCGGTGGGAGCCTTCTGGGATGTTGTCTTCTTGGCCTTGGTTTCGCTCTCAGGAGACACGGTGGCTTTCTTCTTCTTCGCCGATCTTTTTTTCGTCGCAGACGTTGAAGCACCTTCCTGAGCCTTCGAAAAGATCTTTAGAAGGGATGATGGCGCAGATGGTGTTGTTGGAGCGGCAGATGAAATTCCCGCTTGATCCACAATTTCGTCAGATGGAGGGTCCTCGATGATCGACGGCATAGTATTTTTCGGCCAACAGAATGATACTAATTATAAACCGAATTAGGAGATTATTATATCCCAAAATCGTTAAATTAGTTGTCAAAGGAGGTGAGGGAAGGAATCGCCATTTCTGCCATTTCTGAAATCAGAACCAATTCAGAGGTCACTTTTCCAGTGACGGTAGCTCAAATAACGACCCCGTACTACTATAGAGGCTCCTCAAAGCTCATCGGTGTTAGTAAACGACAACAACATCTCAAACACACACCTAGTGCTTCACCAACTCGATGAAGGCTGCATTCCTTCTTCTGTCACTCTCCAGCACGATTATTTCGTTCCCGCTCCGAGGAGCTCACCGGCCGATCTCTGCAATGTCTGCACACGCGAACAGAAAATCGTTTCTGGGACGTGCGCTGTCTACCACCATAGGTGGTGTTTCGTCTTTTCTGACTGTGTCAGCGGCCAGAGCGGATACAGCGGATTCCCAACGTTATCGGCAGCAGGAGGTATCGATGCAGTACAGCGACGCACCTCGTACCCGTGGTCTCATAGTACGCCGCTACACGGGCGAGAGTACGCCCTATACATTCAAGAAGACTCCCATTTCCCTGAAGAAGAGTTGGCCAGCGGAGATTCCCTTCACTCGCCAGGACCTCAGCCGTGCGGATGAGCACAAAGACAACGAGTTTTACATGGTACCGAGATTCGTTTACCATATCGACGAGGGGGGTGAGTGGTGATGGAAGAGAAATGCTTGTCCCTGGTTTCGTGAAGGAAAACCTCCAGAGTGAATCTAATGTCAATTGTCTCATGCTTGCTTGTCTTGTCTTGTCTTGTCTTGTCCTCCCCTCTCGCTTCGTAGCTGTGAGCGCGTTAACGAACTACTACAAAACTTCAATTTCACCCGGTAGCAGCATTCTCGACATTGCAAGCTCGTGGGTATCGCACTATCCCCTCAACTTCCCCGAGACAATGAAGAGGATCAGCGGGAGCGGGATGAACCGATTTGAAATGCAGGCCAATGACCAGGTGAGAAGGAAGGAGTTCTACGACTACGACTGAACACTGCGACTCATTTGCGGCGCCCTCACGTTAGTCTTTGCTGATCGGGGCATACCTAACAACCGTCGCCACACACAAAAATGGCCCACACAGCTCACTGATTTTAGTGTCAAGGACCTAAATGAGCGGGACAGCAACAATGCAGACCTTCCTCCTGAGCTCCCCTACGGCGACTCGACGTTTGATGTCGTCACGTGTGTAGTTTCTATCGACTACATGATCCATCCGGTGGAAGTTCTCAAGGAAGTTCGCCGAGTTCTTAAACCTGGGGGCAAGATGATCATCAGTCAAAGCAACCGCTGCTTTCCCTCGAAAGCGGTGAACATTTGGCTGAATATGAACGACCGCCAGCACCTCGAGTTGATCAATGGTTATTTCCAGTATGCGGGCGGCTTCGACGCGCGGGAAGCTTGGGACATTAGCGCCAGTGGCGGGGATGCTCTGGATCCCATGTTCATAATTGAGGCCCGAAAGAGTTTATAAGCTTTGCATGTGGTTTTTCTTTTCGTTGTCCAAACGTCTCTTGTTCTACTTTGTTGCATTATCTGAATTATTTGAGGCCAGGATCCCCTCTCTCCTCAAAATTGCCTCACCCATCCCACGCTTCGGCAGCGATTGAACAATCCACCTCAGCAGCAGCCGCTCTCTCTCCTCCTCTTCTTGTTTTTCACCACTGACATCAGCAGCTTTTACCACGGAATTTTCACTCGCGCTCAAATAGGCGCAGGTCAGAGCCGTCGCCACAGACAAGTTGTAGCTCTCTGCAAACCCCTTCATCGGTATATGAAAGAGCACGTCCGCGAGCCGCGTCATCTCCTCGGATACGCCGCTCTCCTCGTTGCCCATCACGAAGCACTTCTTGCTGTTGTCGTTTTCATTATTGCCGTTTTCGTTGCTAAACACATCCCTTATATCAACGGACCCCTCCGCCAGTGTAGAAACAAAAATCTTGTACCCTTTCGCCTTGAGGTCGTTAACTACACTAATGTCAGAGTGAACTTTAACATCGAGCCATTGAGCTGCGCCTGCAGCAGTCCTTGCACCCCGATTCGTCTGTTTCAGCATCTTGCCGCTTCCGCCCGCTCCAAATTGCTTTCTCCTCGTCTCATTCATGGACTCCTCCTCTTCCATCACTGAACTGATAATATTCACATCCTGAAAACCATACGAATCCAATGTTCTCAAGCAAGCAAAGACATTGGAGGGGTTGACGGGATTCTCAAAGAGAAATGTCGACTTGAAATTTCTCTGGGCAAGCACTGATTGCAGTTTCTCAAGACGTGCGGACTGCAGGAAGGGGGCCAGCACATCTATGGCAGGTTGAATGCTTGATTGTGGGAGGTCAGGAATGACAGGGGTGGGGGTGGGGGTGCTCGGGGAAGGTGCAGGAAAGTCAGAAAATAGCGCTTTCGGGTCAGCCCCATAATCGAATGAGTCCCACGATGAGCTTATTGACGATGAACTGCGCCGGAGCAATCGTGGGACAACAAGGGATGCTGAAGGGGCATGTTGTTGTAAAAAGAGAAATAACATCAGCACAGATCGGTTGACAAAAGTGGTGCGTGTGTGTGTGTGGTGCATGGGGGGATGCCTCTTGCCATTGATGATAAAGGAGAAAATCCGAATCCGTGAGAAGGCAAGGACGCTTGCATCTCTCTAGCTAGAGTTATACTGTTTTTGTGACTCAGGTTTTTTCCCACCTTATCTATCAATCCCCTGCGCCACTTCGCTATACAATTTCGCCGAAGGCTTAAGCTTTTCTCTGCCGAAATCACCAGTTGTGCTTCCACGACACCGTCATCGTCGAAAACCATCGCATGATATACTTGGCCACAAAACCGCCTCCTCCAGGTATCGTGTACTTTCTCGGGCGTGGGATCTATTGCAGCCTAACGAACGAACCAATTGGGCTGCCACTCCTGACGTCTCGTGGAAGAGGATTCTCCCTGGGCAAGGACAGTCAGTTTTCGAAGCTTCAGGACGGATTTAAACCGTCGGCAGAGGATATCCTTTCAGCGGTTCAGCCTTGCATCGACAATCCGCTCGATTTCGACCCTCGGGTTACCTTTGCTGGATACGGCGATCCCCTGGCTGAGTTTGAGACCCTTTGCAAGACTGCCGAGCTGATCACCACCTCCAATCCAGACACTAGGCTGAGCATAGGGGTGAACACCAATGGCATCATATTGAACGACGTTGGCGCGGAGGAAACCACGAAACGGTTGAAGGCATCCAACATTAGCCGTGTCTCTGTTGCCCTCAATTATGACAGGGCCAAAGACTACCGAGATATGATGGGGCCTCCCGCTTCAGTCCCCGATGCGTTTGGATCTGTTTGCAACTTCATCCAAACTTTGACCAACGAGGGGGGGATCGAAGTTTCAGTGAGCGTGGTAAACAACAACATAGCCAACGTTGATGGCGTCAAGAAGCTGGCAGCAAGCTTGGGGTGTGATAATGTTCGAGTGAGATCTTTCTTCGCGTAGCTTTCTGGAGTTGTCGTTCAGTAGTTTTTTGCATAATAATTACCTACCGAGATTTGTAGTTTTTTGTGCAACATTTCCCTCTTTTCTTAGATCTACTACTTCACTCACTCACTCACTCACTACTACTCCCAAGGTAACCGAAAACCAGATTTTTTCTTTTCGAATCTTTCCTCGTCAATGTAAACAAAAATGTCATCTCTGCTGTTCACATCAACACGAATCTCATCATCTACATACATTGTCTCAAACCAGCCTTCCCCAAATGGTGGTAGAGTCAGCACCGGAAGAAACCACAGCTTCAAAAACGCTTTTGTGAACTTGAAATTTACACGAGGAGGGAAAGTGCCGGTCGTGCTTATCACCTCACCCTCAACTGACAAGAAGCCATTCCCATTCACGAAAGGGATGATGTTCTCGATAAATCCTCCATCCTCTGCAAGAATTGACTGCTTAATCGTTCGCGCTGTGTCTCCCTCGACCCAGCCGCGATTAAGAAAAAAATTCGTTTCCTTCTCTGTCCCGCACAGAACACTCCAAGTTCGTGTAACAAGTTTCTGTTGGGGCGTTCCCCTCTGCTTTCTGCTCAAGTCCATCACCAACGCTCTGAGCTCATCCTTCTGTGCAGAACTAATCGGTGAGCGCTGTGTTCCCAACAGAGTACTGCATTCGATCAGTCTTCCCTTTGCAGTCAGAGAAAAGGTTTTGACAATTAAGAGGAGAATAATAAGATAGCAAAAGCTAATAACCATCGATCGCAATTCAATTTATATTCGCGCGATCGCGATCGCAATTCAATTTATATTCGATGTACAGAACAAAGAATTTAAAGCAGAACGCGAAATTATGAAAAAATTTTACGAGAATTTCAAAAAAATCATTAATTCTTATCATATATTAAATGAGTTCTGATGAGATCAATATTGTGTAAACCCAGCCTACTAGTACGACGTTTTGGATCATTTTTTAATCTAGGAACCTCCTTTTCTCGGGCCTCTTGTTCTGCTGAATCTTGCACATTCAGGCATGTCTGATGCGTCAGAGGAACAGCCAAAGAGGGCAGCTGCACTTATGTCACTCTTCGTCGAGCCAGAAACCTTCCACGAAGGCGAAGAAGTGTCAACACTTGCCCCTTCAATCTCTCCCACCCCCCATCTAATTCGTGACACATCTCTGGGATTGCAACAACGGCGAGTTCCATCAAAGGGGGAGAGTGAGAGCGACAGTGATATCGAAGATGATATAGGTACTGGCGATATCGACGGAACGGCTTATGGCTCAATTGCTCTGCCTCCATCTTCCATCACATCCACATCTACATCTACATCTCTGCCCTCTCTGTTTGCTCCTCTTCACGACAGTGATAACGGTTACGAGAGCAGAGATCTCCTTGACAGTAGACCATCACCCCTACCCCCACCCCCACCCCCACCCCCACCACTATCATCATCACCACCGCCACAACCACCACCAGCGGTAAATGTAGCAGCTACAACGACGGCGACGGCTACACCAGCTATGAAAAGAAGAAGCACCTTGACTAGAAAGTGGTGGAAACTTGTTGAATTCATTGCAGCTTCGTTTGTCTTCTTGACCCTTCAGCTGGCATTCATCATTTCCATGGGTGCTACTACAAACAACGTAACTAGTTTCGGTGTCCTTGCGTCGATGACGCTTTTGTCTACGACTGGATCTCTGATTTGCGGCGCAGTAACGATATTTACCCTCAAGAAGTCTTTTCCTGCGCTTCTTATCTGTACTGATCTTTTCACTGCACCGCTAGTAGTGAATATAGCGACGAAAATTACCACACACGACAAAACAGTGTTTTTACCGACTCTTACTGTAGCGATTTCTATTGGCCTGTCCTTGACAGCAATTCTGTGCATCCTTTCATTGAGATTTAAAATCCTCAACTTCAACAATTTCCTACCAAGCCAAGTTGTCAGCGGACTCATGTCAGGAGTTGGGGTCAGCATTCTGCTGCTTGCTTGTAGGCTGGATACGGGAGAGACATTGCTGAACAAGAAATCCCTATATCACATTCCTTCCTTTGTGGTAGGTGCTTTTATCTTTGGCCTTGGCCGAAAATCGCCTTTTGTACTCCCGGCAGCAATGCTATTGGTAACTGGCGCAGCGTACTTCGTTACCTACGTCGTATTCGACGTCGACTTAAAAAGAGCGAGGCAGCTGGGTTTTTTCTGGACTCCGGAAATGTTTGCATTCAAGAACGAATACGATGCTTATTCACCTCCCCTGCCATTCTCTTTCTGGTTTTACTTGTCTCACGTTAATTGGGGCATGATAGGAAAGGCATCTTGGAGGTGAGTTCAAAATTTGGCTCGGGATTTGTCGGGATCGGGCTCGTTTATGTACCAAGTTCGCCACGCAATTGCAGCATTTTTTAACGCAGCATTTTTGAAAACGCAGCATTGTGTCATTTGCTTTCCTTTTCTCTCTCCGAGCTTCCCTCCACAACGAGGCGCTCACAAGGGTTTCCAATCTCAACCATCAGCGATTCAATAAAGGTGTAGCGGGTTGCTATGTGGATAACAACGAGCGGTGTATGAAAGCACACGCCGGCGGGTTCATTCTCACGGCTCTCGCTGGCGGCTTGCCTAGCGTAATAAATATAAGCGCAAGCTCCCTTGCCTTTGGACTGAAACAGACCGGTTGGAAGATTCAGATTTTCACGCTTTTGTTGCTTTGCCTTGTATATGTGAGGTAAGCGAAATGGTGAGGCGATTTAGGAGGATATACAGAGTGTACCAGGGCTTAAAAATATTTTTACCGTGGTTGTTGATGCTGACTCCCTCTCTCACCTTACCGTAGCGAATTTCGAATAGTTTCCTTCTTACCTAAGGCGGTCTTTAGCAGTATTCTCGTTTCATGCGGCCTTGACATCCTGTACAGTTTTCTCTACAAGAGTTTTGTTAAATGCCCCACCAACTTGGATTTCTTTCCAATCGTAATGATCGTGGGGCTTTCTCAATGGATTGGGTTGATTGGTGCGGTCTCCTCTGGTGCTGTAATTTGCGTCATTATTTTTGCCAGTAGCAACATGAACGAGGGATTTGTCAAGTTTTTGAGCAACGGGCTTTTCATAAGGAGCTCAATAGAAAGGGGTGTGAAAGAAAGGGATTTCTTGAATTTACACGGAGAGCTTATTCAAGTGATCTGCCTCCACACATACCTGTTCTTTGGCAACGCTAAAAAGGTGAGTCGGAGTAAAGAGGGAGCAGCTGAGAGCGATACGCCGCCGAGTAAGTCAACTCACTCTTCTCACTTCTCACTTGATACAGTTGAATGCCTACATTGATGCTATGTTTGAGGACGTTGATGTAACGACCCTTCCTTCGAACTTAGTCAGCACTCTTCCGCCCATCCCCGAAGTAGTGGTGATCGATATGGCGCTGGTCGTGGGGATGGACGTGAGCTTCGTGGAAATATTCCCTGCGGTGGTAACAATTTTCAGGAATTCGAATTGCTCTTTAATTTTGAGTGGCGTTTGCAGCAAGCACCGCTCCATGTTGTCGTTTGTTGACGTAAAACACGGCCAAGATGGTGTATCCTTTTCCCCCGAGCTCGACATGGCTTTAGGATCCGCCGAGGACTTAGTCCTTTCTCGACGTTTTGTGAACAAACCTTCGCCCGTCCGCAAGGCAGCACGTGGAATGCTACAGGAAGATAAGTTAGCAGAACTCGGATTCCTACACGCATTGCATCAATTGGATGTCCACCACGGGATCGAGTACAGCGAAGTTCTATCTCCGCTTAAAGCTTCTGTGAGGCAAATAAATATGGAACCTGGACAGGCTCTGTACGAGGCTCCAGGATATTCATCTTCGGCGATGGAGAGCACAAGGCAAAGAGGCCTCTTTTTCATCGAAGAGGGGACGATTCGGGTGGAGAGGAATCCTAACCAAACGACTCGCGCCGGCAATTTTCTTGAGATCAATCAAGGTTCCATTTCTGGACTGGAACCCAGGGGAGATGAAATGGCGGCAAAGAATGCCGCCGCCAAGAAGGCTGTCGAGAAGAGAGAACCGGCTAGACGTAACCTTGAGAAGGATTCGTTCACTTTTCGATTAGCCAGGTTGGGGCCTGGGTGGGTTTTGGGTGCAACAGAGTTATGTTGTGGAATGAGAAACCCTGGTGTTCATGTCAGTGTGGGTTGTAGTAAGTTGTATTTTTTGGATTACGATGTCATCAAGGAAATTGAACGGAAGGACCCAACGCTGGGACTTTACATCTACAAGCTAGTTAGCTACCTTCAATCAAAGAGCAATGAGCGGGAAATTGAGCAGTTGACGATGATGAAATCGATCCTCAAAACGCAGGCTGGCGAGAAGCCTCAGACAAGAAAACAAAGAGGGAGTATAAAGTGGGCAATGATGCAAATGGGGACTGTATAAATGCGTACAGAAGGCGAGCACGATGATAAAACAAACGCTGAACAAGTAGTTCTCGAGGCTAGCAACGTCAATGTTCATTCTATTATAAGTTTTAGCCCGCTTTTTACAGAAAGTAATCCACAGTCCGCCGTGACACGTGAGGCTCGCCTCTTCGCGGGGCAGGGTCAAACTGCAGGAATGTCTTGTTGAGCTGTTCATCATGCACCTCCATAATTGCGCCCTGATTACCGCATCTGTAGCAGTAATTCGGAGCACTGGATTCGGAGAACAACAAGGCAAATAAAAAATGATCCGATGGAAGGAGAGGTAGGTTAGTTGTTAAGTGCTTGCACACGCACACACCAGAGCTGTCACTATACTTCACACTCACCTAAAAATAGTCACCACATTCATCTCATGTGACCAGTTATACCCATCCATAACTAGCTGGTGGGCGCGAGCTACCAAGGAAAGCCCATTTTTATGGTTGTGCTGCTCGCTGATATCTTGTCCAAAGGTAAAGCCAGCGCCACGAGGAGAAATTCCCCAGCCGCAGCGGTCGTCGGGATCAGACCAGAGTAAGTCGCACATAGGTCCCTCGTGGGGTACCTCTTGGATGCGGTCAAGCTGGCGAATGTGGTCAAGCGTGTCAATGGATGGAGAAAGCCCTACAAAATGATGATCGAAGTGTCTCGTGTTAGTGCAGTCGTCGTAAACGCAAGATATGTACATTAAATATACATAATAAACACACACACAGCTGCTTTTTACACGTCTCGCATCTCGTATCTCGCATCTCGCAGACTTACCACCGTGGAGACAGAAAATACTGTCTTCAACAACGGCTGTGAGAGGGAGGTAATCAAAGAGGTCGGTGAAAATTTTCCAGACTCCAGCCCCTCCATATTTACGCAGGCACTCATCGTAAAAGCCGTAGACCTGCGTAATCTGGCGGGACTCGTGGTTTCCGCGGAGAATATGGATGCGATCGGGATAGCGGACCTTGAGTACGACGAGGAGCGACACAGTCTCGACGCTATAGTAGCCTCGGTCAACATAATCGCCCATAAAAAGGTAATTCGTGTCAGGGGGGGAACCGCCAATCCGAAAGAGCTCCAAAACATCGTGCCACTGATAGATTGCACCGTTACCGTGAGAGTTAGTGAGCCAGGAGAGCGTATCGAGTGCGACGGCAGCGACAACTTTGTGAAAAAGGGAGAAAAGCTGGGAACGAAAAGCTTAGCAGGAAAAAAATGCCTGAGCACTTACCTGGCCATGAACATCGCCACAGACGGTGCAGGGACCACGGACAGGCTGCACATTGCTCTCGCCGATGAGGACGGCCCGCGCTCGTTCAGCTAAATCCACTATCTCAGACTCTGTGAGAGGAGTACCTCCCAGAAGCTTGGCCAGCCAAGCATCAGAGGTGTCATAATGAGTTTGGGGCAAATCGAGAGGAAGAGAGGCGGAAACATTTGTAGCACCGATTGAAGTGGGTGCTTCGGCGCTGCTTTCCGCGATAGCCGACATGAGGAAAGGGTCAGGGAAGAGAGGGGGGAGATTGTCGAAATCGGCAGGGCAGGTTTGGGGCCTATATGGGTTTCGAGGGTATCACGGGTGGACCAGGCGGCTCTTATAAACTGCGAAAGATCGTAGGGCTAAGCAATTATTCCTACCGAAGGCCGGAAAAAGGGGAAGAAATAAGCATTAGGGTCAAAAAGCCTTGATAAGGAAGTGTGTACCGCAGAGACAGAAACGAAGAGTAAATCTTCGATTTTTCCCCGTCCTTCCCCCCTGGCATCATAATTTGGCCTGACTGCCATGAAGCGACGTAATTAATCCTCATTAGCCACAGGCGGCTCAGCTCTTCGTGCAACAACCGAAATGGAAAACGCCCGGAATGAGCGCAGGCTCCTGAACGAAGGAAAGGACTATGGTCGAGCTCTAGGAATAAAGATGGCCAAGCGTACAAAGACCCGACCTAACTTGGAACGTTCGAGGACGAAAGCTGTGCGCACAAGACAGGTTGAGATCGCGGGGGGTACTTCCAGTTTGAATAAGGGCCAGCTCGGGCTTGAGGAGTTGCCACTTATCCCCAGCGCGGCTGTCGTGACGGGAGTGACCTCGAGCAACACGGGGGGGAGAATATTGAACCAGACAGAGCTCTGGGAGTTGCTTCAATTCATCTCCAGGGAGAACAAAGAGAAGGAGAAAACAATCCGGAGGCCTCCCTCGCCCCCTGAAACGCATTTCACCGTCGATATCGTTGAGGGCGATGTCGCGACGAATGCCGACGTCGACCAGCCGGCAAATAGCAAGAAGCGCAAACGCAAGCCCAAGATAAAGAAGCTTACAGAGATAAATCTTGCCAACTGGACCTCTGTGAACACCGGCGGCCTGCGGTCGCTTGCGCTGTCCCTCGGAGACAGCTTGGTCAAAGTGACCATGCGAGGTTGCGAGAATTTGACGAACGAGATGCTGGAGAGCTTCTGCGGCCGGCTGTATGTGCTCGAGAGCTTCAATCTGTCTCGTTGCCCTTTGGTTGGTGATGTTGGTGCCCGAATACTCTCGGACTTCTGCGGCGGAACATTGATCTCCCTCGACCTTTCGGACTGTCCCAAAGTCGGAAACGACAGCTGTGGCTGGATAAGCGGGCAGCTCGGGCACAATCGCCCTGGCTGTCGCAAGCTGCAGTCGTTAGACCTCTCCAATGTCGAATCAATTGATGACGTTGGTCTAACCTTTCTGGGGAGAGGCTGCGCGAAACTCAAGTTCCTATCTTTGTACAATAATCAACGGGTGACTGACAAGGGCATCGCGAATTTAGCGAAGGGCTGCAAGCACCTTCGCGTTTTGAATGTTAGCGGTTGCGAGTTGCTGAACGACATGTCGCTCATATCTATCTCCAAGTACTGCAAGAACTTCTTGTCTTTGAACGCGAGTAGGTGCGGTGTAATCAGCGACAAAGGGCTTCTTGCACTGTCAACTGGCTGTCGAAAACTGCAGGCGCTAAACCTGGCGAATGCCAAGAAAATCACCGAGGGAGGATTGTGCGAGATTGCAAAGGGTTGTCCTGGTTTGCAGGTGAGACAGCGATAGCGATAGCGATAGCGATAGCGTTAGCGATAGCGTTAGCGATGACGGGCGAGCGCGAAGAAGTGGAGGCTGTCTGACCTTAACAGCCGCTTGTGGATCTTACCTTAACCCTGACGAAGCTCACTCAAATCGCCTCTCCTCTCTGCTTGAATCAATCTGATTGAAGACAATTAATGTCGGCGGTTGTGAGAATATCACCAGGAATGGGCTGCTGGCACTCATCGAGGGCCTGGGATATGTCGAAGAGGCCAAAACATTCTTTGGTTTCGTGCCCATCGGTTCTGCGACCGACTTGAAGCTCCTCGACCAGCAGTTCATTATCGAGAACAACAGCGCGCGCGTGCTACAGAATTGCTATCACCAACTTCTGCAGCGTCGCGCCAGCAAAGCAATGGTAAAGTTCTTGCGGGAGGACAAAGCAGCCTTGGAGATACAGCTGTGGTTCCAGCGAGCGATGAAACTCCGCGAACATCGTAGGAAGCGGCTCATAATCGAGCAGAATAAAAAGGTGGTGGAGCTGCAGCGCGTCATTCGGGGATACTGGGGGCGACTGGTTGCCGCCGAACTCAAGGAATACTGGGACGAGTTGAAGATGAATGCTCGCTATGCCGTGCTAGTCCAGGCGAAAGCTCGCGGCCACCGCGCTCGCCGCCACGACCGGATCGTGAAACCGGCCCTCGTCGTTTTCAGACAGGAGCGGCAGATGCAGTTCAAGATGAATGCTGCGATTTTACTGCAGAAGACGGTCAGGGGAAAATTGTCGAGGTTGAGGGTCCACGGATGGAGCGAGGTTGTGCAACAGCGGCGGACTGACATCAGCATCCAGATAATTGTTCTGCAATGCTCTGTGCGCTGCTGCATAGCCCGCATGCGCTTGACGAAAAAGCGATACCAAGCATACCTCCTGCACAGAATGCGAACGAAGGCGGCTATCAGGATGCAAAATTTGTACCGCATCAGCGAGGGAAAATACGGTGGTATGATGAGGAAGGAGCAGATCGAGCGCGTTAATCGCTTGAAGAACAGGAGCTGTTTGAGGGTGCAGGCCGTTTTCCGAGGTTTCTTGGGGCGAGAGGAGATGAGAGCAGCGAAATACGAGCTCAATCTTGAGATGGAAGCTGCGCTCATGATACAACGGGTGTATCGCGCCACTCGCATCATGCACTGGAGCGATATCAAGATGAACAAGGTCGCTGCGTACGTTTTCAAGCGACAGCAATTGGAGCTGCAGGAGAGGCAGCGCTGTGCTGACATACGAAACGCCCAGAGGTTGGAGGGGGCGCAGCACGACAGCGCGAGCGAGGACGAGACAGTCGTAGACGTGCACGATCTGTGGCAGGAGCGCTTTGACGAGGAGAAGAAGGTGCCCTACTGGTACAACCCGTCCTTGCAGACTACAACCTATGAGCGTCCTCTTAATTATGCTTTTGAGCGCTCGCTTATTGGCCTCAAGGTCAGGGTGTTCTGGGTACTAAATAACGAATTTTTCACCGGAAAGATTACCAAGTACAACAAGTCGAAGAAGCGCTGGCGTGTCAACTATGCGGATGGCGATCATGAATGGATCGATTTCAACGAGGAGCACGAGCGGATCCAGATTTACGCAGACAATAGTTGGAAGATGTTTAAGATGTTCAGGCCAGAGGTGCTGGGCGTAATCGAGAACAAAAAGGAGGAGAAGAAGAAGCTCACCGCCGAGTGTGAGCTCAAGAAAGAGCGAGCCGAGAGCTGGGAGCTTTTGGGCTGGGACGAGGAAAACGAGCGCAACCGATATCACTCCTTACTGTTGGACGAGGTGCGTCTGTCGACCGAGGCAAATAACTTCGAAGAATGGACCATCAAGCAGGACGAGGGTGAAGCGGAGTGGTACTACTACAACACTGTGACCGATAAGAGGGTGCCTTGGGACAGTGACGACCCGCGCCTCGACCCAGCGGAAGACAGCGAGGTAATGAAGCTGTTCAAGATTCAGCTGATCAGCGACTTGCGCTTCGGTGCCTACTTTTGCCGCGCTCTCCTGCAAGAGTATCTCGATTGCTGGGGCGACGAGAAGGCCGTTGGCAAGGTGCTCGAGCGAATCCGGACGGAAGATGTCTGCAAGAAGATGGCAATAAGTATTGTCAACGCTCAGCGAATATGGGAAGAGAAGGAGTTCAACGCTATCGACGAGCTCGTCGAAGCTGTCCACATCCAAAAGGAAATCACCAAGCTTTTGTCGGACGCGGACCGGAAGCATTGGAAAGACGTGGAAAACAAGAAGAGATTCTTGTCCATGGGAAAGAACAAGAAGGTCCGGATCTGTCCCAAGTGCAATTACGAGGTCGAGGACGCAAGCGCAACATTCTGCGAGGTTTGTGGTTTCAAACTCGGTGGCCGGCGCGCTAGTACCAACACGAATATGACGGAAGAAGAAAGGAAAGAAGCGCTCATTTTAAGTCATAGGAGCACGAAAGGCTTGGTCCAAAAAACGAGAGCAACAATGCGCGCCACGAGGACATTCACTAGGAATTCGATGAAGAAGGCCATGGAGGTCGACATGGCAAACTTGGATTTGGATGCGGACGACGATGCTGAGCTTGGCCTAAAGGACAGCAACGAAGATGTTAATCCTGACGGAGATGCAGCTGCTGTCGACGCTGTCATTGAAAAGGCAGCCCGAGCGCGGCAGACTAGGAAGCTCTCGGTCACGCAAATGGGCGAGGGGGAAGAAGGAGAGGAGTCGTAGGTGGCAGGTGAGTTTGGCTTTTGTGTGGTTGGGTTCGGTTTTTGTGTGGTTGGTTGCTTTGTGTTGTCAACCAGTGACCGCTTTTTGCCATGTTATGTTATGTGATGTTATGCATGCACGCGCCTCGGTTGGTGAATGGGAGCTTATAATTGCACCCGCTAGCTGACAAGGCGCTAGATTGAACTCCCAGTTGCTTAAGACAGTTGGCAGCCCTTTTGTCGTGGGCCGTTGATTCACAAAGCTAACACATTTTTTATTCATTCTATCACCGAAAAACCCCCAAAATTTCACAGCTGCTTCGTTCTTCTACCCACAGGAGTCTGACCGTAGCGGGCGAATAAAAAGGTGACAATTTATTGGACTTGGACTTTGAATAATAGATGTCGCATTAATGTTTAAATAGCGCAGATTGCTAATATTTGCACCGACAAACAAGTACATTTTGTCCACTACAATCAATGCTAACAAAATTCGCTACTCTTAAGTTTCCTTTTATTGTTATCAAATGGCCGGCAAGGGAGCCCGACAGACAGGACATTCCATCTTCTGTTCCATCCAGGTCAGGAGACACTGCTTGTGGAATAAGTGCTCGCAAGGCGCAAGCATATAATTCTTCCTATCGTCCGAGTCAATCGACTCACAACAGATGACACACTCAAGGTCGTTTTCACTTGTCGGCGGCAGAGAAACCATGGTAGGCCCGGACGCTTCCTTCGGCATAGTTCGGTTGAGCAATTCCGCCGTCTCTTCCACATCCTCCTCTACGTCGTTGATCGCGACCGCGGCCTCGTCGTTTTGAATCAATCCCATCTCCACATCACCCCCACCTCCGTGCCGCCGCATGGACGGAGGAAGCGGTCGCGAGTAGTCGAACTTTGGCGGAAGGTAGCGAGTAGGAATGAACCATCGCGTGCCATACCTTTGCTGAGAAACCAACACAGCAGCTTGGAAGAGCACCCAGAGAGACATGACGAAACATAGCCAGTAATTTGGCAAGAGCCCAAATTTAGCAGCCGAGGGAAATGCCACAGAAAGGAAATTTCCTGGGACACCGAATATATACAGAGGACAGTATAGACGCGTCAAGCTCATACCTATTATGAAGTGTTTGTGGAGAGGCTTTCGGCATTCCGTTACGACATTGAGGAGGATTTGAGGGACCCAAAACGATGCCAGAGACATGGTGAAAAAAAATAGACCGAAGCTGGTTCCCTTGAATTGGTAAAAGAGGAGCATAATGCACCCGAACACGCCATAGAACCGAGCGTGGAGAAATGTGATCTGCGACAGGAGCATTTCTGGTGTGAGATTGTTTCGTTACGTCTGTGACAGTCGAATAAAATGAGTTCCGTCGTCGGTCGGTGCGGTGCGGTGCGGTGCGGTGCGGTGAAGATAGCGAGCGAACCTTACCTCCTGGCGGGTCCTCTCGGGAGATTGGTCTGGCGCTCTTCCTGTCATAATAATTGCCATGTATTTAAGTTCGAGGACGGCAAAAATGAGCACCGAGAAAAATACAATGGTCAAGAACGCTGAGAACAAATCCTGGATTAAGATGCTGAGGGAGACGTGAAAGACAGTAGAAAGCGCATCAAACATCGCCATCATCGCGAGCATGAGGATGGATACCTTCGGGGTTACACTGCCAGATTGGCTGTGGTGTAGTTGCCTCAGAAGAAGACCAATCTGCAGAGAGTGGGGGGAGAGACGGCCGAACATGTCAGTGAAAACAAAATGAATGAGATGCAAGAGAGGCCCGCAAAATGAGGTCTTTAAATCACCGCACCGCGAAAGCGTTCTCTCTCACCTGAACTAGACAGACTACCGTCATGTAAATTGAATAATTAATGGCACGCTCCGTAGCAGTCTCCCAATCAACCCGGATGGCGCTAGCTTTCACGCCATAATTGAGGTCGCAGTTTCGGGAATATAAGTCGCCAATAATTTCCATCGCGTAGGCGGGAGCCCACTGAGACTCAGACGCAGCCTCCTTTCGAACTGGTTCGCTATTGACGTCAAGAACAACCTCAAATTGACATTCTCGGGCGTTTTTTGTAAAGAGTGAAGCTGAAGGAGACGAAGATGTGACAGATACTGGGGCCGACGATGACAGCTTTGCGAACGGCAACAGGAATTGTTTCAGGTTGCGGCGACCTTCTATGTAATCCTCGTCGACCTCGCGGGGGAAGAAGGCGGATGAAAAGCTCTCCTCTATGTCACTGTCACGACCCCCCCCCTCGTTGCCGTCGGATGAAAAAAAATTCATCCATCCGTCGTCATTGTCATCGCCATCGTCATCGCCAACGAGATCGCCAACGAGATCCATCAACTCGTCCAGCAATATCCGCCTGCCAGACACATCCGTATTATTCTTCTTATCATCGGCCACTTTTTTACCATCGCTCCCTGCTACAATCCCCGCTTTCGGATAATTGCCAAGCAATACACCTCTACCCTCCCCCTTGATAACTATCCCACTTGCATATATATGCACATCACGATCTGTGGTGCGCTCTCTGGGCTTCACGACACCACCCAGTTGTGGATCCTCCGGCGATTCCTCAACGACCGTGTCATGAAGCCTGAATATTCCCCTCAAAAGGGCAATTGAGGGAATTTGGGGAATGTTTTTGCTGTAAAGGTTCATGGACATAGTGCCTGCAGGGAGGGTAAGGGATGTTTGGTGATTCAGATCATGGTGGGGAGATGATATTTCTTTCGCAGCTTCTGTGTCAGCGCCGGCCTCGTCACCGCCTCCGGAAATCGGTTCGTAGTAAATGCCGACGCCAACAGGGTAAGCGATGTCATCACTTTTTGCGGCAGTGGCAGTGGCAATGGCATCAGGATCTATGAGTTTCTGTGGGTGGAGAAAACCATCAGAGGTGCTCCTTTCCCTCAAAGCATTTTCCCAATAATCTTCAGAAACTGATCCTCCCTCCCATTCGCCCAGGTAAAAACCGCTGAAATTACTAGGGTACGCTTCCCGCCACTGCTCAGTCACGTTAGTGGAGAGGAGCTCATTCTGTTCCACAATTGACGTGTAGCGCTTGCTGGCATGAACGCTATTTGTTAAGTCACTGTTCAGCGCTTTGACAACTTCACTCTCACGAGCTCTTTTTTCAGCTTCAGCCTTGCTTCTAATATCGCTTCGCTGTGCAGCGGGCTGAGGGTCCTCGAGGAGAATCATGAGAATAAGCAGAGTAAAAGTGGTGCGCAGAACACGTCGCTGACGGGCCTGGGGCGAATTTTCCAAGTTGTCAAAGTCATCAAACGGGTCAGCACGACCAAGCCGCATTTTGGGGGGCTCGCACCGGAATGAGGTCTGGCTGGGAGGGGGAGACAAATAAAATATGGAGCTCAGAAAAGATGAGGAAGTCTGCAGCTAACCAGGCGGTTCAGTTTTTCTCGTATTTTCCCCTGCTGCTCTCTCAATAAGAAGAGCGAGCGAGATTGTGTTGGGGGTGGCTGGGCTAAACCTGGATCTCAGCGATTTAGAAATTTGCTCAACATTTTCAACGCGGCGAGCTGATAATGAAATGTAATAAATCTCACTTTACGTACTGCCGGCGAGACCCGGCGAGACCCGACGAGACCCTCCTCCCATCGCTCATCAACTCTCATCGAAGAAAGCTGAATATTAAAGTATTGTCTCAATAAAATGGCCAAGAAATCATCGGGTGTCTGTCACCAAAAGAAAACCTGCATCAAAAGCCAGTCAGAAGGACAAATGCGCGCATGGGAAGGCACGAAATGGTTACTATTGCAAGCTGTGCCCTGGTAAAGGGATATGCGAGCACGATCGTCAACGCAGTAAGTGCAAGGAATGTGGAGGGAGTCAAATATGCGAGCACGGTCGTCAGCGCAGTGTGTGCAAGGAATGTGGAGGGAGTCAAATATGCGAGCACAATCATCATCGCCATAGGTGCAAGGCCTGTGAAAAGGGGTCAATATGCAAGCACGGTCGTCGACGTAATACGTGCAAGGAATGCAAAGGGAGTAAAATATGCGATCACGGTCGTATACGTAGTACGTGCAAGGAATGTGGAGGGGCATCAATATGCGAGCACGGTCGTCGACGCAGTAGGTGCAAGGATTGTGGTAGGGCATCAATATGCGAGCACGGTCGTCGACGCGAAACGTGCAAGGAATGTGGAGGGGCATCAATATGCGAGCACAATCGTCGACGCAGTAGGTGCAAGGATTGTGGAGGGGGGTCAATATGCGAGCACGGTCGTCGACGCAGTAGGTGCAAGGAATGCAAAGGGAGTAAAATATGCGATCATGGTCGTATACGCAGTACGTGCAAGGAATGTGGAGGGGCATCAATATGCGAGCACGGCTTAAGACGCTGTAAATTCAACGACTGTGGACTAGCGTCAACTTGCATTCACGGTTACCGATGCTCTGATTGTGAAAAAGTTTCGATTCCTTTATGCACCGTAATTCAAGAAGAT
>Ga0115555_1000545_pt1 | contig 25667 bp, 16 predicted proteins | sample COGITO_mtgs_1104_2_FD_87285 | JGI IMG/M metagenome (GOLD analysis project Ga0115555, IMG submission 87285) | Pelagic marine microbial communities from North Sea - COGITO_mtgs_110407 | ecosystem: Environmental > Aquatic > Marine > Epipelagic | place: Germany:Helgoland, sampling site Kabeltonne... | reverse complement strand
GCGTACGTCGTGACGTCTTTGGTCAATGGGAAATCGTACATCATGACGGAAGTGCCCACTGGGGTGGCGTCCGCGTGGGGGAAAGTCGGGAAGGAGTTTTACGACTTGCAAAAGGACTGGAATACTACCTCCGAGCAGTGTACGAATACGGCAGCCGGCACCGGCAAGTACATGTTCAATTATTCCGCGAGTTACGTGTATGACAACGTGAAATGCGGATATTTTAATGCGGACGAGATGATATCAAAGTTACCGAGCGGGAACGTGATGTTTTTTGCGACGCACGCGCACCAGTCTTTGGTGGCGAGGTACAAAGCGACTGAAGTAGTCGCGGCCGATGGAACGGTGACGTATACGTGTCCGCCGGGTTCGATGGAAACTAATTTTGGGGAAGCTGCACAGCAAGTTGTCGATGGCAGATGCACGCATGTGAAGGAGAATAACTACATCATTCCCGGTATGGAAGGGAGCACGATGGCGTTCGATCACTCGTACGATACGACTTCTGGAGAGTATTCCGGGACGAAACCGAAAACCTACGTTCAAAAGAAAGATTCGGACGTGAATGAGTACGAGTTTGCGCCGGGTCAGTCGGTTCAGTTGACCATGAAGCAGTGGTTGGAATTGGCCGGCGTGGATTTGGACAAACCGTTTGACCAACAACCCGGAAATTTTGAAGGGACGTTGGAAGGGTTGACGGGAGGCGGAGGAACGGGGACTGCTTTGAACAGTGCGGGAAAGTATCCTTACCCGCGTTTGTCTGGCGTTCGTTTGAACATTTTGGTGCGATATTTCAACTATGATTTGCACAAGAAAGTGCACACGGAAATGGGCGACGACGACGTGTACGCAATCGTAACCGTGTCGCCCGTTCTCGGATGGTTCTCAAAAGGCCAGGAAATTACGTACAGATCAAATCCAACTGATTTGACCGATCCGATTGACGCTGCCGACGGTGCACCCGAAGGGTATTACCAAGATATGTACAAGTATGGCATCTTGTTCGACATTCAACAAACCGGTTTGGTCGGTGCGCTGGATCCCGTCTTTATCATTTTAACTTTGACGTCTGGTTTGGTCCTGTTAGGCGTCGCGGGTACCATCGTCAATCTCCTGGCCAAGTTTGGCTTGGGTGACTTGTCCAAAACGTACAAGTCATTCATCCAAGAGGAGTGCGACATTCAATTGGAAGCGGCGAGATACACTGCGCAAAGTATCGTGGCGTCTAGAGCGTTTAAAGTTGCCGACAAAGACGGCGAAGGTCAGTTAGACTTTGCCGAACTCAAGGGAGTTGTCACGTCGTGCTTTTCCGATCAGTTCGCAAGCACAAACAGCAAAAGCAAGTTACAAAAAGAGCTCTTCAGCGACGAAGAAATTCACTCCATGACGCTCTTCTTGATGCGGGCTGCGGATCCTCATCTCGCGGATCGCATCATGGAAGGGAGAGAGAAAAATGTGGCGGAACTCGAGGCATCGACGCTTTCCTTGAACCAGTGGCAAGAACTTTCCACATCGGATTATATCGATCACGACAGTTTGAAGAATATAATCGCGAAAAACAAGGCGATGAAAAGGCTCCAAAAACAATACTAAAACGCGTAAAGTTTCTCTTTTTTAAGAAAGAGAGAGGAGGAGGAGGATGGACTTTCGAATGATTCGGATTATGACTACGATTTATAACTTTTGAATTCAATATTTTATTATTACGAAGCTTCTTCACTACTTTACCGCGGAAGCGTTGCCACGTCCGGGATTGCGGTCGCTTTGGAAACGCCGCCAACGCCTAAGAACGCATTCATTTCGCTCGTACTTTTGATTTGAATGTACTGACTCTCGTCGATCATATCCAACGCTCTCGCTTCCATCGCGCCAATCGCTATAGCTTTCAAAGCTGACATTCTCCAACGCATAGCTTCGCTCGTCGGCTCAAAACAATTTTTCGAGCCTATCAATGCTTCCGTGGAGGACGACATCAAACAGTCTCTCGCGAACCACGCGCGCGTGCCTAAACTTTGCGCCAATCGGTATAAAGCTATCCGTTTTTGGACGTCGTTTTCGTTTCCTCGAATCCCCGGAGTGTTTGCGAGCGCTTTCGCGATGGCTTCAGCCGGAGTACCGCGATACGACGAAGCCGAATAACAACTCATGCGGAGCTGCTTTTCGAATGTAATAGTACTACCATCTGTTCTGGAGGAAGAAACATTCATGGTAGCGGTACCGTCGACTATTTTAAGCTTTTTGAAGCGCGATTGGAGCAATTGGCTATTCTCCGTCTTCGTCTCTTGCATTATCTCCGCCGGGTAGAAGGACGCGTTCGCCAAAGCGTGAATTGAGGCTACGCACGACTTGTAGAACGATCGAGTCGTTAATATGTCCAAAGTGCTTAACATGAGTGCTTGAACTATAGCAAAAGAAGCAGCAGAGGAAGAGGGCGACAACGCAATTGCACAGAAAGTTCCCAACGCGTCCGCGGCAGCGGCGGATTCGTCGCTACTCCGTCTGTTCGAAGACATTGCCGTCGCATTTTCGACGAATATAGACGCGCATGTTTCAAAGGATATCGCATCCTCGGTATTGTCTCTTCGAATATCATTACTGTCAGATGCTGTTAACACTATCACCGCGCTACCGCACACCCTCGCCGCGCACGTTAAACTGGCAATGCGCATCGATCGTTCCTCCTCGCGTTTTTCGTTTTCTTCGTCGTCGTCTTTCTCATTTTTGAAAAGTACCTCTCTCAACTCATCGCTACGAAACACTTTCATCGCTACTCGCCTGTCTCGTTCACACAGCTCTCCCAAACTCTCTAGCGTTACCGCCAAAAGCAACGCGTCTTTACACTTCACGCTTTCGCGCGTGGTGTCCTCGAACGCCTCAATCTCTTTCCTCCTCACAATTTCTTCTTTCTCGTTTCCTTCTCTTTCTTCTCCTTCGGAGTAATCAGAAGACAACGCGGCGAGTGCAGTCAACGCTCGACTTTTCGCCACCGACGACGAGTGCGCGCACTTCCCCGTCGCCGCCATCCCCAAAACCATCTGTTTCACTCGCATCCTCCTTCTTTCGCCGATTTTCCCTCTTTCTCCCACCGCGGCGCACGCCGCCGTCTCCAACGCCGCGAGCACTCTCTCGTCGGAAGTTTCCAACATCCCTTCCAGAACGTGCGGAAGAAGCCGATCGAAAATCTCGTCCGCAGTAGCGCCGCTCTTCGCATCAGCATCATCCGCGCTTCTTCCGCTTCTTCTCGCGCAATACTTCATAATCTCCATCAGCGCCACCGCGCACGCTCGACTCGTCAAAGTCGTCGCGTATACATTTTCCTCTTCTCCTTCTTCAAACGCGTCCTGTTTTGTTATTCCTTCCGCGAGCGCACCCAAGACTTCCTCTCGAGCGCACCCGCCGCCAAGACTTCCTCTCTCGTCCTCTGCATCATCTGGAAAGAGGAGCAGTTCTATCACGCGGTCGCACTTGCTCAGTTTTGCGACGAGTTCGCAGAGTACTTCCAGATTATTCGTATTATTCGTGTTGTTGTTCTCCCCGTTTTCTTCTTCCTCGTCGTCGTCGTCTTCATCTTCTTCTTCTTCTTCTTCTCTTCTTCGAGGAGCGGGACAACTGTAACTGTTCAGCGCTGTAAGGATGGTTCGGAACGAAAATTTGCGGACTATTTGCACGCAAACATCGTCGGACGGTTGATACGAGACCAAATGCACGTCTCTGGCCAAGTCGAGGAGCGAATCGGGGAGCGCGTTAAGGTGAGAATGAGTGGTCTCGGCGAAAGCGGCGACGGAAGCCATTGACTTTTTTTCCTCTCGATGTTGAGTTTTGCGTGCCTCGGGCACACTTCTTATTTGTGAAGATGTCGACGAACGAACGGCGTGAAGGCGAGAAAAGCGTGCACATGATATACGGTGTTTTTAAGGTAATATTAATTATAAGATTGACACGTGGAAGAATAAGACCTCTCACATTCTTCTTTTACATGACCATGCCGCCGTCGACGTGGATCGTTTGGCCGGTGATATACGCCGCCGCCGGATCCAACGCCAAAAATCTCACCATGCCCGCGATATCTTCCGGCTGACCGTATTTCCCGGCTGGAATTGTCGTCAAGATCTTTGCCTCGATTTCCGGCCCTAACTCTGCAGTCATATCACTCGCAATAAACCCAGGCGCGATGGCGTTGCACTGAATGTTTCTCCCGGCGTATTCTCTCGCGACGGTTTTCGTCAACCCAATCACCCCGGCTTTAGCCGCGGAGTAGTTTGCCTGCCCGGCGTTCCCGGTCACGCCAACCACGGAAGTGATGTTGATAATTCTCCCTTTCACTGGTTTCTTCTTCCCCATGATTTTACACGCCGCTTGCGTACACAAAAACACGCCGGTTAAGTTCAAGTCGATAACCTCTTGCCACTGGGCTAATTTCATGCGCATCATCAGCGTATCTCGGGTAATACCCGCGTTGTTCACCAAAACGTTCACCTCACCGAACGCGTCCACCGCGGCTTTAAACAACGCGTCGACTTCCTCTTGCTTCGCCACGTTCGCTTGCACCGCGATGGCGTCCCCACCGGACGCTTTGATGGTTTTGCACACTTCCTCGGCCGGTCCCGAGCTCGCCGCGTAGTTGACGACAACTCGGCAGCCTTGCGCGCCCAACTGCGTGGCAATAGCCGCGCCGATGCCACGAGAAGCACCAGTCACGACGCACACCGGACCATCCGCCGCCGCTTGGACAGTCATCGCGGACTTTCTGCCGCTGCTGCTGAAACGAAACGGAATCGAGGACGAGGATGGACTCATTTTTTTCCCCTGCATCCCTTGGGAACGCTTCGAGGCTAAGGACGAAGAACACGAGGAACGCGTTTTGGAGACGACGTTGCGTGCGATGTGGTGAGCGGAGGAGGACGTTGCGCGGACAGAAAAAGCCATGATGGTTGTTTCTTCGTATGTGCTGTGCTTTAATGAAGAATTCGTATTTTGGATAAGAGAGAGAAAAGTTCGTCCAAGACTGATTTTTTGTTTTGTGAAGTCAAAAATGTGTTCTTAAATTTCATGGTACAGCTATGTAAGGTAATAAACTCTCCTCTTGTTCGTAGAGCGACGACAACATTTCCATCCATCTCTCTTTCGTGGTGTTTCTTTTCAAATGCGCATCCGCAAACCTCCTCGTTTTTCTTTCTCTCTCTCTCTCTCTCTCTTCTCTCTCTCTCGCAATACAAACTTTCTCTCTCTCTCTTTCGTGTGTGTGTGTGTGTGACTAAAACGCTAAAAATTTTTACTCTCTCTCTCTCTCTTTATTTTAGTACGCTTGTTCGTCGTCGTCGTCTTCGTCGTACTCCTCCTCTTCCACCGACGCGTCTTGGTATTGCTGATACTCGCTGACCAAATCGTTCATGTTCGATTCGGCTTCGGTAAACTCCATCTCGTCCATGCCTTCGCCGGTGTACCAATGCAAAAACGCTTTGCGCCTAAACATGGACGAAAAGTCCTCGCCAACTCTCTTGAACATTTCCTGAATCGCAGTCGTGTTCCCGATAAAAGTGGCGGACATTTTCAAACCTTTCGGTGGGATATCGCAGATGGACGATTTGACGTTGTTCGGGATCCATTCGACAAAGTAGGACGAGTTTTTGTTTTTGACGTTGAAAAGTTGTTCGTCGACTTCTTTGGTCGACATGCGGCCTCGGAATAAAGCAGAGGCGGTGAGGTATCTCCCGTGTCTCGGATCCGCGGCGCACATCATGTTCTTTGCGTCCCACATTTGCGAGGCGAGTTCCGGAACGGACAACGATCTGTATTGTTGCGACCCTCTCGACGTGAGCGGCGCGAAACCAACCATAAAAAAGTGCAATCTCGGGAACGGCACCAAGTTCACCGCTAACTTTCTCAAATCCGCGTTCAATTGACCCGGAAATCGCAAGCAACACGTGATGCCACTCATGACCGCGGAAATCAAATGGTTCAAATCGCCAAAAGTTGGGTTGGTCAATTTCAACGTTCTGAAGCAAATGTCGTACAACGCCTCGTTGTCCAAAACCATGCACTCGTCGGCGTTTTCAACCAACTGGTGGATAGATAACGTCGCGTTATACGGCTCAACGACCGTATCGGAAACCTTCGGCGACGGCACGACCGAAAACGTCAACATCATTCTGTCCGGATACTCTTCGCGAATTTTAGAAATCAACAACGTCCCCATACCCGAACCAGTCCCGCCGCCCAACGAGTGGCACACCTGGAAACCTTGCAAGCAATCGCAACTTTCCGCTTCTTTTCTCACGACGTCCAAAACAGAATCAATCAATTCCGCGCCTTCCGTGTAGTGCCCTTTCGCCCAGTTATTCCCGGCGCCGGTTTGGCCGAAGATGAAGTTATCCGGGCGAAAGATTTGGCCGTACGGGCCGGATCTGACCGAGTCCATCGTCCCGGGTTCCAAATCGAGTAACACCGCTCTCGGAACGTATCGACCTACATAATATATAGTTGTGTGCGATAGAAGAGAGAAAGTGATGATAAATGTCAGCGCATGTGGCATCATTGATATGGATTCGCCAAACGCGACGACGATGCGCGAAATTTTCAAAAATCAAGGGGAACAAAAGAGAGCAACAATTTGGGGAGAAGAAAAACAAAAAATCAGAAACCCACCTCCGGTAGCTTCGTTGTAATACACGTTCACTCGTTCGAGCTGTAAATCCGAATCGCCGGCGTACGTGCCGGTGGAATCGATGCCGTGTTCATCGCAGATGACCTGTTGTTTTTTGATTCAGTGGTGGTTGGGAGAAAGAAAGAAAGAGTGTTCAGCGTCACAAAATTGGTCTCGTCCTTTTCAAAACGTTCACCCAACGGGAAGAGAGAAAAATGGAAAATGGCGCTCATCATCATCGTCGAAGGAAAGAAAGGAACAAAGTTGTTTGACTCTCGAAAAGCGTACCTCCCAGAACTTCGCCCCGATTTGGTTACCGCACTGTCCGGCTTGTATGTGGACGATTTCACTGTGATAACATAAAGAGAGAGAGAGAGAGAGAGAGAGAGACGTCAGAGAAATTCTTCTTGGAAACAACAAGGAGAGGAAAAGCAACGGAAAAAAAAAGAGCATTTTGCCCGTCGTGTGTTAATGTGCCGAGGCGACCACGACGCGAACGAGAAAAGCGCGAAAGACAACGATATTCAAGCGCGACTAAAACTATATCGCATATTTTCTGCGACGTCAACGACGAAGAAGAGAGACGCACCGCATGGTGTTTGCTTTGGTGTTCTTTGCAAAGCAATTTGCGCGTAAAAGACGACTTTGTAAAATGAAGAGATTTTTTGAAATTTATTCGCTCATGCTCAAAAATGTTAACAAAACGAAAGAAACCAAAATTTGGGCGAAAATGCAAAAAAGTGCCAAACGTGTCCCTTTTAATTTGCCTTTTCTCTGTAGCATTCATTAAACGAGGAGCAGTAATTTCTACGAAATGGACGGGTTTGCCCAGCTGTTGCTGTTCTTGTTCTTGTTCTTGTCGTTACGCGTGGTGGTGGTGGTGGTGGTTTTCGTTCGTTTTCCAAACTCCAGGCTCTTCTTCATGGCGAACGCGCCGAGGAAGTTGACGAGGCCGACGGCGAAGAGCGCTAAATTCGCGTGTTGCGAAAACAAAGCTAAGAAGAGTAAAGAAGTACCGACGAAGTAGCGTCCAGTGACCGTAGCTTTGTAAAAGCCAGTCTCGCCGTTTTCGGCGACCGCGCGATAGTAAAGACCAAAGGCGATGGCGGCGGTAGCGACGACGCGAAGCCAAACCGCCGAGGACAACGTCTCGCCGATCGGCACGACCGCGTGGAAAAGACGTCTCGGGAAGAGGAATAAACACACGCCGACAGCTAAAATATACGTCCCGGTGACCATCGCGGCGCGTTTGCACCGTTCCAGCTGCTCCGCGGATAAACTATTCTTTTCCTTCCGTTCGTAATACCGCTCCGCGTCGTCGTCGTCGTTCGAAGCGCCGCCGTAAAACTTCGAAAACGTAATCTCCCCGGTCCTCTCGCTCTTCTCCGCCACCATCGGTATTCCAGTCATCGCGCGTTTATCCTTCACGTTCACTCCGGTATCCAGTAAGTGTTCCGGAGGCGGCATTTGCGTTTCGTCTATTTCCAAAACCTCCGGTCGCATGTCCAACGCGAATATCTTTCCTCCTTCTAAATCATCATCTAAATCATCACTCCTCCTCTTATTCCTCCTCCTCACGATCGCTTCTCCTCTCAGCGATCCAAACACGACGATGTCCCCGTTTTCCGTCGTTATCGAGGCATCTTTTTCCACGTTTCCGACGACAATAACGTCTCCGCTGTGTTCCACGTGCGTTCCTTTTTCCAAAGTGCAGTTGTAATACAAAGGCGCGTTCTTCGATCTCGCCGGGGGAATCGGCGCTTCTTTTGCTTCTTCAAATCGTCTGGGAGACGAAAAACAAACAACCCGACGAGGTCCTGCGGTCGTCGTTGTTTTCATCGCGGATGATGAGAGGACGAACACCATCTCTCAAAAGCGGTCCATCTTCAAGGGGAAAAGTTTGTGGGGATTCGTCACTTCGATGTCACGGCATCCTTTTCGGGTCTCGTCGTCGTTCGTTTGCCGAAACCTTTATCATAACAACAACAAGAGGTGGAAGACTGCCGCGACTCGAAGGAATACGCTCGGTGTGCTTCTCTTTTTCGTCCTCGTTCTCGTTTCTGTCGCGTTCTTCTCGTCGTCTTTGTCGTCTGTCTTTTCCTCCTTCGAGAGGATGACGACGACGAACAACAACAACAATGAAGAAGAAGAAGCACAACAAAAGTGCGCGAAAATCCTCGACCATCTCCGCTCGATGAACGAATCAGAGAGAGAGAGACAAACGCGTTTAGATTTGAGCGAGTGCGGTTTGCGCGCGGTACCGAAAGAGGTTTTGCGGTTACGAAATCTGGAATTTCTCAATCTCGGGAAAAACAAGTTAAACGCGCTGCCGGATTCGTTCGCGAAGGATTTACCGAACCTGAAGATCTTATTCTGCCTCGCGAACGAGTTCAGGAAAGTTCCAGAAGTTCTGGGCGAGATGGAGCACTTGTTCATGCTTTCGTTCAAAGCGAATAAAGTGCGAGAGATACCGGAGCAGTCGTTACCGATTGCGTCTTTAGGATGGTTGATTCTGAGCGATAACGAGATTGAAGTGTTGCCGAAGAGTTTAGGAAAATGTCGAAAGATGAGGAAGTTGATGTTAGCCGGGAATAAAATCAAGGAATTGCCGACTTTTATGAGCGAATTGGTAAATTTGGAGTTATTGAGAGCGAGCGATAATCGGATCGAAGTATTTCCGGAGTTTTTGTACCGGTTGCCGAAGCTGGCGTGGTTGGCGTTCGCGGCGAATCCGTGCACGGAAAAAGCGGCGGCGAACGCGATGGAGAGAGGTACACGAGCGGTCAAACGCGTCGTTAATTTTGAGGATTTAGGGGTGGATGAAGGGAAAAAATTGGGCAGCGGCGCGAGTGGGACGGTGTATCGAGGAGAAATGGACGGATTCAACGTCGCGATTAAAGTGTATAATAACATGGGGAAAACGAGCGACGGGAGGCCGGAAGACGAGATGGCCGCCGCGAGTTTAGCGACGTCGACAACGAGTGATATAGTCGAGGGAGAACAAGATGAGCAAGAGGAAACCGTTGGTAGCGGCGGCGTCATCGAAACGTTGGCGAAATTCACCACCAAAGACGGCAAACGCGGTCTCGTGATGGAATACTTAGACCCGACGGATTGGAAAAACTTGGGCGGGCCGCCCAGCTTCGAAACAGTTACCCGAGACGTGTTCGATGAAAGAGAGGGAAAATTCACCGCGCGAGAAATTCTAGCCGTCGCCGTTAACGTCGCCAAAGGTATCAATCAGCTGCACAAAAATGGCGTCTGCCATGGCGACATCTACGCGCACAACATTCTCATCGACCGCGACGAGGATTACCCTTCGGCGAAACTAGGAGATTTCGGTGCCGCGATGTTTTTCGACGACGACGAGAATCCTCAATTTTCACAAATGGTTCGAGAGAACGAAGCCAGAGCGTTCGGGTGTTTACTCGACGACATGTTAGTCAACTACGACGGCACGCGAGGCGGCTCAAATACCGTTATGATTCGCGAGAACATTGAAGCCGGCCAAACGCAATACGCCGGCAACAAAATATTTATGGAACCGAAGAGTTACCGACCATCGACGCACCTCGATAACGACGAAGGCAAAACCGAAGGAGAACTCACGCCTGCGCAAAGCAGAGAAGAACGAGAACGACGACGAGACGAACACTTACAAAAAAGAACCCACGAGCGGCGCGAAGCAGATAAAGGACTCGTCTCCATAAACCTCCCAGAAGACGGCCACGAAAAAACCATCGCATCTTTGCGTCAACTCGCGGACGACCTCATGCACCCAACTCGCTCGGTTCGTCCCAAAAATTTCGAAGCAGTCGTCAAACGCGTCCAAGAAAGCGAGAAACTCTTCTTCGGCGACTATTACGCGAAAAAACTCGAAAGCCTCCAGATTCTCCAGCGGAGAAGGTACGACGTCGATCTTCTCAGAGATAGGAGTCTTTTTCGAAGGAAGGACCCTAAGCGCAGGGAGAAGAGAAACGATGACGACAAAGAGACAAAGTAGCACGTAGTAATAGTAGTAGTAGTAGTAGTATGGTAGTAGTAATACCTCACCAGCATCACCAGCACGTATACGCGCGTTTTTATTAGTAGACGAGAGAGAAGTCGTTACAACAAACAGACGTCACTTTTTTTATTTGGTCGCACATACGCACGGTCGCACGACAGACATGTTCCGCGGAAGCCTCCAACGCGCCGCCAAAAGGTCTCTGTTATCGGCTTGTGCTGCGCATCGGCAGCGGGCGAGTGTCAATGCCGCTCGCTCGAGCTACGCCTCGCTCGTCCCGATGGTCATCGAATCCTCCCCGAGAGGCGAACGCGCGTTTGATATTTTCAGTCGATTACTTAAAGAACGCGTGGTTTTTTTAAACGGCCCGATCCACGACGACATGTCCGCATTAATCGTCGCGCAGTTATTGTTCTTAGAGTCTGAATCCGTCACGGAACCGATACATTTTTACATCAACTCGCCCGGTGGAAGCGTGACGGCGGGACTTGGGATTTACGATACGATGAATTACGTGCAAGCACCGATACACACGTTAGCGGTTGGGCAGTGCTCGTCGATGGGGAGTTTACTCTTGTCCGCGGGAACGCACAGAAAAGCGCTACCGAACAGTCGGATAATGATTCATCAGCCGAGTGGAGGTGTGCAAGGGACGCAGTCGGACATTGCCATTCAAGCGTCGGAGATTTTAAAGTTGAGAGAGAAGGTGACGAATATTTACGCCGAGCACACGAAACAGAAGAAGGACGTGATCGCAAAGGCGTTGGAGAGGGATACGTTCATGAGTGCGGAGGAGGCAAAAGCGTTTGGGATCGTGGACGAGATCATCGTTAAGAGAGAGTAAAATGAGCGCAGGTGTTCGTGCGTGTAGTTGATGTCATCTTTATAAATATGCGTGTTGTAAATATAAAATATAATTTTTATCATTCCTTGTCCTTACCTACCTACTGTGGTAATCGGGAAGGGAGAATACGTGGTCGATCTCGGTTTTTAATTCTTGTCTTTCCTCCTCGTTTTGAGCGGCAGCGACGGAGAATAAGTGAACGCTTCCCAAATTATCGCCAACGGCTAATATTGGCGACGCGTTCGTGTTGGAGTAACTGACCGCTGTGAGACGTATGGCATTTTTCTTCTCATTCGTTTCTCCTCGCTCCTTCGATTTTTTTTGCTGAATACCTATTTCGTCAAACTTCTCTTCAAACCACGGGGTAGTTACGGTCAAAGATGCATCGTTTCGAGCGTTGTCGCTTTTAATGTTACTGCCTTTTTGCGCCACTGCTCGCTCGCACTTCCAAATACGTAACGTTCCATCGTCGTACACCGCGGCGAGTTTCCTCCCGTCGTTTGTATCCCACGCGATATCGTTCACTGGCGGGAGCGATACGGAAGACGCCGTCGACCTACTACTACTACTACTGCTGCTGCTCGCACCATAACCGTTTTGAACTCGCAAAGGTACCGGTGCGAATGAAAATATTTGCGACGCATCAGTTTCTTTGAAGATTGATGAAGATGTTTCTTGCCAGAGATCGTTTGCGTTGTTCGCGTGTGTATCTCGAGCTCGCTTGACGGAGTTTGCTTCGTGTTCCAGATCCGACACCCGAAAAACACGGACTGTTCCATCAGCAGAAGCTGTCGCAAAGACGCCGGGAACTGACGGATGCTTCTTAACTTGATATATCGCCGCGTACAACGACGAAATCGAGTGCGCTTTTATCTTCTTAGTGATCGTAAACATTTCGCTGTGCCCGTCATTTTCATCGAGCGAGCGTTTTGCGCAAACGAAAATATCTCCGCGTATGGTTCCAACGAGAAGGCAAGATTGGTCGATGACATCTAAGCACGTCGCTTGAATCTCTCGAGGATCATCGCAGACGAGACTTTTTCCTAGTATTGTTTCGCCACTCGACTCCAGAAAACGCTTTTCGCCTCGATCTTGACCGTCGCGTAAGATGCGCAAAGTGCCTATTGATTCGCTAGGATTTAATGCGCGCGCGTCCATTTTGAGAATCGCACCATCTGTAGAGCAACTTACAGCGGAGAACTCGCAGTGACTTTCCTTGTCGATGTTATCATCTAAGAATTCAACCGCCCAAACTTTTTCTTTGTGTGAATGCTCCGGTCGCGATTCGTAAAGGAGTCCTTGGTGCTGGTGGGAGGCGCTACCCTTCTTGTCGCCTCGAAACGCGATATCGAGGCACCGTATACTACCATCGAGGCATCCACAGAGCATGCGCCTGCTTTTATTCCTCAAATGCTCTTCTGCGTCGTTGTAATGGACGCTCTGAAATGCTATTGAAGTCACGGAACTTTCGAGAGTGAGTGATACCTCTGGTTTCGTGGCGTCTCGAAGCGTCCAAACGTGTACGGCGCCACGTTTCTCCAGATCCCTTTTATTGAAGTATTCGAGGTTGCGTTTGTTCTCATCTACGTTCTCGTCGTAGTCATCACCACGCAAAACGATATTTCCTGCATCAACAGATCCGTGACAGATGGCAACGACGCCATCAAAACGAGGGTGGAATCGAATCGCGTTGACTCTCTTCTCTTTTCCAGATTCGGAGGATGACGCCGATGGATACTTGTACTCGCACAAACGGGTCAGTTGCTTCGAAGCATCGAATGGTAGTTCATCCCCATCGTGAAGCGCCCCTCTATACCGCAACGTTTGCTCTAGCATCAGACTTGCCCGAATCTGGCGATCAGCGATGATTTCCGCCTGTTTCAAGAACGCGCGACCAACGCGTTTTCTCGCCCGTCCCGGTGCTTTCCCTCCTTCCTTCCGCGTTTCCTCTTTTTGCCAACACGTCTCACTTTCCTTGGTTTCCGGTGAATCCGTAAACGTTTCGCGAACAACACAGGGGGTAGTATATGTTTGAGTCGAGCGGTGCACGTGTATTTCGGGATCAAACGGAACTCGTTTCTTCTTTATTCTCGTCTTTTTCCTCCTCCTCGTCGCCGTCGGCGGCGTCGCGAATTCGATAGGCGCCAACTCGATGCGCTTCGATTCTCTCGAACTCTGCCTTTCCCAAAGCTTGGAAAAGTCAAAGTTGAAAATAGAATCGATATCATTATCATTCCCTTCCACTCTACTGTTTTCTTCTTCGTCTTCGCTCGAGTTACTCGTGCTTTCCTCGTCTTCGCTCGCGTCGAAAAAGCTTTCCTCCTCCTCCTCTTCCTCTTCTTCTTCTTCTTCTTCTTTCCCACCACCATCACCGCGAAAGACTTCGTTCTTCTTTCTCGTCCATCGACACGGTTCCAACAGCGACCTCGGCGTCACGTCCTTCCCGTTCTCGTCGCGTATCACTCGCTCGTTCTCCACCACTCCTTTTAACAGACTTTTATTCGTCGCGGTATTATTAGTATTTTTGGTCAAACTCTTCCTCGTGCAGGAGGAGTGCGTGGAGGAGTTCCCGGAGGAGATTCTCCTTTCTCGTGGTCTTTCTCCTCCTCCTCCTTTTTTCCTTCTCTTTTCAGCGGCACTCTTCTTCACCACCGCGCTTCTGGAAGACAAAGAAAAAGAGGACGTCGACGTTTCGCTCGCGCGCCCTCCCGCCGGCGGCGCTGTTGTTGTTGTTGTTGTTGTTGTTGTTGTTGTTTGCGACGTTCGTCTCATCGCATGTATTGCATGTGTTTTTTAAAGCAAGTTTGACCGCTTTTTTTGAAAAAAGAAAAAAAGAAAAAATTTGAAACCGAGAGCAACAGCTGTCAGTTCGAAAATTTTTGAAATCATCGAAACGCGATACAAAAAAAAGGGACGACGACGATACAGACGTAAACGACGGAGAAAGCCTCTCTTCCTCCCCTACGCGTCGTTAAAACTCGCGGTGGTCTCTGTCCGACGACGATAACCTAAAACAACCGAATACGTTTGTCGTCTCTCTTTGGGAACGTTTTGTATTTATTTATTTGAAAATTCAGTTAAAAATGTTTCCATCGATGATGGTGTCCGTGATGATGGTCGTTCGCTGCGGTCCTACGTCGTCTTCCTCCAGGAACAACAACGCGGGGAAGCGCCAGAACGGCGCGGGGGTTGTTCTGCCGCCGAGAATGCCAAAAGGTCGTCGGATTTTATTAGTTAAGACGAAACCACGGCAGCAGCAAAGAGTGCAATTCTCAAAGTCGTTTTTTGATTCCCTTTCGGGAGGAGGAGGCGTTTTTGGTGCAAAAACACCACCGCCACCACCGTCAAAGCGTACGACGACGACGAAGGAGCGGGACGAGACATTCTCGTTGAAAAAGACGAGCACAGACCACGAGGACGACGACGAATACACGGTGATCGACCCGCTCTCTCCATCGTTCCTGGGTTCTTTCCCGAACGAATGGCAAAACAGCAACGAGAAGTTGCGGTTGGTTTTAAACGCCTTCGAAGGGTGTTCCCGGACGGCGATGTTGTCGCTCGGACCGATACAGGCGTGCGTGAGCGCGCAGGCTTTGTTGGTGTTTGTGAGCGAGCAAAAGAAACAGAATAGATTGGAGAACTTTTTGAACGATTTTTGGCAAGGGAAGGTTGCGTTGGCCACGGAGCGAGTGAAGGGGAAGATGTCCGTGGACCGAGCGTTGTTGGAGAGGCACTTCGACAGAGAACGAACGGAGTACGAAGGAAAATTGGCCAATATGAGAGGAGAAAACGCGGCGGTTAAAAGTCGTGCGGAGATGACGCGTCGGGAGATGTTTGAGACGAAAGGGCTGGTGAGGAAAATGCAAGAGGATATTGAAGAGTTCAAGTGTCTCGTGGAGATACAAAAGGAAGAGATGGAACAGTTCAAGAAGAACGAGTACGCGTTGAAGTGCAAAACGGAGCAGCAGTTTGATTCGATGTACCAAACATTTACGAAAGATTTCGTTTTGTTGAGACACGCAAAAAAGCAACAGGCGAAGGCGCATACGTTTGAAATCGAACGACGCGACCGAGCGGAGAAGGTCTTAAAGGCGAAGACGGCGCAACAATTCGATAAAATGTACGAAACGCTGGTGAGAGATATCGCTATGAAAGATCACGAGATCGCACAGTTGCAAACGCAGTTGAGCGCGTACGAGGATGATTTGAAGGAGAAGGAGAAGATGATAGAGGGTATGGAGGTGAAGTTACGCATGGCAAACGAGGAGAAATCAAGAATAGAGCGAGCGTTGATTAGTGCGAACCATCATCACCAAACTGAAATCCAGGAATTGAACGTGATTATTACCGGTTTGTTGGATTCGATTCAAACGCTCGAACGCGAAGCGGCGGAAGAGGAGGTCCGCAAAGAACGCATTTGGAGCGAAAAGACAGCTGAAATCGAAAGTTTGAAACAGAAGGTGATGGACTTACGCATTGATCATTCCGTTGTCGAGCATAGAATGGAATTGGCGCGTCAGCAGTTGGAGAAGGAATACGAAGAAAAGAAAACGGAAGTTTCCGTGGAAGCGGATACGAGAATCGTCAACACCATCGAAAGAGTCGCTCGTGCGCAGTTTGAGAGATTACACGATATGACCGTGTTGAAGAATAAGTTTGTCCGAGATCACGAAAACGAGATGGAAGCGTTGAAAGCGTCGGTAGAGATTAAAGAGCGAGAGATTGTCGAGAATTCGAAGAAGGCGGAGGAGAAAATCGAAGCCATCGCGAGGGAACTCGCCGAGGCGAAAGATTCATACGCTCGCGAGTTGAACGTTGTTTCCGATTTATCGTCTTCTCGCGCGATAGAGATTGAAAAGCTGAAAACTGAAATATCAGACGCGAACGAGAAAGAGCGCGAGATTGTCGAAGAGTTGAAGACGGTGCAATCGGCGCTTTTTGAGGAGAAGGCAAAAGTCGCACGCGTTGAACAAGGCTCGAGCGAGACGTTGAAGCAAGCCGAATGGGATTTCTTCTCGGAGAATGCCAAATTAAAACAAATCGAGCACGAGTTGGAATTAAAGTTAGAGCACGCAAACTTAGAGAAGCATCAGATTGAGAGGGCGTTGTATTCCTCCGCCGCGCACGAAAACGAGCTTCAAGAGAAAGTCAAGAGCATGAAAAATTCAATCGCGAAAGCGGCGAAAGAGGTGGAATATACCGAAGCGAAGCTGGAACAATCCAACTTAGAGAAGTTTCAGATTCAAAGAGCACTCATCACGAGAACGAAAAACGAAGAAGAATTGCGCGAAGAAGTCGTAAATATGAAAAATTCCGTCGAACAATGGGCGAAAGCGGTCCAACTGTCCGAGGAGAAATTGGAGCAATCCAACCTCGAGAAATTTCAAATCGAAAGGGCGCTCATCACGAGAACAAAGAACGAAGAGGAACTCTCGAAGAACGTGCAAGATTTGACCGCGCGTCAGGTATCGTTCGAGACGCAGTTTCGAGCCGCGCGCAGAGCAGCAAAAGCGGAGAGAAACGCGCTGTACGCGCTCGCGAGAAACGAAAACGCGAAAGCGCATAAACGAAATTTTGTGACGGATACGAAAGATATAGAGAGCGAGCGTTATGCGCAATACGCGCAGATGCGCGACGACCTGGAAGGTATGCAAAGAAAAGTGAAACTGGCGCAAACCGCGTGCGAGGCCGAACGCCGTGCGCGCGAAGTCGCAGAGACGGAACGAGATTCTGCCTTGCTCGAACTGAGAGCGTCCAACGCTCGTCTCGTGGAAGAGCAGCAAAATGTCGGAAAAGAAGAAGCGTCTTCGTCTTCTTCAACATCGGGCGAGAGTAGAGAAAGTAGAATGGAAGCGCTCGTCCGCGAAAACGAAGAATTAATTGAACGCGTGAAACTGCTCGAAATCGTTGCTCTAGACGCTCGAGAGCAAGAAGCTTTGGCAGTTAATCGATTGGAAGCGATTGAATTGAAAGCTCGAGAGAGACGAAATCGCGTGTCGAGCGCGATCGACTCGCACGGCGAGATAGAGAAGGAAAACAGAGATTCAAACTCGGGCGCGAGAAGTTCTCATTAAATATCGTGTAAATTTATTTTAACAAACGTACGTACAGATCCCGTTCCTAAAGGTATCTACATCATATCGCAGTAACAATCGACAACACTTACAACACACTACTATTAAAATTGCTAAAGCATGAATAAACATTAATTCCCACCGTGATTGCCGTGGAAAAAGTTCGACATAAACCCGTGACCACCATGGCTCGCACCGTTATTGCTCTCCGCGTGGTGGTCTTCGGACACGACGTCGTCGCTATTCGCAGCATCCAAAACGGAATCATTTGATTCTCCATCAGAGCTTTCTTCCTCATTCGATGCATCGTCACCATCCGCCTCCTCGCTTGAAGACGCGCTTGTTCCTTTCTTCTTCTTGCTAGTGCTGCCGGCGGCAACGCCCGGCAACTCGAGATGGTACGAATGTGCCAACGCAATTGCCGCGCGTTGTACGACTGAAACGTCGTCCTTCTTCGCAACCGTCTTATCAAACTTCTGCAAAGTGACCGATGCTTTCGCAGCGGGGCGGTTCCCATGAGATACTTTTCCAGCAACTTCCAAGATACCGCTACCGCCGTGCAACGCGTCGCTCTCGGCGTCGCATCCACACACGGATAAGCCGACTCGCGCACACTGCTGGTTTGCTTTCGTGCGATGTCGTCGAACAGCCGCGTCCGAGGCCAAAATCGCGGCCGTAGCAATTCGCTCGGCTTTTGTCGCTGCCTGATCGTCTCTCGATTTTGGCGTCACGATGCGCAGTTTCTTCGTCGCTTCCAAAACGAGCATGACGTCGCGTTCAAGTTCCCAACTGTGGTGCGGCGCCTCGCCGAATTCTCTAGAGGTTTGGTAATAATCCGCCTTCTCCCAGTAGTGCCATTGCGATGACCCTGAACGTAAATCCGATTCCGTTCCGACGCCATAGACGGTTACTTGGTCGCAAATTTGCAAAGCTGCAAAAATAGCCAAAAATCCTGAACTCGGACTTCCTTTTCCGGCGTACTCTAGTTTGCGCACGCTCTCTAACGCGGTTTTATAATTTTGGAGCAATTTACCCGCCTGCGCGATGGACGGGTCGGTCATTTTCACAAAACTCACGTCGCCGCGTCCAGATTTTCGCAAACGCTGTTGCAACGCGAAGTGATCGCCCGGCACAACTCGAGTACCAACTAACGTTACCCCGAGCTCGAGCGGCATGACGTTGGCAACTTTATTACTATCGATTTGCGTGTTTGAATATCGTTGCGTCCAAATCGAGTTGAGCGTACGCAAGGTAGTTTTATTCCCGACAAAACGATCAAAACCAACCGTTGGAGCGTTGTTCATCCGAATAACCGCAGAGTGCCCGTCGATTTCTTTCCCGTTCAAGTCGAGTAAAAGCCTTTGCGAGTTACCAACCACCGCGCACGTTTTGAAATCGCGATTGTACCTCGGCGCAAGTTTCAGCATTTCTCTCGCGTGCTTCGCCCCTGTGTTTGCAACTTTATATAACGCTCGACCTAAACTTTGTGGAATGCCATATATGGACGGAAACGACAGCTCCGATGCCATATCGCGTCGAAAGACGTCCGCTTTTTTCATCATCAAGTCTTTCAAATTTGCCTCGCGATTGATGTCCTCCGCTCGATTTCGCAGTTGTTCGAGCCATTTGCTTTCAGCTGATGCCCCGGCAGACGCCGCCGCGCGAATTTCTTTCAACGCCTTCTCGTACGCCTCCGCAGTGACTTTATCCTCCTCGTTACCGATGCTCAAATCTTCGAGAGCGTGCGCCAACGCACCGTCTAAAAGCGTCGATCTATCAATCGTTGATATGAGAAAATCATCCATATCTGCCTCGCCGGTAATCTCTTCTCTTTGATTCTTCGTCATCTTCTCCTGAATCTCACTCGCGCGTTCTATATCTGTCACGTCTAATTTCATTCTTTCCCTATCCGCATCAATTGTCGTTCCTGCACCCCCTCCGCATTTCGATTCCGCTTTCAACGCCGTCGCAATCAAATGATACGCCGCTCTCCTCGTGGCAATCCTATCCTTCGAGATCGACCTCGCCGCCACCACCGTACAATCAGTGCACCCTCGACTCTGCAATCTCTTCTGACACTGCGCGTTTTGCTCTTTAATCCGCATAACTCTAGAATAACACGCCGACGAGCACTGCGTGTAATCCGTCACGTGACACTTCGCCTTCATGATATCTTGCAACTCTTTCACCTTCTCGTTCGCCTCTCGCAACTGCGCTCGCAACGCGGCTATTTCCACGTCAATTTTCGACGAACTCGCTTTCTTCAACGCTTTCTCATCGCAACCGGCGATAGATTCGTCGATCGCTGTCTTGCTCGATTTCATCGACTCGCACTCTTCCGAGCAATCCGGACATTGTTGTCGTTCTCTCGTCGTCGTCGCGCAGTGACATCCATCCTTGACGTTCTCACTCATCATCGCATCACGACCAACACCACCGCCACCACCTCCGAAAGTAGTAGAAACGCGCGACGAGAACGCCAACGACGACGGATGATCGGAACGACCTTTACCACCATTTTCACCACCGCCTGTAGTCGCCGCAGTCGTTCTAAACACCATCAAAACCAAACCCAAAATCAGAAGCGACATCATCATCATCATCACCAAGCGCCTCGCGCGTCGCTCGCGTTTCGGTGTCATCCTGAACGTCTCTTTGTCCATTATTACTGCGAGACGAAAAAGCGACCCCCCCCCGTGCTCGTAACAGTAGGCAGCGCTCTGCTTTACTGCGTTTTGCGAGTCAACAACGCAGCAGGTACTTTTGGCGCACGTGTGCTTCAAAAGTAGGCAAAATGCAAAGTGTTTAGGGTGTTTGCAAAACGGCTGAAAACGCCTTTGTAAAAACGCTTGACTTTTCTTAACTTTTAATCACGCACGAAAACACGCACGCAACAGCGCGTGGCGCATTTTTGTGAAAAGAGAAGAGAGCCAAATCCAGGGGAGACATACTATACGCGCGAAATTAAGATGAACTTTGACGACTTGGACGAGGTTTTAGACAAGCTTGGCCCGATTGAAATGTGGGAGGAGGACCATGGAAAAAAAAAGCGCGTGATCTCGCATTGTCGGGAACGATTTGATTTAGGTGTTCCAACGAACGGCGAGGAGGCGATGGTGACGAGCGAGCTTTTGGTCGCGAAAGCGATCATGGAAACGATGGAGATGAAGAGTGATTTGGAGAAGAAGAGGAGAGGGGCGATTGTGGAGATTCCGGAGGAGAAGTGGACGGCGATGGAGAAAGCGGCGAGTCAATTTGAATCCGACGTGTTGGTGAACAGCAGGGAGAGAGGGATTGGGAAGTATATCGATTTGAGCGCTACTGGGATGCGGTTGAAGTACGCCAGGTTTGGAGCCGAAGGGTGCGACAAAGTGGTGTTTATTTTACACGACACCGGGGAGAACGGGGAGTCGTATTACGGATTAGCGAAGCAGATACAAGAGAAAGGAGGGTTTACGGTGTATTGCGTGGATTTTAGAGGACACGGCGATAGCACGCATTCGCGGGAAGGACAGTACGACGTCCCGTCGTTCGTGGCGGATATAGAATCGTTCATCGTCGAGTTGGATTTGTATGCACACCCGGTTGCTTTAGTTGGTTTTGGTTTAGGCGCGATCATCGCGGCGGCGTTTGCTGGAGAGCACGAACACTTGGTCGCCGGCCTGACTCTGATCGAGTCGCACCCGAAGTGTCGAGAAGACGCGGTGGCATTTCATAGGTTCCAAAACGTCATATTCGGGTCTTTGCGAGAAGCAGTAACGTTTGAAATCGCACCCATTTGGCCTGATAACGAGAGACGAAACGGGAAACAGTGCATTAAACGCATGCTCTCTAAATTTCGGAAACCTAAAGGCGACGAAGTCACCGGCGTCATGAAGTTATTCAGCCAAAACATGGCGAAATACGAGTTTCGCATCGACCGTAAATTCTTATTCAAAGTCCCATCCGCGGACGAATACGTCCGAATTCTGGAAAACGTTAAGTGTCACGCCTCAGTTTACCGAGGCGAGCACTCCGAGTTCATGGACGAAAAAGATCTCCAGGACGTCGTGTCCGCCTTGCGCCGGTATTCGAAGAAAGTCATCCGCGGCAAATCCATCCCGGACGCCTCCCACTACGTCTTCGAAGACCAACCAGCTACTCTCCGCGACTACATCCTCCACTCCCTCCTCATCTCCGAACCAGACATGATTGTCGAAAACAACGCCTCGCGCACGCCAGAGTTCCTAAACTTGAAGCCGTTGCCGAAATACGCCACCGTCGAGGACGCCGTCCGAGCTTTGAAACCGAGGAAAATCCCAACCGAAAAAGACGTCGAAGACGCTTTAAAGAAGTTAAAGGAAGAGTGTGGTGGAAACGTCGACTGTTCCTCGGACGAGGAAAGCGAGGAGGTGAAAATGAATCGAAAGTACTCCACCGCGTTGGCGAATAACGATTCGCAGTATTTCGGAATGGTTGGTTGAATTTTTAGATTTTGGATAAAATGGAAATTTTTGTCCTCACAACAACGGTTCCTCCTCCTCCTCGCGCGATGATTGGTATGCCTCTCGTCGTCGTCGCTGATTCAAAACTCCTCCTCCAAAATTCGTCTACCAGAACAAAATTGAATACTCGCTCTTTTTCTTTGAAATTCGCGCTCAAAAACCCGCGTCGATCTCGTCCGTGTTGTTCCTCTTTTGATGATGATGATGATGACTCAAAACCAACCCCTAATAACACCGTTGTGAATTTGGACGTCTCCGGGTTACGCCAGGAAACCAAAAGGCAAGAAACGAAAGCGTTGAAAAAAGTGGCGAATGCGACGACGAAATTACGACTGTCGAAAGAAAAAATGAACGAGTTGTTAGAAAATCCAAACGCGACGACGGAGATGTTGGAAGAATGTCCCGACGTGGATTTTTTGGAATCAGACGTGGAGGAGAAGAAAAAGCGGTTGGAGGAGGTGCGGACGCTGCTGGCAATGGTGGAGAACTTTACGGGAGGGAAGAAGAATAAAGAAGACGATTCGAAATGGCAAGAGTGCGCGGAGTTTGCGATGAAATTAGGGATATCGGACGCGCCACCGCCGAAACCTCCACGAGGGCCGAAGAAGGTAAAAAATGTGAGCAAAACCGGGCCTCGTCGACCGTATTTCGCGTACGCGTCGGGGAACGACGTAAACGACGACGAAGACATACCGACGACCGAAATCCGCGTCGGCCGCACGTCCGAAGACAACGACATCGTCTCCTTAGACCCAACCAACGACCCGAACGAGTGGTGGATGCACGCCGCCGGATGTCCTGGTTCCCACGTCGTCATCAAATCCACCGCGCCGTCCGACGCCGCCTTTTTCGACGCCGCGTTGCTCGCCGCCAAGTTTAGCAAAGCCTCTCGCGTTGGTCGCGTGAAAGTCTCCGTCGTTCGGTGCAGACAAGTGAGCAAACCTAAAGGTGCCAAACCTGGTTTAGTTCGGTTATCCGGTGACGTGAGGACGATGGAAGTGCGCGTGGATGAAAATCTCGATCGATTGGAGATGTTAGAGAGGACGAAAACATAATAACATCTCTCCGAAAAAGCTGTTCGTTTGTGTGTTTGGCTAGGTTTAGTTCGGTTCTCCGGTGACGTGCAGACGATGGAAGTGCGCGCGGATGAACATCTGAGTCGATTGGAGATGTGTAAGAGAGGACGAAAAAAAAGTTTTTTCTCCTTCTAAAAAGTTGTTTTGTGTGCGTTGGTTACGTCACAAAAATCTTAAAGAGATCTGATTCGTCAACACTTTTCGACGAGGCAAACGAACACACACACAAAAATGACTAAAATTGCCATCTTGTGCACGTCCGCGACGACGTTCGGCAAATCCGCGGAGAAGAAACCAACCGGCGTGTGGTTGGAAGAAATCGCCGTGCCGTATTATTCCATGATGGAAAAGAAATTTTCAGTCGATTTCTTCAGTGTCAAAGGCGGGGAAATCCCCGTCGACGGAGGATCGCGAGGCGAAGGGTTTTACACGCCAGAGTGCGTGAAATTCGATAAAGACGACACCGCGCAAGCTTTGATGAAGACATCGAAAGGTTTATCCGAATTAAACGTGGAAGAATACGACGGCGTTTTCTTACCCGGAGGCCACGGATGTTGCACTGATTTCTACCAAAACCAAGAGTTGGCGAAAACTATCGAGCAATTTTTAACGGCGAAGAAAGCCGTCGCGCTGGATTGTCACGCGCCGATTGCACTTTTATCGTGCAAAAAAGCAGACGGGACGACACCGTTGGTGAGTGGAATGTCCGTGACTGGCTTTTCGGACGAGGAAGAGGGGCAGGTTGGGATGCAAGAAGAGGTACCGGCGTTGATTGAGAAAGAGATGGTGGCGCAAGGCGCCAAGTACTCGAAGGCGGAAGGCGCGTGGGGCGCTCACGCGGTTGTCGACGGGACGTTGGTGACAGGGCAGAATCCAGCGAGCAGTAGAGTGTGCGTGGAGAAGTTTGTTGAATTGTTGGCGTTAACGCAAACTCAAGTAGTGAATTAAAACCTTAATTTGTATTTGTTTTTTATTACAGATGTTTTATAATATAAATGGGTAAATATTTTGATATAGTAGTACACTCTCGAAAACGAAGACGGGGAGGGGATACATTCCTTACCGCGTCGAAGAAGAAGAGGAAGAAGGAGAAGAAGAAGAACTGCTACTCTTTGACTTTTTCTTCTTGTAGTTCTTCGACGTCACTTTCAACAGCGTCTTCTCCACGTCCACGACGTTGTTTTTAATCGAAACGTCCCCAAACTGCAAATCGTCCATGAAGCCATCCGGTATTCGTTTCACGTGTCTCGGATCGATGAACGGAATCCACTCGTCCGGCGGATTCACGATCCTGGAAAACTGCGAAAACTCCCCGGACGCGACGCACGGCTCCTTTGCCGGACGGACGAGCTTCATTCCGCTGCACTGCTTCAACATCTTATCTCCTTTGCGATTGTTACATTTCGCGCACGCTGTCGTTAAATTCGTCCACGACCACTCGCCGCCTTTCGACGCCGGAACGATATGGTCGATGGTCAAATCGTCCCTCGCGCCGCAATACGTGCACGAATGATGATCTCTAATCAACACGTTCTTCCTCGATAACGCGATCGATCCTTTCTGTTTATCATACACTCTCGTTTTCACCACCGCGGGTAAATAAAACGCCGAATACGCCGACGCCACCATCTCTTCGTAATATTCCAAAACGTCCACCTTATCGAACATGGCTAAAATCAACGCCTTTTGCCAACTCACGATGTTGCTCGTTTGCATCGCCACGTCTAAAACGAGCACTCTTCGTTGGTCCAACTCTGAGGGCGAGGATATGATTCGGCTCTTTTCCACTTCCTCGCGCAATTCGTACATGTTTTCATTCAAGATCGTTGCATTTGTTCTCGACATGGTTGAAAAAGAGCTGCTACTCATCCGCGTCGTCGTTTTCCCTTGCGTCGTTTGTTTTGCTCTTCTCATTTGTTTTTCCCGCGCGTGTTTTTGCTCGGCGGTGTTGCACTTGCTGTTGTTGTTGCACTTGCTGTTGTTGTTGCTCAAATCGTGACTAAAACTGCGCGTCGCTTTTATTACAACATCTTCTCTTCGCATCACTCGCGACGCTTCGTTTCGTCCTCTCCTCCGTCGTAACGACCACAACTTCATTCCATCGTTTCCCGAAAGGCGATGCGTGCTCGAGAGAAACATGATAACAGATACTACTCAAGCGCTTTATACAAAGACAACAACGCAGAGAAGAGAACAACAAAAACGACGCACAAAAATAGAAGCGTCTTCTGTCGTCGTCGTCGCTCAAAGAGTTGGCGTTGTTGTTGTGTGTATGCGTCGGGCAAAGGAAGCGTGTTGTGTGGCCTTAGTTTAAATTTGTGACGTGAACAGAATATTCGCAGCGGAAGAAGAGTGATTTTTCGTCCAAAATCTCTTTTTTTTTTCTTTTTTTTTGAATTTCTTTCTCGTGGGTTGTTGGTTTCTTTTTCGAGTGTTTGCCCACATGTGTGAGAGAGAGCGTTTCAAAAAGACACAAAAGAGCAGACGGTATATTATTTTTCAGGAAGATTTTTCGCGCTCGCGATACTACTACACTCTTT